>Ga0255771_1004067_pt1 | contig 13511 bp, 16 predicted proteins | sample 011ome_19_FD_179969 | JGI IMG/M metagenome (GOLD analysis project Ga0255771, IMG submission 179969) | Coastal salt marsh microbial communities from the Groves Creek Marsh, Skidaway Island, Georgia - 011510BT metaG (version 2) | ecosystem: Environmental > Aquatic > Marine > Intertidal zone > Salt...
CCTGGAAGCCTTCACCCGCACCTTTGGGGCTAAAGGCCTCCTGGTAGGCCCAGAGGGCGTTCCCCTGGAGGCGTTTCTGAGGGACAACCCCTTGAACTTCCTCTAAACGGCAGGGCCCCCCTAACCCTTGGCGGAAAGCCAGTCCTCCCCCATCCCCACCTCCACCTCCAGGGGCACGGCGAGGGGATAGGCCTTCTCCATGGCCTCCTTGGCCAAAGCCGCCACCTCCTCGGCCCGCGCTTGGGGGGCCTCCAGGAGGAGCTCGTCGTGGACCTGGAGGAGCATGCGGGCCCCCATCTCCCGGAGGCGGGGGAAGAGCTTCACCATGGCGAGCTTCATGAGGTCGGCGGCGGTGCCCTGGACGGGCATGTTGAAGGCCATGCGCTCCGCGGCCTCCCTGACGCTCTTCACCCGGGCGTTGAGGTCGGGCACGTAGCGCCTTCTTCCGAAGAGGGTTTCCACGTAGCCCCGCTTCCTCCCCTCCTCCAGGGTCTTTTCTATCCAGGCCCGCACCTTGGGGAAGCTTTGGAAGTAGCGCTCTATAAAGGCCACCGCCTCCTCGTAGGGGATGGCAAGCTCCTGGGAGAGCCTATGGGCGGACATGCCGTAGAGGACGCCGAAGTTCACCGTCTTGGCCGCCCGGCGCATCAGGGGGTCCACGGCCTCCGGGGGGACGCCGAACATCCAGCTTGCGGTCTGGGTGTGGATGTCCTTCCCCTCCTGGAAGACCCTGATCAGGTTTTCGTCCCCGGAGAGGTGGGCGAGGACGCGGAGCTCTATCTGGCTATAGTCCAGGGCCACCAACGCCCAACCCGCCTCGGCCACGAAGGCCCGGCGGATCCTCTGGCCCAAGGGGGTGCGGACGGGGATGTTCTGCAGGTTGGGGTCGGAGCTACTAAGCCTCCCCGTGGCCGTGGCCGTCTGGTTGAAGCGGGTGTGGAGGCGGCCCGTCCTCGGGTGGACGAGGCTTGGGAGGGGGTCCACGTAGGTGTTCTTGAGCTTGGTGAGCTCCCGGTGCTGGAGGATCTTCTCCACGATGGGGTGGGCCTCCCGTAGGGCCTCCAGCACCGCGGCGCTGGTGGAGCGCTTGCCTGTCTTTTGCGTCTTCCCCAAGGCGGGAAGCCTAAGCTCGTCAAAGAGCACCCTTTCCAGCTGGTCCCGGGAGTTGAGGTTGAAGGGGTGGCCCGCCAAGCGGAAGACCTCCTCCTCGAGGCGGCGGATCTCCTCCGCAAGCTCCAGGGAAAGGGCCTGAAGGTAGGCCACGTCCAGCCGTACCCCGGTGGCCTCCATGTGGGCCAGGACCCGGGAGAGGGGCTTTTCCACCTCGTGGTAGAGCCAAAGGAGCTTCTCCTCCCCTCGAGGCGCTTAAGGAGGTTCCGATGGAGCCTCTCCGAGAGGAGGGCCCGGTGGGCGGCGTCCTCCGTCCACTCCCCCCCGTAGCGCCGCGCCACCCCCTCGGGGGTGGTGTTGGAGGGGTCCAGGAGGTAGGCGAGGAGCATGGGGTCGTCCCCGGGCACGAGGTCTAGCCCCTCCCTCGAGGCCAAGACGGCGAGGTCCTTGGCGAGGAGGCCCCGGACCTCCTTGAGGTCCTTTAGCCCCGCCAAGGGGTCTGCTGCCCGGTGCACCCGGCCGTCCCTGCAGGCGGCCAGGGCTTTAAGCTCCGCCCACATGGGCTCGGGGCGGGAGAGGACGAAGCCCACGAAGGCCCCTTCCGGCGGGGGCCAGGGGGCCTCCTCCAGGGGGGCGGGGGCCTCCAGGAGGCCGAACTCGTGGAGGAGGCTGCCGAACTCCAGCCTCTCCAGGAAGGCCCTAAGCCCCTCCCGGTCGGGCTCCCGCCCCTGGGCGAGGTCCACCTCCAGGGGGAGGTCGGTGCGCACCCGGGAGAGCTCCAAGGAGAGCCTGAGGTCTTCCAGGTGGGCCTTGATCTTCTCCCGGACGTTTTCTGGCTTTACCCGGTCCAGGTTCTTGAGGAGGTTTTCCAGGCTTCCCCACTCCTTGAGGAGCTTGAGGGCGGTCTTCTCCCCGATGCCCTTGACCCCGGGGAGGTTGTCGGAGGGGTCCCCCACGAGGGCGCGGAAGTCCACCCACTGCTCCGGCCTGAGGCCGTACTTCTCCCAAAGCCACTCCGGGGTGATGAGGTGGCCCTCGGGGTGGAGGACGGCGACGCGGTCGGAGACGAGTTGGTAGAGGTCGCGGTCGGCGGTGAGGATGCGCACCTCGTACCCCTCCTTTTCCGCCTTCTTGGCCAGGGTGGCGAGAACGTCGTCCGCCTCGTAGCCGGGGACCTCGAGGCGGGTAAACCCCAGGAGGTCCACCAGCTCCTTGATGAGGGCGAGCTGCCGGGGGAAGTCCTCGGGGGTCGGGGCCCTCCCCGCCTTGTAGGCCTCGTAGGCCTCGTGGCGGAAGGAGGGGGCCTTGGCGTCAAAGACCACGAAGACGGCCTTGTACCCGTCCTCCTTCAGGGCCTTGAGGAGGCTCTTGGCGAAGCCGTAGACCGCCTGCACCGGTTCGCCCCGGCTCGTGGTGAGGCCCTTCAGGGCGAAGAAGGTGCGGTAGGCCAGGTGGTGGCCGTCCACCAGGAGGACCCGGCCTTTGGGTTCAAAGAGCGGAAGCATCGCCTCCATGCTACTCCAGGGCCACCTGTCCCCGGGTGGCGTCCAGGAGCGCCCTGAGGAAACCTTCCCGCTCGGGCTTGGGGAGGAGGAGGGCGAAGCGCACGCCCTCCGGGGTGTAGGTCTCCTCGGCCTTCAGGGCGCGGGCCTCCAGGAGGGCGTAGACCCGGCCCACCTCGGCGAAGGGCACGAGGAAGGCGAGCCCCACCCGCTCCACCAAGGGGACCTTGGGCGCCCGCCTTAAGGCCTCCGCCGCCACCCCCCCGTAGGCCCGCACAAGCCCCCCGGCCCCGAGCTTCACCCCGCCGAAGTAGCGCACCACCAGGACCGCCACCCGGTCCAGGCCCTGGGCCTCTATGGCGTGGAGGATGGGCCTGCCTGCGGTGCCCGAGGGCTCCCCGTCGTCAGAGAAGCGGTAGAGGAGGCCGATCTTGTAGGCGTGGCCGTTGTGGGTGGCCTCAGGCTCCCGGTTCTCGGCCAAAAACGCCAAGGCCTCCTCCTCCGAGGCCACGGGGGCCGCCTTGGCGATGAAGCGGCTTTTCTGGATCTCCTCCTCGTAGACCACCTTGTCTGCCAGGGTGAGGCTCATGCTTCCTCTAGACCCTTGACCCCGAGGAAGCCCAACGCCCTTAGCCCTTGGACCAAACGGGCATCGGCCGTCCAAAGGAGGGCCCTCTTCTTCTCGGCCAGGGCCACGTAGAAGGCATCGTAGGCCCGCGCCTGCCCAAGCTTAGATGACCAACGCAGGGCGGCGAGGGCGAGTTCCTCGTCCTTGGCATAGATCCAGGGAAGTTTGAGAAGAAGGTCCAAGGCCTTTTCCGCGGCCTCCTGGGTCAAGGCGCCGTGGAAGGAGGCCCGCCGAAGGGCCGAGGCCACCTCGGCGGCGAAGAGCCGGGGGACGAAGAGGGACCTCTCCTCCACCACGGCCCGTCGGAGGAGCCTCTGGGCATGTTCCCGCAGGGGATGGCCCGTGGCCGCGGCCACGGCCACGGAGGCGTCAAGGACCCAGGCGCTCGTCATGGGCGCGCCTGTCCTCTTCCATGAGGTCCTGCCCTAGGGGGGCTTCCCCGCCGAGGTGGCTTAGCTCTTCCAGAAGGGCGAGGTAGCCTTCCTTTCGCTTGGCCTCCTCAGCGAGGCCTCGGGCCACGAGCTCCTTCAAGGCCTCGCTGGCGCTTACCCGTCGTCCCCGGATGAGGGCGAGCCTGTGCGCCAGGCGCTGGACCTCGGCCCACTCGTCTTCCTCCAGCACCACCTGAACCCGGTGAAGCTTCATCCTCACCCCCTTATACCACGTATACCCTGTCTTCCTTCGCCCCCCTGCTGCCCCAAATTCCCGCTAGAGCCTTTTCCCGGGTCCCCATGCTGGCCCAAGCCAGCATGGGGTAGTGCTACACCCCCAAGGCCCGGCGGGCCGCCTCCTCCATGCCCGAGGGGTCCGGGAGGAGGCCCGTCCAGAGGCGGAAGGCCAAAGCCCCCTGCCAGGCGAGCATGGGAAGGCCGGTCTGGACCTTCAGGCCCTTGGCCTTGGCCTCCCGCAGAAACCGGGTCCAGAGGGGGCGGTAGACGAGGTCCACCGCAGCCCCCTCCTCCGGGAAAAGCTCCGCCGGAAGGGGGCTTGCGGAGGGGTCCTCGAGGCCCACCCGGGTGGCGTTCACGAGGAGGCGGGCCTCCCGGGCCTTCTCCAGGGGCACGGCCCTGAGGCCGAACTCCTCCGCCAGGGCGAGGGCCCTTTGGGGGGTGCGGTTCCAGACCCAGACCTCAAGCCCCGCTTCCCTCAGGGCGAAGGCCACGGCCCGCCCCGCCCCCCCGGCCCCCGCCTTCAGGGCCTCGAGGAAGCCCGGGGCGTCGGTGTTAAAGCCGAAAAGCCGCCCCTCCACCTGGAGGACCGTGTTCACCGCCCCGATCCTTTGGGCCTCGGGGGAGACCCAGTCCAGGTGCGCCAAAGCCGCCTCCTTCAGGGGGAGGGTGAGGTTGACCCCCCGGAAGGCCCGGCGCACCTCCTTTAGGCGCCCGGGCAAGGCCTCCAAGGGGGTGTCCCAGGCCTCGTAGCTGCCCTCAAGCCCCAGGCTTTCCAGGGCGAAGGCGTGCATGGCGGGGGAGAGGGAGTGGGCCACGGGGTGGCCCAGCACGGCGAAGCGCAGCATCCCCTTAAGGATAGCGCGGCTTGGGGCACACTTTTTCCCTGCGGGCCTATAGAATAAGGGCGGTGAAAAGGCTTTGGGCTTTGATCCTCCTCCTCCCCATCGCCCTGGGGAAGACCTACCTCGTGCCCATAGAAGGGGAGATTGACCCCGCCTTGGCGGTCTTCGTGGAGCAGGCCCTCGCCCGGGCCGAAAGGGAGGGGGCGAGCGGCGTGGCCTTCCTCATAGATACCCCGGGGGGGCGGGTGGACGCCGCCATCCGCATCTCCGACCGCATCCTCCAGACCCCCCTCCCCACCCTGGCCATCGTCCAGAACGCCTTCTCCGCCGGGGCCCTCATCGCCCTCTCTTGCCGCCAGATCGTCATGCTCCCGGGCTCGGAAATCGGGGCCGCCCTCCCCGTGGTGGCCCTGCCCCTCCAGGAGCCCCAGGCCGCGGACCAAAAGGTGATCTCCGCCCTCAAGGGGAAGTTCCGGGCCGTGGCCGAGGCAAGGGGAAGGCCCGTGGAGCTCGCCGAGGCCATGGTGGACCCGAACCTCGAGGTCCCCGGGCTTTCCGCCAAGGGGGAGCCCCTGACCCTCTCCGCCGACAAGGCGGTGGAGCTCAAGGTGGCCGACCTCAAGGCGGCGAGCCTCTACGAGGCCCTTCAGGCCGCGGGCTTCAGCCCCGAGGTGGAGCGGCTCGCCCCGGGCCCCCGCGTCCAGGTGGCCCGCTTTCTCACGAGCTCCACCGTGGCGGGCCTCCTCCTCGCCTTGGGGCTCCTCCTCCTTTTGGTGGAGCTCTTCACCCCGGGGTTTGGGGTGGCGGGGGCCCTGGGGCTTGCCTTCCTCGCCCTCTACTTCGCCGGGGGGTGGCTTGCGGGGCTTTCCGGGGCCTTTGAGCTCCTCCTCTTCCTCCTCGGGGTCGCCCTCCTCCTCGCGGAGGCCTTCCTCTTCCCGGGCTTCGGCATCGCCGGGGTCTTGGGGGTGGGGAGCATCCTGGCCTCCGTCTACTTCACCTTCGGGGAGAACGCCCTCCTCGTCCTCTCCGTGGCCGTGATCGCCTTGGGGCTCGGCCTGGTGCTGGTCTTCCGCTACCTCCCGCGGACGAGGCCCGCCCAGGCCTTGGTCCTGGAAAGCGCCATCCAGGGGCACGCCACCGAGGAGGCGGTGGAGGTGGGGGCGGTGGGGACCGCCCTCACGGACCTGAGGCCCGGGGGCGTGGCCCGCTTCGGGGCCAAGCGGGTGGACGTGGTGGCGAACCGGGGGTTCATCCCCAAGGGGACCCCGGTGCGCGTGGTGGAGGTCCGGGGCATAACGGTCGTGGTGGAACCGTTGGAGGAGTAGCTATGGAAGGACTGGGCATCGTTTTCCTGGCGGCGGTCGTCCTGCTTTTCGTCTTCCTCTTCTTCAGCTTCATCCCGGTGGGGCTTTGGATCTCGGCCTGGGCGGCGGGGGTCAGGGTCCCCCTCCTCACCCTGGTGGCCATGCGCTTAAGGCGCGTCCCCCCGGCCAAGATCATCTACCCCCTCATCAAGGCCACCAAGGCGGGGCTGGACGTGAGGCTGGACCGCCTCGAGGCCCACTACCTGGCCGGGGGGAACGTGGACCGGGTGGTGGACGCCCTCATCGCCGCCGACAAGGCGGGGATCAAGCTCACCTTTGACCGGGCGGCGGCCATAGACCTCGCGGGCCGGGACGTCCTGGAGGCGGTGCGGGTCAGCGTGAACCCCAAGGTCATCCAGACCCCCATGGTGGCCGCCGTGGCCAAGGACGGGATCCAGCTTCTCGCCACCGCCCGGGTCACGGTGCGGGCCAACATTGACCGCCTGGTGGGCGGGGCGGGGGAGGAGACGATCATCGCCCGGGTGGGGGAAGGCATCGTCACCACCATCGGCAGCGCCAACTCCCACAAGGAGGTCCTGGAGAACCCCGACCGCATCTCCAAGACCGTGCTGGAGAAGGGGCTGGACGCGGGCACCGCCTTTGAGATCCTCTCCGTGGACATCGCCGACGTGGACGTGGGCAAGAACATCGGCGCCCAGCTCCAGATTGACCAGGCGGAGGCCGACAAGAAGATCGCCCAGGCCAAGGCCGAGGAGCGGAGGGCCATGGCCGTGGCCGCCGAGCAGGAGAACCGCGCCCTGGTGGAGGCCATGCGGGCCAAGCTGGTGGAGGCCCAGGCCCAGGTGCCCTTGGCCCTGGCGGAGGCGTTGAGGAAAGGCCACCTTGGGGTGATGGACTACTACCGCCTGAAGAACATCGAGGCCGACACCGACATGCGGGAGTCCATCAGCCGCGCGGCGAAGCCCGAGGGTGAGGAATGAGCTTAGACGACCTTTTGGGCCTCCTCTTCGTCCTCTTCTTCATCGTCCTCCCGGCCCTCCAGGGGCTTTTCCGCCGGAACCCCCCGCCCGACCTCCCCTTTCCCGTGGAGGGGGAGCTCGAGGCGCCCCCGCCCCCTCCGCCCCCTCCGCGGCCGTCTGAGCCTTCCCTGGAGGCGCTCCAGGTCCCGCCCCCCCGGCCCCGGGAGGCGGGCCTCCAGGAGGCGGAGCCGGTGGTGTCTTCCGGGGAGGCGCCCAAGCGGCCCAAGGGAAGGCGGCTTGGCACCCGCGCCAAGGACGTGGTCCAGGGAATGATATGGCACGAAATCCTGAAGAAGCCCAAAGGGTTGTGATCCCCCTGGGGAGCGAGGAGGCCCTGGCCTTTCTGGGCCAGGCCGACCGCAACCTGAAGCGCCTGCGGAGCCTCTTCCGGACCTACCTGGGGGACGAGGTCCGCCTCGTCTCCCGGGGGGAGCAGGTGGAGGTCTTGGGGCCTCCCGAGGCCGTGGAGAAGGCGGAGAGGGCCCTCCGGGACCTCCTCGCCCTCCTGCGCCAGGGAGCGGAGCTGGACGAGGCCACGCTGGAGCAGGCGGTCCGCCTGGCGGCGGAAGGGGAGGGGCTTTACCAGGCCACCGAGCCCGAGCTGGAGCTCCAGCTCCCGGGCCGCCTGCGCCCCAAAACCCCGGGGCAGAAGCGGTACGTGGAGGCCATCGCCCGGCACGACATCACCTTCGGCATCGGCCCCGCGGGCACGGGGAAGACTTACCTGGCCGTGGCCATGGCCGTGAGCCACCTTCGGGCGCGCCGGGTGAAGCGCATCATCCTCACCCGCCCGGCGGTGGAAGCGGGGGAGAAGCTGGGCTTTCTGCCGGGGGACATCCAGGCCAAGGTGGACCCCTACCTCAGGCCCCTTTACGACGCCCTCTTTGACATGATTGACGCGGAGCGGTTTGAGCAGTACCTGCAGTCGGGGATCATTGAGGTGGCGCCTTTGGCCTTTATGCGTGGAAGAACTTTGAATGATGCCTTCATCATCCTGGACGAGGCCCAGAACACCACCCCGGAGCAGATGAAGATGTTCCTCACCCGCATGGGCTTCTCCTCCAAGATGGTCATCACGGGGGACGTGACCCAGATTGACCTGCCCAAGCACCAGCGGTCCGGCCTGGTGGAGGCCATTCGCATCCTCAAGGGCATAGAGGGGATCGCCTTCGTCCACTTCAAGGAGTCGGACGTGGTGCGCCACCCCTTGGTGGCCCGCATCATCAAGGCCTACGAGGAGGCGGAGCGTGGTGGAGGTGGTGCGCAATAAGCGCCCTCCCCGGGGGCTTGTCCCTAGGCTCAGGCGGGCCCTGGCCGCCCTCATGGAGGAGCTCGGCGTGGGGGACAAGGGGGTCACGGTGATCCTCACCGGGGACCGCCGCCTTCGCGCCCTGAAGCGGGAGTGGTGGGGGGAGGACGAGGCCACGGACGTCCTCTCCTTCCCCCACTACGAGCCGGGGGACCCCTTCGTTCCCCCCCACCTCGGGGACATCTGGATCAGCCTGGACACCGCGAGGAGGCAGGCCGAGGCCCGGGGAGCCTCCTTGGAGGAGGAGGTCCTGGTCCTCGCCGCCCACGGGCTTTGGCACCTCCTCGGCCACGACCATCAGAAGGAGGAGGATTGGGAGGGGTTCCGCCGCGTCCAAGAGAGGATCCTCGCCCTCTAAAAGGGGTCCTCCGGTCCTTCGGCTACGCGTGGGAGGGCCTCGCCTACGCCTGGCGGGTCCAGCGGAACTTCCGGGTGGAGGTGGCCTTGGGCCTCCTCGCCTTGGGGCTCGGCCTTTGGCTTGGGGTGGACCTCGTGCCCATCCTCCTCGTGGCCGCCCTGGTCCTCTCCTTGGAGCTCGTCAACACGGCCCTCGAGGCCCTCACCGACCTGGCAAGCCCCGTCTACCACCCCTTGGCCAAGCGGGCCAAGGACACCGCCGCGGCGGCCGTCTTCCTGGCGAGCCTCTTCGCCCTCGGCCTCGGGGTCTACCTCTTCCTCCCCGCGCTTTGGGCCCGGCTTGGGCTAAGCTAGGGGTATGGAATACGAGGAGAGGGAGCTGATCCTGGAGCTCTTTCCAGGAACCTCCCCCGACCTCCTGCCCATAGGGGAGATCCTCTATTACCGGGACGAGGAGGGCCGGGTGGTGATCCTGGAGAAGGGCCCGCCCGAGCTCAAGCTCGTCTTGGAACCCCTCCCGGGAAGCCCCGCCACCCCCCAGGTCTGCGAGGCCTGCCACCGCCACCTCTCCGGGCAGGCGGCCGGGTTTTTCCGCCACACCGTGGGAGGGGACCCGAGGCACCTGCGCTACCTGGTCCTCTGCCAGGACACGGCCCGCTGCGCCAGCCACGCCCCACCCGGGCGTTTGAGGGAGATCCTCCTTCGGGGTATACTCTCCTGAGAAAGGCCCCAGGGCCGCGCGGAGGTCGGCAGCCGCCGGCCTCCCGTTTGCCAGTGGGGGTTAGCGAGGTGACCTATGGCGCGCGAGGTGAAGCTCACCAAGGCCGGCTACGAGCGGCTCATGCAGCAGCTGGAGCGCGAGCGCGAGCGCCTGCAGGAGGCCACCAAGATCCTGCAGGAGCTGATGGAGTCCAGCGACGACTACGACGACTCGGGCCTCGAGGCGGCCAAGCAGGAGAAGGCCCGGATTGAGGCCCGGATTGACTCCCTGGAGGACATCCTCTCCCGGGCCGTGATCCTGGAGGAGGGAAGCGGGGAGGTCATCGGCCTGGGCTCGGTGGTGGAGCTGGAAGACCCCCTTTCCGGGGAGCGGCTTTCCGTCCAGGTGGTCTCCCCGGCGGAGGCCAACGTCCTGGACACGCCCATGAAGATCTCCGACGCCTCGCCCATGGGCAAGGCCCTTTTGGGCCACCGGGTGGGGGACGTGCTCTCCCTGGACACCCCCAAGGGCAGGCGGGAGTTCCGGGTGGTGGCCATCCACGGTTGAGGCCATGAACGACCAGACCCGCCAGCGCCTGCTCAACCTGGAAGCCTTGGTGGAGGCGGGGTTTGCCCCCTACCCCTACCGCTTCCCCAAGACCCACAGCGCCGAGGCCATCCTCAAGGCCAAGCGGGGCGCCCCCCCTGAGTCCGAGTGGCCGGAGGAGGAGGTGGCCGTGGCCGGGCGCCTCGTGGCCTTGAGGCGCATGGGCAAGGTGACCTTCGCCCACCTCCTGGACGAGACGGGAAGGATCCAGCTCTACTTCCAGAGGGACCTCACGCCCAAATACGAGCTCCTCAAGAAGCTGGACGTGGGGGACATCCTGGGGGTGAGGGGGCACCCCTTCACCACCAAGACGGGGGAGGTGACGGTCAAGGTCCTGGACTGGACGCCCCTGGTCAAGAGCCTCCACCCCCTCCCCGACAAGTGGCACGGCCTCCGGGACAAGGAGGTCCGCTACCGCCAGCGCTATCTGGACCTCATCGTCAACCCCGAGGTGCGGGAGGTCTTCCGCCGCCGCTCGGAGATCGTCCGCTACATCCGGCGCTTCTTTGAGGCCAAGGGGTTTTTGGAGGTGGAGACCCCCATCCTCCAGCCCACCACGGGCGGGGCGGAGGCCAGGCCCTTCAAGACCTACCACAACGCCCTAGACCACGAGTTCTACCTCCGCATCTCCTTGGAGCTCTACCTCAAGCGCCTCCTCGTCGGGGGGTACGAGAAGGTCTTTGAGATCGGGCGCAACTTCCGCAACGAGGGCATTGACCACAACCACAACCCCGAGTTCACCATGCTGGAGGCCTACTGGGCCTACGCCGACTACCAGGACATGGCGGGCCTGGTGGAGGAGCTCCTTTCGGGCCTCGTCCTCCACCTCTTCGGGAGCCACGAGGTCCCCTACCAAGGGCGGGTGCTGAACTTCAAGCCGCCCTTCAGGCGCATCTCCTTCGTGGAGGCCCTGAAGGAGAAGGCGGGCCTTCCCTTTGACCCCCTGGACCTGGAGCGCCTAAGGCTTTGGGCCGACGCCCACCACCCCGAGCTTTCCCAGGTGCCGAACTACAAGCTTCTGGACAAGCTTTTCGGCATCTACGTGGAGCCCGAGCTCCAGGACCCCACCTTTGTCTTTGACTTCCCCCTGGCCATCAGCCCCCTGGCCAAAAGGCACCGGGAGAAGCCGGGCCTCGTGGAGCGCTGGGACCTCTACGCCGGGGGGATGGAGCTTGCTCCCTGTTACTCCGAGCTCAACGACCCCTTGGACCAAAGGGAGCGCTTCCTGGAGCAGGCGAGGCGCCGCAAGGAGGGGGACGAGGAGGCCCCCGAGCCCGACGAGGACTTCCTCCTGGCCCTGGAGTACGGGATGCCCCCGGCGGCGGGGCTGGGCCTCGGGATAGACCGCCTCGCCATGCTCCTCACCGACCAGCCCTCTCTAAGGGACGTCCTCCTCTTCCCCCTCCTCAAGCCCAAGAAGGAGGCGGTGGAAGAAGGGGTCTAAATGGCCGAAGGCGCCGCCCGGTTGAGCCTCGCCGTCGCCCTCCTCGTGTTGGGGCTCAAGGCCCTCGCCTACCTTCTCACGGGCTCGGTGGCCCTGCTCTCGGACGCCCTCGAGTCCCTGGTGAACGTGGCCGCGGCCCTCGCCGCCCTCCTCGCCCTCCGGGTCGCCCGCAAGCCGCCGGACCAGAACCACCCCTTCGGCCACACCAAGGCCGAGTACGTTTCCGCCGTCCTGGAAGGGGTGCTGGTGGTCTTGGCCGCCCTCTGGATCGCCAAGGAGGCCCTGCCCCGCCTCCTCCACCCCGTGCCCCTCGAGGGCTTGGGCTTGGGGCTTGGGGTGAGCCTCCTCGCCTCCCTCCTCAACGGCCTCCTGGCCTACCACCTCCTGAAGGAGGGCCGCCGCCACCGCTCCCCCGCCCTCACCGCCGACGGGTACCACGTCCTCTCCGACGTCCTCACCTCCTTGGGGGTGGTCCTGGGCGTGGGCCTCGCCGGGCTCACGGGCCTTTGGGTCTTGGACCCCCTCCTCGCCCTCGCCGTGGCGGGCCAGATCCTCTTCCTGGGCTACCGCATCGTGCGGGAGTCGGTGGGAGGGCTTATGGACGAGGGCCTTCCCCCGGAGGAGGTGGAGCGCATCCACACCTTCCTCCAGGAGCGCATCCGGGGCCGGGCCCTCGAGGTCCACGACCTCAAGACCCGAAGGGCCGGCCCCAGGAGCTTCCTGGAGTTCCACCTCGTGGTGCGGGGGGACACCCCCGTGGAGGAGGCCCACCGCCTCTGCGACGAGCTGGAAAGGGCCCTGGCCCAGGCCTTTCCCGGCCTTCAGGCCACCATCCACGTGGAGCCCGAGGGCGAGCGGAAGCGGACAAACCCCTGACGCTCTTTTCCTGCCCGGCAAAAAAGCGTAAACTATGGGGCAAAGGAGGCCCCCATGCGCAGGAAGCACGACTGGCTCAGGGAAACCTATAGGAAGAGCCTGGAGAAGATCCCCGAGCGCCCCGTGGCCCACCGCACCCTCTCCAATATCGCCCCCGACCCCCTCTACACCCCGGAGGACATCGGGGTCTTGGACCCGGAGTACGAGGAGAAGCGGGGCTTCCCCGGGGAGTTCCCCTACACCCGGGGGGTCTACGGCTCCATGTACCGGTCCAAACTCTGGACCATGCGCATGTTCGCCGGCTTCGGCACCGCCGAGCAGACGAACGAGCGCTTCAAGAAGCTCCTGAAGGCGGGGCAGACGGGCCTCAGCGTGGCCTTTGACCTCCCCACCCTCATGGGCTACGACTCCGACCACCCCCTCTCCAAGGGGGAGGTGGGGAAGTGCGGGGTGGCGGTCTCTAGCCTCGCCGACATGGAGATCCTCTTTGAGGGGATCAACCTCGAGGAGGTCACCACCTCCATGACCATCAACAGCCCCGCCAACGCCATCTGGGCCATGTACCTGGCGGTGGCCAAGAAGCGGGGCTACGACTGGAAGAAGCTCGGGGGCACGATCCAAAACGACATCCTCAAGGAGTACATCGCCCAGAAGGAGTTCATCTTCCCCCCCGAGCCCAGCGTGAAGCTGGTCATTGACACCTTTGAGTGGGGGCCCAAGAACGTCCCCAAGTGGAACTTCATCTCCGTCTCCGGCTACCACATCCGGGAGGCGGGCTCCACGGCGGTGCAGGAGCTCGCCTGGACCCTGGCGGACGGCTTTGAGTACGTGGAGGCCGCCCTCAAGCGGGGCCTGGACATTGACGAGTTCGCCCCAAGGATCAGCTTCTTCTTTGACGTCCACAACGACTTCTTTGAGGAGATCGCCAAGTTCCGGGCGGCCCGGCGCATCTGGGCCAAGGAGATGCGCTACCGCTACAAGGCCAAGAACCCCCAAAGCTGGATGCTCCGCACCCACGCCCAGACCGCCGGGGTCTCCCTCACCGCGCAGCAGCCCCTGAACAACATCGCCCGGGTGGCCATCCAGGCCCTGGCGGCGGTCCTCGGCGGCACAAACAGCCTC
>Ga0255771_1004072_pt1 | contig 13507 bp, 8 predicted proteins | sample 011ome_19_FD_179969 | JGI IMG/M metagenome (GOLD analysis project Ga0255771, IMG submission 179969) | Coastal salt marsh microbial communities from the Groves Creek Marsh, Skidaway Island, Georgia - 011510BT metaG (version 2) | ecosystem: Environmental > Aquatic > Marine > Intertidal zone > Salt...
CACGCGAGTTTATCTTCTACTCAAGTATACACTCATAATTCAATTACAGCTCTCAAAAAAGCGCACAAAGCAGCTCATCCTCGATCTAAGAAATAGAGTTTTATACAAACCTTTAAACCTTATTACTATGAAAATTAACATTCAAGATGTCAACTTTAACGCAGAGCAAGCTTTAATCGATTTCACTCATGAACGATTAGGTAAAGTAGAACACTTTTTTGATAGAGTTATCGATGTGGATGTATTTTTAAAATTGGAGAATACCTCGTCAAAAGAAAATAAAATTGCAGAGATAAAAGTGCATGTTCCTAAAGAAAATGTAGTGGTTACTAAGCAATGTAAAAGTTTTGAGGAAGCCATAGACACAGCATGTAAAGCAGTGGAACGCAGCTTATTAAAATTAAAGGATAAACGATCTAGAAAAAGCGTTTAAAAAAACTTTAAAAAAAAGTTTAAAAATTTTTCAAAAATATTTTGAAAAACTAAATAAATATATACATTTGCAGTCCGTTTGAAAAAGCGGACTTTTTTTTGAAGCAGTTAGCTTTAATAAGCCGATGTAGCTCAGCTGGCTAGAGCAGCTGATTTGTAATCAGCAGGTCGTGGGTTCGAGTCCCTCTATCGGCTCAAAAAAAAGACAAGTTCTTTTATTATTATTATCAATCAGGGGAGATACTCAAGCGGCCAACGAGGGCAGACTGTAAATCTGCTGTTTTTAACTTCGCAGGTTCGAATCCTGCTCTCCCCACAGATTGATAAAGCGACTGTAAAGAGTTCTAAATTCTTCTCAAATTATTATTGATTATTAAAAATTAATTTGTAATTTTGTCGCCCATTAAAGTGGTCCTTTATGACCCTAAAAACTATAAGCGGGAGTAGCTCAGTTGGTAGAGCGTCAGCCTTCCAAGCTGAATGTCGCGAGTTCGAACCTCGTCTCCCGCTCTTTTTTAACAATAGGCCTTTGGTTTATTGTTTTTAATGTTTTGAGTAACAGTGAAGCGATTTGCTGTAAGGTGTTAGTATATGCTATACACCTTTTAGGCTTTACACAAAAACGGTAATAAATTAGGCCGGTGTAGCTCAGGGGTAGAGCGTTTCCTTGGTAAGGAAGAGGTCACGAGTTCAAATCTCGTCATTGGCTCAAGTAAATATAAATTGTACACTAATATAAACTAAGATTAAAATTATTTAAAATGGCAAAGGAAACTTTTGATCGCTCCAAACCACACTTAAACATTGGTACTATTGGGCACGTTGATCACGGTAAAACTACATTGACAGCTGCTATTACTACAGTATTAGCTAACGCTGGTCTATCTGAGCTTAGATCATTCGATTCTATTGATAACGCTCCAGAAGAAAAAGAAAGAGGTATTACTATTAATACTTCACACGTTGAATATCAAACTGCTAATCGTCACTACGCTCACGTTGACTGTCCAGGTCACGCGGATTACGTAAAGAACATGGTTACTGGTGCTGCTCAAATGGACGGAGCTATCTTAGTGGTAGCTGCTACTGATGGTCCTATGCCACAAACAAGAGAGCACATCCTTTTAGGACGTCAGGTTGGTATTCCAAGAATGGTTGTTTTCTTAAACAAGGTGGATATGGTTGACGATGAAGAGCTTCTAGAATTAGTTGAAATGGAAGTAAGAGAATTACTTTCATTCTATGAGTACGATGGTGACAATGGTCCTGTTGTAGCTGGTTCTGCTTTAGGAGCACTTAACGGAGAGCAAAAATGGGTTGACACTGTTATGGAATTAATGGATGCAGTTGATAGCTGGATCGAATTACCACAACGTGATGTTGATAAAGATTTCTTAATGCCTGTTGAAGATGTATTTACAATCACTGGTCGTGGTACAGTTGCAACTGGTCGTATTGAAACTGGTGTTGCAAAAACTGGTGAGGCAGTTGATATTATCGGTATGGGAGCTGAAAAATTAGCTTCTACTATTACTGGTGTTGAAATGTTCCGTAAGATCTTAGATCGTGGTGAAGCTGGTGATAACGTAGGTATCCTTTTAAGAGGTATCGAAAAAACTGATATTAAAAGAGGTATGGTAATCTGTAAGCCAGGTTCTGTAACTCCACACGCTAAATTTAAAGCTGAGGTTTACGTTCTTAAAAAAGAAGAAGGTGGACGTCACACTCCATTCCACAACAACTACCGTCCACAGTTCTACGTACGTACAACTGACGTAACAGGAACTATTAACTTACCTGATGGTGTTGAAATGGTAATGCCAGGAGATAACTTGACTATTACTGTTGACTTACTACAACCAATCGCATTAAACGTAGGTTTACGTTTTGCTATCCGTGAAGGTGGTAGAACTGTAGGAGCAGGTCAAGTAACAGAAATCTTAGACTAAGGTTTTATTTACTGAATAATTTATATTGAGGTGTCCGTCATTTTGGCGGATACCTTTCAATATAATAGGACTTTTTGGTCTAAATACGGGTGTAGCTCAGTTGGTAGAGCACTGGTCTCCAAAACCAGGTGTCGGGAGTTCGAGTCTCTCCTCCCGTGCGTTTAAGGAGATGTAATCTCAAGAATATAATAAAGATATCGATATGTTGACATATATTAAAGAATCCATTGAAGAATTAAAAAATGTAGCACTTCCTTCGAAGTCTGAAGCTTCTAACCTTATGGTTGTAGTAGCTGTGTTCTCCGTATTATTTGCTTTAGCTGTTTGGGGAATTGATTCCGCTTTTTCTTCTGTGATTCGTTTGTATTTCAACACTATTCTTAACTAATTATCATGGCTGAAGGAATTGAGAAAAAATGGTATGTAGTTAGGGCTGTTAGTGGTCAAGAACAAAAGATTAAAGGGTACATTGAAACTGAGGTTAATCGCCTTGGCTTTGGTGATTACCTAGAAGAAGTTCTTGTACCCATGGAAAAAGTAGTTCAGATCAGAAATGGAAAGAAGCTTTCTAAAGAGAAGGTTTATTTTCCAGGATATATTATGATCAAAGCTAATCTAGCTGGTGAAATGGTTCACATCATTCGTTCTATTACCAATGTTATTGGTTTTTTAGGAGAAGTTAAGGGTGGTGATCCAGTGCCGCTTAGAAAAAGCGAAGTGAATCGAATGTTAGGAAAAGTTGATGAGCTTTCAGAAACAGAAGACCAAGTAGCTATTCCTTACACAGTAGGAGAAACGGTAAAGGTGGTTGACGGTCCTTTCAATGGATTTAATGGATCTGTTGAGAAAGTTAACGAAGAAAAGCGTAAGCTTGAAGTAATGGTTAAAATTTTCGGAAGAAAAACGCCATTAGAACTCAGCTATATGCAAGTAGAGAAAGTATAATAAATGTTACAACTATAAATTTTAAAAAGGTGGTTGCTTCCAACGAACACCTTTTAAACATTAATTAAGAACAATGGCAAAAGAAATAAGTAAAGTAGTTAAACTACAAGTTAGGGGAGGTGCAGCGAATCCATCGCCACCGGTTGGACCCGCTTTAGGTGCTGCCGGAGTTAACATCATGGAGTTCTGTAAGCAATTTAATGCTAGAACTCAAGACAAAGCTGGTAAAGTATTACCAGTTGTTATCTCGGTATATGCAGACAAGTCGTTCGACTTTGTTGTTAAAACACCTCCTGCGGCAGTTCAATTGATGGAAGCAGCAAAAGTTAAGAAAGGTTCTGGTGAACCTAATCGTGTTAAAGTAGCTTCAGTTACTTGGGATCAATTAAAAACAATTGCAGAAGACAAAATGGCTGATTTAAATGCCTTTACTCTTGAGTCTGCAATGATGATGATTGCCGGTACTGCTAGATCTATGGGTCTTAAAGTTACAGGAAAAAAACCTTTTTAATCTTAAAAGCATTTTATTATGGCAAAATTGACAAAAAACCAAAAAGAAGCGCTTTCTAAGATTGATAAAAACAAATTGTACTCTTTGCAAGAAGCTTCATCTTTAGTTAAAGATATTACTAAAGCTAAGTTTGATGCATCTGTAGATATTGCAGTTCGTTTAGGGGTTGATCCTAGAAAAGCTAACCAAATGGTTCGTGGAGTTGTAACACTTCCACATGGAACTGGTAAAGACGTAAAAGTATTAGCATTAGTAACTCCAGATAAAGAAGCAGAAGCTAAAGAAGCTGGTGCTGATTATGTTGGATTAGATGACTACTTGGAAAAAATCAAAGGTGGTTGGACCGATGTAGATGTCATTGTAACTATGCCTAGTGTGATGGGTAAATTAGGTCCATTAGGACGTGTTTTAGGACCAAGAGGTCTTATGCCAAACCCTAAGACTGGTACTGTTACTATGGATATTGCTAAAGCTGTTTCTGATGTAAAATCTGGTAAAATTGACTTTAAAGTTGATAAGACGGGTATTGTACATGCTGCAATTGGAAAAGTATCTTTCTCTGCAGATAAAATAGCAGATAATGCTATGGAACTTTTAGATACCTTAAAGAAGTTAAAACCGACTTCAGCAAAAGGGGTTTATGTGAAAAGCATTTATTTGTCTTCAACAATGAGTCCTAGTATTCAATTAGATACAAAAGTAGTTTAACTAGTAGTTAATATTTAAGAGATGACAAGAGAAGAAAAAGCACAAGTTATACAAGATTTAACTACTCAGCTGGCAGAGAATGCAACCATTTATTTAGCTGATATTTCAGGTTTAAATGCGCAATCAACTTCTGATTTAAGAAGAGCAGCATATAAGGCTGATGTAAAGTTAAACGTAGTTAAAAACACATTGCTTGCAAAGGCAATGGAAGCTTCAGATAAGGATTTTGGTGAACTTTCAACAGTGTTGAAAGGAAATACTTCAATTATGGTTGCAGAGCAAAGTAATGCTCCTGCAAAACTGATTAAGAATTTCAGAAAAAAATCAAATAAGCCTTTATTGAAAGGAGCTTATATTGAAGAGGAAGTTTATATCGGAGATGAACAATTAGATGCACTTGTTGCAATTAAGTCTAAAGAAGAACTTATCGGTGATGTTATTACATTATTACAATCACCTGCTAAGAATGTTATTTCAGGGCTTAAATCAAGTGGTGGAAAATTGGCAGGTATCCTTAAAACTTTATCTGAAAAATAATAAGTACGCACTTAAACAATTATATTTTTAAAAATTTTATTAAACGATAGAAAAATGGCAGAATTAAAAGATTTCGCAGAACAACTAGTTAACCTTTCAGTGAAAGAAGTTAACGAATTAGCTAACATTTTAAAAGAAGAGTACGGTATTGAGCCTGCTGCTGCAGCTGTTGCTGTTGCTGCTGGACCAGGTGCTGGTGGAGACGCTGGTGCTGCTGAGGAAAAATCAGAATTTGATGTAATCCTTAAAGCTGCTGGAGCTTCTAAATTAGCTGTAGTTAAATTAGTTAAAGAATTAACTGGATTAGGACTTAAAGAAGCTAAAGACATCGTAGATAGCGCACCTAAAGCTGTTAAAGAAGGTATATCTAAGGATGAAGCTGAAGGAATTAAAAGTTCTTTAGAAGAAGCTGGAGCTGAAGTTGAGCTTAAGTAAGCTAACACATACTTCATAATTGGTTTAGGTCTTTCCGTATATTACGGCTAGACCTAAGCCTTTTTATAATGGTATATGAAGATGTATACCACCTTTGCATAGTATTTTTAATCTAAAAATTGTCCATTGATGTTCACAAATCAGACTGAAAGAATCAATTTTGCATCCGCTAAGAACATACCGAACTACCCGGATTTCTTGGACATTCAGATAAAATCGTTTCAGGATTTTTTCCAATTAGAAACCAAATCTGACGAGAGAGGCAATGAAGGTTTATACAACACCTTCATGGAAAACTTTCCAATCACAGATACACGAAATCAATTCGTATTAGAATTTCTTGATTATTTTGTTGACCCACCTAGATACTCTATACAAGAGTGCATCGAAAGAGGTCTTACTTATAGCGTTCCTTTAAAGGCACGTTTAAAACTTTACTGTACCGATCCAGAGCATGAAGACTTTGAAACAATCGTTCAGGATGTTTATTTAGGAACTATTCCTTATATGACACCTTCAGGAACTTTCGTTATCAACGGAGCTGAGCGTGTTGTAGTTTCTCAATTACACCGTTCACCTGGGGTTTTCTTCGGACAGTCCTTCCACGCAAATGGAACTAAATTATATTCAGCTCGTGTGATTCCTTTTAAAGGATCATGGATAGAATTTGCTACCGATATCAACGGCGTTATGTACGCTTATATCGATCGTAAGAAAAAATTACCTGTTACTACACTTTTTAGAGCAATTGGTTTTGAAAGAGATAAGGATATCCTTGAAATCTTCGACCTTTCTGAAGAAGTTAAAGTATCTAAAACAGGACTTAAAAAATACTTAGGTAGAAAATTAGCTGCTCGTGTTCTCAATACTTGGCACGAGGATTTCGTTGATGAAGATACTGGTGAAGTAGTATCGATAGAACGTAATGAGATCGTTTTAGATCGTGATACGATTCTTGAAAAAGATCATATCGAAGAAATACTTGAGACTGATGTGAAAACGATTCTTTTACACAAAGAGAATCAAGCACAGTCTGACTATGCAATTATTCACAATACCCTACAAAAGGATCCAACAAATTCTGAAAAAGAGGCTGTGGAGCACATCTATAGACAACTTAGAAATGCTGAACCACCCGATGAGGAGACTGCAAGAGGGATTATTGATAAATTATTCTTCTCTGATCAACGTTACAACTTAGGTGAAGTTGGTCGTTATAGAATGAACAAAAAATTAGGTCTTGATATCGCTATGGATGAGCAAGTGCTTACCAAAGAAGATATCATTACTATTATCAAGTTCTTAATCAACTTGATTAACTCTAAGGCTGAGATCGATGATATCGATCACTTGTCTAACCGTCGTGTTAGAACTGTTGGTGAACAATTATCTCAACAGTTTGGAGTTGGTCTAGCTCGTATGGCTCGTACCATTAGAGAGCGTATGAACGTTCGTGATAACGAGGTGTTTACTCCAATTGATTTGATTAATGCAAAGACCTTGTCTTCTGTTATTAACTCATTCTTTGGAACGAACCAGTTATCTCAGTTCATGGATCAAACCAATCCACTTGCTGAGATTACTCACAAGCGTCGTTTATCTGCACTTGGACCTGGAGGTTTATCTAGAGAAAGAGCAGGATTCGAGGTTCGTGACGTTCACTATACACACTACGGAAGACTTTGTCCTATTGAAACACCTGAAGGACCGAACATCGGTCTTATTTCATCACTTTCTGTGTTTGCTAAGGTGAACCCAATGGGATTCTTAGAAACTCCATATAGAAAAGTAGAAAACGGTAAGGTTGACTTAGGTGATTTCCAATACTTAAGTGCTGAAGAAGAAGAAGGAAAGAAAATCGCTCAGGCGAACATTCCTCTTTTAGAAGACGGTACGATTGATCGTGAAAAAGTTATTGCAAGAGAGGAAGGAGATTTCCCAGTTGTTGATCCATCAGAGGTTCACTATACGGATGTTTCTCCAAACCAGATTGCATCTATTTCTGCATCGTTGATTCCATTCTTAGAGCACGATGATGCAAACCGTGCACTGATGGGATCAAACATGATGCGTCAGGCAGTTCCATTGTTGCGTCCAGAATCTCCTATCGTAGGTACTGGATTGGAAAAACAAGTTGCTGCTGACTCAAGAGTATTGATCAATGCTGAAGGAAATGGAGTTGTTGAATACGTTGATGCTGAAAAAGTAACCGTTAAATATGACAGATCTGAAACAGAACAATTAGTTTCTTTTGATTCTGATTCAAAAACTTACAATCTTATAAAATTTAGAAAGACGAACCAAGGGACTTCGATCAACTTGAAACCGATTGTTAGAAAAGGTGATAAAGTTCAAAAAGGTCAAGTTTTATGTGAAGGATACGCTACACAACAAGGGGAACTAGCTCTTGGTAGAAACTTAAAAGTAGCCTTCATGCCTTGGAAAGGATACAACTTCGAGGATGCGATTGTAATTTCTGAAAAAGTTGTTCGTGAAGATATCTTTACATCAATTCACGTTGATGAATACTCACTAGAGGTTAGAGATACGAAATTAGGTGCTGAAGAATTGACTAATGATATTCCAAACGTTTCTGAAGAGGCTACTAAAGACTTGGATGAAAACGGAATGATCAGAGTTGGTGCTGAAGTTAAACCTGGTGATATCTTAATAGGTAAGATTACTCCAAAAGGAGAATCAGATCCTACACCTGAAGAAAAGCTTCTTAGAGCGATCTTTGGAGATAAAGCTGGTGATGTTAAAGACGCTTCGTTAAAAGCTTCTCCTTCACTTAGAGGAGTTGTGATTGACAAGAAGTTATTCTCTAGATCTATAAAAGATAAGCGCAAGCGTTCTGAAGATAAAGATGCGATTAACAAGCTTGAATTAGAATACGAAGTAAAATTCCAAGAACTAAAAGACGTATTAGTTGAAAAGCTATTCTCTTTGGTTACTGGAAAAACTTCTCAAGGAGTATTAAATGACTTAGGAGAAGAAATCTTACCAAAAGGTAAGAAGTACACCATGAAAATGCTTAATGCAGTGGATGACTTCGCTCACCTTGTTGGAGGATCTTGGACTACGGATGCTGATTTAAACAATGTAATCACTGATTTACTTCACAATTACAAGATTAAATTAAACGACCTACAAGGAAATCTTAGAAGAGATAAGTTTACAATCTCTGTCGGAGATGAACTTCCTGCAGGTATTATGAAACTCGCTAAGGTTTACATCGCTAAGAAACGTAAACTTAAAGTGGGTGATAAAATGGCTGGACGTCACGGAAACAAGGGTATTGTTGCTCGTATTGTTAGACACGAGGACATGCCTTTCTTAGAGGACGGAACGCCAGTAGATATTGTACTGAACCCATTAGGGGTACCATCGCGTATGAACATCGGTCAGATTTATGAGACCGTTCTTGGATGGGCTGGACAAAATCTAGGTAAGAAGTTTGCTACACCAATTTTTGATGGAGCTACTTTAGATCAAATTAACAGTTACACTGATGAGGCTAATGTTCCAAGATTTGGACACACTTACCTATACGATGGTGGAACTGGAGAGCGATTCGATCAAGCTGCAACTGTTGGAGTTATCTATATGTTGAAATTAGGACATATGGTTGACGACAAAATGCACGCTCGTTCTATTGGACCTTACTCACTTATTACGCAACAACCACTTGGAGGTAAAGCTCAATTTGGAGGTCAACGTTTTGGAGAGATGGAGGTTTGGGCACTTGAAGCATACGGTGCTTCTGCAACCCTAAGAGAAATCTTAACGGTTAAATCTGATGATGTGATTGGTAGAGCTAAAACTTACGAATCAATTGTCAAAGGAGAGACCATGCCTGAACCAGGATTACCTGAATCATTTAACGTGTTAATGCACGAATTAAAAGGTTTAGGATTAGATATCCGTTTAGAAGAGTAACAAGCAGTAGCTTGAAGTATTGTATTAATTAAGAATTAACTTAGATCACCATAGTGTTATGGCAAGACAAAAAGATAATAACGCAGTAAAAAAGTTCGATAAAATCTCAATAGGATTAGCATCGCCAGAATCTATTTTAGCTGCATCTAAAGGAGAGGTTTTAAAACCTGAAACCATCAATTATAGAACGCACAAGCCTGAGCGTGATGGATTGTTCTGTGAGCGTATTTTCGGTCCTGTAAAGGATTACGAATGTGCTTGTGGAAAATACAAGAGAATCCGTTACCGTGGAATCGTTTGTGATCGTTGTGGGGTAGAAGTTACTGAGAAGAAAGTACGTAGAGATCGCGTAGGTCATATCAACCTTGTGGTTCCTGTTGCTCACATCTGGTACTTCCGTTCACTTCCTAACAAAATTGGTTACTTACTCGGTTTACCATCTAAGAAATTAGATATGATTATTTACTACGAACGTTATGTAGTAATTCAACCAGGTATCGCTAAGAATGTTGATGGGGAAGAACTCCAAAAAATGGATTTCTTAACTGAGGAAGAGTATTTGAATATCATGGAATCAATTCCAGTTGAAAATCAATACTTAGAGGATACAGATCCAAATAAATTCATCGCTAAGATGGGTGCTGAGTGCTTGATTGACATCTTAAAGAGATTGGATCTCGATGAGTTGTCTTACGAGCTCAGACACAAAGCAAATACAGAGACCTCTAAACAACGTAAAACGGAAGCTTTAAAGAGACTTCAAGTTGTTGAGTCATTTAGAGAGTCTCAAGAAAATAGAGAGAACAATCCAGAGTGGATGATTCTTAAGGTAATCCCTGTGATTCCACCGGAATTAAGACCTCTTGTTCCTCTAGATGGAGGTCGTTTTGCGACTTCTGACTTAAACGATTTATACCGTAGAGTCATTATCAGAAACAACCGTTTAAAGCGATTGGTTGAAATCAAAGCTCCAGAAGTAATCTTACGTAACGAAAAGCGTATGTTACAAGAGGCTGTTGATTCACTTTTTGACAATACTCGTAAATCATCAGCGGTTAAGACTGAATCAAACCGTCCATTAAAATCACTTTCTGATTCTTTAAAAGGTAAACAAGGTCGTTTCCGTCAAAACTTATTAGGTAAACGTGTGGATTATTCAGCTCGTTCTGTAATTGTTGTAGGACCTGAATTAAAACTCTACGAATGTGGTTTACCAAAAGATATGGCTGCTGAGCTTTACAAACCTTTTGTGATTCGTAAATTAATCGAAAGAGGTATTGTAAAAACAGTTAAGTCAGCTAAGAAAATTATCGATAAAAAAGAGCCAGTAGTTTGGGATATCTTAGAAAATGTCATCAAAGGACACCCAGTACTGCTCAACCGTGCTCCAACGCTTCACCGTTTAGGAATTCAAGCGTTCCAGCCAAAATTGATCGAAGGTAAAGCGATTCGTCTTCACCCATTAGCATGTACCGCATTTAACGCGGATTTCGATGGGGATCAGATGGCGGTTCACTTACCATTAGGACCAGAAGCTATTTTAGAGACACAACTTTTAATGTTGGCTTCTCACAATATCTTAAACCCTGCAAATGGTTCTCCGATTACGGTACCATCTCAGGATATGGTATTGGGTCTTTACTATATGACTAAAGAACGAAAGTCAACTCCAGAACTTCCTGTTAAAGGGGAGGGAATGACGTTCTATTCTTCTGAAGAAGTTACGATTGCTTTAAACGAGAAACGCGTTGATTTGAACGCTGGTATCAAAGTTAGAGCGAAAGACTTCAATGAAAATGGAGAACTTACTTATCAAATCATTGAAACTACTGTAGGTAGAGTTTTGTTTAATACTGTTGTTCCAGAACAAGCGGGTTATATCAACCAAGTATTGAACAAGAAAGCCCTTAGAGATATCATTGGAAACATCTTATCAGTTACTTCTGTTCCTGAAACTGCAGAATTCTTAGACCGTATCAAAGCGATGGGTTACGATTTTGCATTTAGAGGTGGATTGTCATTCTCATTAGGAGATATTATTATTCCTGCTGAGAAAGTTAAAATGATCGAAGAAGCAAACTTACAAGTTGAAGGTATTATCGGAAACTACAACATGGGTCTGATCACTAACAACGAACGTTACAACCAGGTAATTGATGTTTGGACATCTACCAACGCAATGCTTACTGAACTTGCGATGAAGCGTATCCGTGAGGACCAACAAGGATTTAACTCTGTATTTATGATGTTAGATTCTGGTGCGAGGGGGTCTAAAGAGCAGATTCGTCAGTTAACTGGTATGCGTGGTCTGATGGCGAAACCTAAAAAATCTAACGCAGGTGGTGGAGAGATTATTGAAAACCCTATTCTTTCTAACTTTAAGGAAGGTCTTTCAATTTTGGAATACTTTATCTCTACTCACGGTGCTCGTAAAGGTCTTGCCGATACGGCTCTTAAAACAGCGGATGCTGGATACTTAACAAGACGTCTTGTAGACGTTTCTCAAGATGTGATCATCAATTCTGTGGATTGTGGTACACTTAGAGGAGTAGAAGTAGAAGCGCTTAAGAAAAACGAAGAAATCGTTGAATCTTTAGGAGAGCGTATCTTAGGACGTGTTTCTCTTAACGATGTATACGACCCGATTTCTGAAGAAGTCATCTTGCAAGCAGGTCAAGAAATCAATGAAGCTGATGTAAAACGTGTTGAAGCTTCTGCAGTTGAAAAAGTAGAAGTGCGTTCACCACTTACTTGTGAGGCTGAAAAAGGAATCTGTGCTAAGTGTTACGGACGTAACCTTTCTACTAATAAAATGGTTCAAAAAGGAGAAGCTGTTGGAGTTGTTGCTGCACAGTCAATTGGAGAGCCAGGTACTCAGTTAACATTGAGAACCTTCCACGTAGGGGGTATTGCAGGTAACATTTCAGAAGAAAACAAACTTCACGCTAAATTTGATGGAGTTGCTGAAATCGAAGACCTTAGAACTGTTAAAGGCGAAAACAATGATGGTGAAGCTGTAGATATTGTAATCTCTAGATCATCAGAAATTAAATTAGTAGATGCTAAAACAGGTCTTACATTAAGTACTAATAACATTCCTTATGGATCTCAAATCTTCGTTAAGAACGGTTCTAAGATTAAGAAGGATGATGTGATCTGTCAATGGGATCCATATAACGGTGTAATCGTATCTGAATTTACAGGTAAAATCTCGTTTGAAAATATCGAACAAGGAGTTACTTATCAAGTTGAGATCGATGAGCAAACAGGATTCCAAGAAAAGGTAATGATCGAATCTAGAAATAAAAAGTTAATCCCAACCTTACATATTGTAAATACTAAGGGAGAAACACTTCGTTCATACAACTTACCAGTTGGTGCACACCTTATGGTAGAAGAAGGAGAGAAGATTTCTGAAGGTAAGATCCTTGTTAAAATTCCTCGTAAATCTGCTAAGGCAGGGGATATTACTGGAGGTCTTCCAAGAGTTACCGAGTTATTTGAAGCTCGTAACCCTTCGAACCCAGCAGTAGTATCTGAGATTGATGGAGTTATTTCTTTCGGTAAAATCAAGAGAGGTAACCGTGAAATCATCGTTGAGTCTAAGACTGGTGATGTTAAAAAATACTTAGTTAAATTATCGAATCAGATCCTTGTTCAAGAAAATGACTATATCCGTGCGGGTATGCCACTTTCTGATGGTTCTATTACTCCAGAAGATATCTTAGCAATTAAAGGACCTTCTGCTGTACAACAGTACTTAGTTAACGAAGTACAAGAAGTTTACCGTTTACAAGGGGTGAAAATTAACGATAAGCACTTTGAAGTTGTCGTAAGACAAATGATGCGTAAGGTGAGAATTCAAGATCCAGGAGACACAATTTTCTTAGAAGGACAATTAGCTCATAAGAGTGATTTCATCAAAGAAAACGATGAGATCTATGGAAAGAAAGTTGTAGAAGATGCTGGTGACTCAGAACACATCAAAGCTGGTCAGATCGTAACTGCGAGAGAACTCAGAGATGAGAATTCACTCTTAAAGCGTGAAGAC
>Ga0255771_1004109_pt1 | contig 13425 bp, 13 predicted proteins | sample 011ome_19_FD_179969 | JGI IMG/M metagenome (GOLD analysis project Ga0255771, IMG submission 179969) | Coastal salt marsh microbial communities from the Groves Creek Marsh, Skidaway Island, Georgia - 011510BT metaG (version 2) | ecosystem: Environmental > Aquatic > Marine > Intertidal zone > Salt...
GCGAAACCGTCATTGGTCACGACTTCAGTATCGGCATGGGCGGCAAAGGAGCCAACCAGGCTGTGGCTGCTGCGAGGGCCGGCTCAGAGGTGGCGTTCATTGGCAGGCGTGGAGATGACTCCTTTGGCGACATGATTCACAGCGCGCTCTCTGACGAAGGTCTCCACCTCGAGCACCTCGTTCAAGTCCCCGGGCCCTCCGGTAATGCGACCATCTACGTTGAGGACAGTGGTGCGAACCGCATTGCGGTATTCCTCGGAGCATCGGCCACCATGACCGCTGACAGCGCTTCAGACGCTGTCGCGTCCCTGTCGGGTGCCAGGTACTTCGTGTCACAATTTGAGGTCAAGCAGGAGATTGTCCTTGCAGGCCTTGAGGCCGCTGGAGACCACGGCATGATTCGAGTGCTCAACACGGCTCCCTACGCGCCCCTCATTCCTGGCATTACGGCCAACACTGACTGGCTGATTGCCAATGAGGTCGAGATGGAGGGCATCCTCGCTGAGGCAGGGATTGATGCCACTGTTGACGCCTCTCCGACTGAACTCGAGAGCTCGATTCCTGAGTGGTCCAAGTCCCTGGGGTGCAATCTCGTCGTGACACTTGGATCGAAGGGTGCTGTGGGTTACACACCCGAAGACGGCGCTTTCTCTGCCGAAGCGCCGGCCGTGAGCGCGGTGGACACGGTGGGCGCTGGTGACTGTTTTGTGGGCTACTTTGTGTCCTTGATGAGTCACGGGCACCACTGGCAAGACGCGGCTACCGGAGCTGTAATAGCAGCTTCCCAGAGTGTCCTGACCCCCGGAGCTCAGGCTTCTTTTCCGTATCGGAGCTGAAGGAGTTTCACTTGCCCTTCGTCCTCGGGCAAGTGAGTCGTTGCTGTATCGGAGATTCCCGACGGCTCCTTTAATCTGAGGAACAACCAGGTCTACTCAGTTATCATTGTGGGATGTCAATTAAAGGTTTCACCACAGAAGACCTTGTCTCCCGTCCTGAAGAGATAGCGGCGGCACTCGAAGAAGACGGAGTGGTCAAGGTTCTCTCCTTCCATACCCTCGAGACCGTGAATCACTTGTGTGAGCTCTTGCGATCCTGCATGGATAACATCAGAGACGAAGTAGGGGAGGTCCGACTTACTCGGGCAGGAGAAGCAGGGGTTGTCAGAGTTCCACTGAAGTTTCACCGTGAATTCTTGGACATGGCATCAGACAGCCGCCTTCTCCGGATAATCGAAAGGTTTGTGGGGGCATCCTCGATTTTGCACTTACAAAATGGTTTCATCCTGAAACCAACGAGCAAACAGTTGGTGAAATCAACCGAGGTGTTTCAAGGCAAATGGCATAGGGATTTTCCACGATTCACCGGACCAATTCCATTGAGCGTCAACGCATTTCATGTTTTGTCCGATTTCTCCTCTGAGACCGGTGCTACAGAGTTTATTCCGAAGAGCCACTTGTCTAACGAGAGTCTCGACTCGCATCTGAAGAAGCTCAAACCAGTAGTCGCCTCGGGGTCCCCCGGGGATGTTTTGCTTTTTGACTCAACAATCTGGCACAGAGCAGGCGTTAATCAATCAGATGCCGACCGGCTGGCGGTCAATAATCAGTACACCTTTTCTTGGATGAAGCAACAACTCGACCTACCACGCCTTCTCGGTGAACCTTTTTTTTCTGACCTCTCGGAGAGACAGGAACAACTGCTTGGTAGGTACACAAGAGTGCCAGCAGCATACGACGAGTTCTACACCGCGCCAGAGGATCGTTTGTACCGGGGGGGCCAAGGATGAATCCTCCTTCGTCAAAAAGCAAGATTCTTCATACCGTGCGAGTTTTTTATGATGGGGAGTGTCCTTTTTGCTCTCGCTACGCTGAGTACCAGAAATTATCCGATATGACTGAACGGCTTGAACTGTTGGACATGCGCTCGTCTGAGAACCTGCGGGCGGTTGCAGAACTTAACATGTCTGGTTTTTCTCCGGGTGACGGCATCATCGTTCAGATCCAGGAAACACCTCGAAATGGTTTAGTGACTTTGCAAGGTGCAGATGCGATGAAGGCCCTTGCGGTACTCGACCATTCCGGACGCCTCGGCTCCTATATTTTAAGTGTTTTCAAAATTGGCTGGCTCGCCAGAGTGGTCTACCCAGCTCTCAAGTTTGGCCGTCTCGTAACCTTAAAGGTATTGAAAATCAGCTTGTCTCCCCTGAGTCTCGGTCATGACACCAGCAGTATTCGAGCCAATAACTCTTAAGATGTGGCCAAGAAACAGTGGATATTCTCCGCCGTAAAGTCACGAAGGTTTGGAATCTCAGAGAGTGCTTCCAGGTTTGAGAGTCTTTCTTGAAAAAGGTCCATGCCAACGTACGGGAAGTCACTGCCGAAAAGAATCTTCGAGCCGAATCTCTTGCATAGGCTGACGATATCGAAGCGTATAGACGAATCCCATAATTCAGTTAGCGTCCATGATAGGTCGATCATCACTCTGCCATCCTGCCTTCTTGCCCACTCGGCCGTATCCAGCAGCTGAGTTCCTCCTCCATGCATGAGTACAACCTTCGCATTTTCGGGAATCTGGACGTCAAGAATTTCAGGCAAGTAACTCGAGCCGCCATCTGGGCCACTCTTCACATGCGGGTAGGTACATAGAAACACGACCATGTCAGCAGAATGGGCCGCGAGAATCAGATCTTTGATTCTCGGGTCAGAGAGCCTAGTCCCGAGCAGCCGGGGGTGAAGCTTGATTGCGCGCACTCGCGCTTCCTTAAGCCCATTCAACATCTTTACCGACGCTTCAAGGTCAATTGATTCGAAACAAGGCACTGAAACAAAACGAGGTTCCGATGACAAGCGTCGGACGAAGCTCAATTGGTCGCTTCCAGGATTCAGGCCAGGTAGATTGAGAACGTAGGCCATTTCAATTGCATTTTTATCCATTTCAAGAGTTACTTGTCGAAACACTGCTTGGTCATCGTCTTGATTTGGAGGGAGGGTTATATGGATGTTGGAGTCGACTAACAAGGCGCTCCCTCTATTGCGGCAAGTAGGTCTGAGACCGACCAGGAAACGACTCCCAGCCCTTCCTTGCCGTAACCATTTCCCGCATAGACTCCTCTCACAATCTCGCAATCTTGCCAACAGTGAAGATAAGAAACTGAATTCGATTCCCAGTATTCTCTACCCGGAAGGAGCCCCAGTGCGTGAGTCGCATTGAATTTGCCGTCCCTAATGTCGCCTCCCACCACGCGGTAATCGCGTCCTTCTCTCACGCTGAACCAAGCAAATTGAATCCCACCAATCCGAAGAAAACTTGGCTTCGCCACACTGATCCCGTTTCCATGAGGAACACCCGAAATTCGCTCCCCCATTTCGTAATTACCATTGCGCAAACGAGTAGCCCATCGGACGGAATATTGTGGCAGGAATCCTCTTGAGTCAACCAACGGCTCTTCGAAAGCAGTAACTGCAATAATTTCCCCAGAATCATCAAGCGAAGAGGCCGAGCCGGTTCCGTAAGCCCAAGAAGGAAATAGTGGCGACGGATCCGGAACCCATTTTGCTTCCACCTCAGAGAAGCGAGCAATTCCAAGCTGGTTGGCGAAGCTCTTATTCCGTCCCCTCTTCCAGCCGGTAAAAAGTAGATCGGGGCGGCCTGAAGCCAAATTCCCGAGAGGTGAGGGATAGGTAAGACCATCACTCCAAAAGGTCCCTCTACCCTCAGGCGCCAGAATTGGTTCAGAGTCATATTTCAATCGATACACATCTGCTCCGGCTCCACCCGGGAGAAGACGCGCAAACCCCACGCGAGAGCGGTTATCTGCTGCCCGCCCACTAGTGAGCAAAACAGTTTCATCACGATTGACAAAGCCATGAACGGCGCCAAGATGAGAGCTCGCCCACCACACACTTCCTGGCTCTGCAAGCTTTTCCCGCCGGCACCAAACCACAACTAGTCCAGCGCTTCAGCCCCGGCGTAGGTCACATGCGGCGAAATTGCGTTGGTCGCAAAAAGTAGCATCCACCGGCCTTCACAAGAATCCCACCCCAAAAAACCATCATCTCTCCCAACAGGGACGATTTCGTCTACCCCATGATGAACTGTTGGCGCAAACCAGAGTAGATCTCCTGGGAAAAGATCCTTCTCCGGGAAAACTTTGGAGCCATCCTGGCCCCTCACGAACAAACCTCCCGATCGATAATCGACTCCGAACCGCGACAAGACAAGACTGGCCAACACAGTTTGGTGAGGGCCCTCAGGGTCGCGATGTTCCTGCATCCAACCTTTACCCGAAGGATAGAACTGCGCCGCTAACCGAACCGTGACGTCGTCACCTCGAGCCGGATCAAAAAAAGCATCTTCTTCTTGACCCAACAGAAGATTTCTCACCCTTAGAACGTCACCCATCGTGTCAAACATTTCTCGGGAAGCACTATTCCAGGGGAAAAAATTAATCTGGCTGAAGGCTCCTTTTACAGTGGAGCCCGGAAAGTTGTCGTTGATCCAGTAAAAATTCTCAACGCCATAAGACAAGGGCTTCCATTCTGGAGCGGACGAAGACTTGATGCTCTCCAATTTACGAACAAGCGCGCCTACTTCGGACGAGCTCAAGAAACCCGGAGAATAAGCAATACCTTCCGATCGAAGAGTTTCCCGCAAACGCTCACGAGCGACCTGACTGTCGAGTAAGTGGGAGGGGGGGGCTATCACCGAGACCATGCTCAAAGCCTACTCCAGACACATGCTCGAAGGCCACGTTGACCCCATGATTCTCCTTGACTGCATTCAGCAATCCTCTTCGGTGTTTGAGTAGCTCGTCAAGGTTCCTTCCCTCTACTGTCATATAGCCAATTCGAGATGTGCCGAAATTCCCCTCACCTAGATTTGGAAAGGCGGTGAAGGAACCGTTTGCCGAATTCTCAAATACAAAATCCCTCGCCTCAGCAAAAGTCAATTCATCTTGGTAGAAAAATTCAGCCCAAACCACTCCACTAGCCGATGCATTCGGGTCCGGTGACTTCAGGCCCACGAAAGGAGACTCTCCGAACAAGCGATGCGTCGCTTCGGTGACTATTGACCCTCCAAACCGACCATGGATTTCAATTGGGAAGATTCTCTCATGCACCATTCGAAGCTCGATATGAAATGGTCCCCCTGAATACCCGAGGTTCATGAGGACTTCCGAAGAATAGGCGTGAATCACTTTCTCTGTGGAGCTCGGGACGTCGCCGAACAAAATTCCATGAACTAAATTCTCTTCAGTCTTGGAAAAATATTTGCCGATGGAAATCCACAACACATTTCCGTTATCAACGAATCCATCCACACAATACTCTTGCCCCGGGATTTCCGTTTCTACAATTGGGTCAAAACCTGACATCTCAAGCTTCTCGTAGTGCCGGATTGCATCAAGATACTGAGACCTCGAAAATATCTTGACCCCTGTTGAGCCTCCGCTTCGAATACCAGGCTTCACGACGAACCTTTCGTCTCCTGTCCAATTAAGCAGCACTTCCTTTCTCCCAAACCGAAAACTGTAGGGTGCATAGTCTGATAGTGCCCGCCGCTGAGAGTGCTTATCGTGGTGCTCGCCCGTCCAACCTTTGAAATTTGCACCTATCGCTGCAGAAAAGGCCTTCGCCAAAACGAAATGAGATTCGTGGAGAAAGAAAACATCACCGCCTTCACCGAATTGCTCGACCTTTGCAAAATCGAGGGCTTTCACGCCTGAAGGAAGGTATCCCGCGCCCCCCAGGTGCCATCCATAGACTTCGACACCACTCCGAACCATTTCTCGGATCTGCCACTCATGCGCACGGCTAACTCCGAACAGACATAATCTCTGTCCTCTTTTCATCGAGACTTCTCGTCAATCTGGATGATCAGCCTCTCTAAGTAGAGACCGAGTGTTCCGAGAAGAAGCAACACTAAACTATTCCCAAGAGTTAGAGGAATTAACGTGCTCAACCAACCGGCCGGTGTCTCTCGTTGAAGAAAAGCAACAAGCACAGCGACCGAAAAAGAGACCGACACCACGAGTCCCGAAAAGCCCAATCCGAGAGCCACCCACAGTGGGCGGGTGGACCACCAAACCATTCCCTCGACCGCGTGCTTAATCCTGCGCCCAAAACTGTATCCGGACTTCCCTGCAAGCCTGGGCCTGCGCTCATACTCGAAAAAGCCGAACTCTCGCCCCGATAAAAGAATAGAATGCAAATAATGTCTCTTCCCAACGAAGCTGTTCAGGATAGCTGGAAGGTCTTTGGATGGCACTGCGCTGAGAGAGCTCATTCTGGGATTATGTGGAATATCAGAAATCAAGCGGAGCAGCCAGGAAAAAGCTAGTCCCGAAATTTTCTTTGATAGGCCGTCACCATAGGCGCGTCGGACCCCTATGGTTGTCTTTCCGCTAGTGGAGGACTCGCGCCAAATTGTTTCCGCGGCCCACGCGGAATCCTGACCATCTGAGTCCATCACTACTGCATCCACTTCGCGTACAGCCAATCTCCTTAGACCGATTTGGATGGCACGATGCTGACCAAATCTAGAGGGCAACGCCACAACATCTATGTCCACCTCTTGCTCTCGCAAAGATTCGGGAAGGTCAGGTCTTAGTTCCACGCTTGCGTCAACAACAACAACTAAGACTTTGAGCCCTCTAATTGACCTCGAGAAAATCTCTTCAATGAGTGGAAGCGCGTTTTGCATTTCGAATAGGACGGGGATCACTATCCCAAATTCATTAGAACGCTGCATTTGAATGTCCAAAGCGACTTGTCGATCGATTTACTGCTCGAGGAGGAAGGATGCGCAAGCTGAACTCGAACGGCAAGCAATCATATGAAACCGTGTATCGATTTGAAATTGACCGAACGATCGGAATCAAATCAGACAGTGCCGTATAGTAGAGCGCCTCATCTGGGGTATCGACGTACTCGCTCAGGAAATTACAGCTAAAAGAAACATCAGCCGCCAGAACTGCTTTGTTTAGAGTGGCCGCGATGAAATCAAGATTTGCCATCTGGCTCAGCTTGAAATTGAAGAGGCCAGAGGCCAGAACGACGTCATAATTTCGATCCATCTCCCAGGACAAAAAATCAGCACAAATCGCGCGGAAATTGACTCGAGAGCCAAACTCGTGATTCGCACAGTCGACGTGATCAGGACTCAAGTCGACGACTGTATAAGTTCCGACCCCTAATGACTCTGCAAGCCGAAAGCCATCTCCGAACCCCCCACCAATATCTAGGACTGTCTTTCCTTCGATATCAATCCCCTGGAGCAAGTCCTGGTATCTAAGCAGTTGCCGGTCTTTCGAGCCCCAGCCTGCTCCGGCGGCAGAGTGGCCATGCTCTTTGAATAGACCGCGATATCTCATCCGAATTTCATCCGCATCCTTGACTGGAATCTGGGATTTCTTCAGATTGGACCACCCACCCTTCATTCCGAAACTCCAACTGGAAAGGACTGCACGCTCACAACGACATGCTCAACTTCCTCGGCAGAAAGCCCGAAATACAAGGGGAGTCGTACGAGGCCCGCCGAAACCCTCTCTGTCACCGGTAGATTCACGTGGATGCCAAGTGCCTCCACAGCGTAGGGCGACTGATGGAGTGGCTCATAATGCCTGACTGCTTGTACCCCCTGTTTTTTCATATGCTCAATAAACGGCTCAACTGAGCTCTCCTCGGGAAAAATAAGAAAGAAGTTGTGATGGCTTGAGCCAAGTCGCGCGCTTGGAAGCTGAACCTCTTGAGCGCAAGCCCAATCAAGCAGGCGAGCGCGATAGGTCTCCCATATAACTCTTCGCCCCCGCTGAAGTTCCTCAATCCGGTCCAGCTGAGTATCAAGGATTGCCGCTTGCACTTCAGAGAGAACCCAGCTACTACCAAGATCTCTCCAAGTGTACTTATCGACAATTCCCCGAGAAAAGGCCGCACGATCTGTTCCTTTCTCACGAAGGATTTCAGCCCGGGCCATAAGACTGGGGTCGTTGACAACCAATGCGCCACCTTCTCCACACGAAATGTTTTTTGTCTCGTGAAAGCTCAGTGTTGACATGCTCCCGAAGGTACCAATAGTCTGCCCGGTCGCATCAGAGCGATTGCCAAGGCCATGAGCGTTATCTTCAATCAGGGAGACCCCTGCTGATACCGACAGAGATTTCAAGCCTTCTGGGTCCGCTGGAAACCCTCCGTAATGCACCGCCATAATGCCGACAGTTTTTTCTGTGATCACACTTTCGACCGTCTCACGCGAAACCCCCAAAGACTCAGGGTCTATGTCTGCAAAGACTGGAACCAAACCACCCGCCACCACGGCGCTCGCCGTAGTCACGAAAGTCCAGCTCGGAACTATAACTTCAGAACCGGGTTCTGCTCCCAGCAATCTCACCGCCATCTCAAGCGCGGAGGTGCAGGACGATGTCAACAGCACGCCACTTCCCTCATGGATTGTGGACAACTTTTGTTCAGCTGACTTACCAAAAGGGCCATTTCCGGATAGCCACCCATTGTCGATGGCGCGGCTCACGGCTGACAGCTCTCGCTCGCCTACAGAGCTCAAATTGAAGGGGACTCGCACGTGCTATTGTCTGCCTTCTGGGGCAAAAATTGCAAATTTTGAAACAGCATAAGAAGCTGCTGCCCACAGAAGAGCCGCGAGGACAAACGAGACCACCGGAATAATCTTCAATACGTCATTTAGAAACCACACAGCCAAATATGAATACTGAATCTGAAAGGCCGCAATAGCGCCGTAAAGGACCACGCTGTTGGCGGAGCGACCACCTCCATGAAAAACCCATTTCCGGCTCACCAGGAAATGAGGGACCGCAAGGACTAAAGCGCATGTAGCTGATGCCTCCCACGGAGTAAAGTCTGTCCCAAGGTCGAGTGCGATGAACATCGCGAGGCTGAGTGACGCAAACAGGCCTCCGTTCAGCAGAAAGCGGAACACCTCACCGGATGTCTTCCGCGGTGCTCGTCCTCCTCCCGCCTTATAGGGCTTCACAATTCAACGTCTGCCTCACAAATTAGAGACACTCTGCTTTCAATGTACCGACCTTCAAGAATCTCTTCAGTCGAAGGTGAGGGATGCTTTAAGTGAGTTACGCTGACGACTTCTGGAAATTTTGAATTGCTGAAGCGATAGTAATCACGAGCTAAAGAAGCAATAAGTTCGCTGTTTCTGTCTATCCCGCACCCCGAACGGTAGATTTCCCCGCGGACAATTGGAAGCCCTTTCCCGAAATAATTCCGAGGGCTTGAAAGGACATAGCCCCTTGACCCATCCTCGTTGAATACAGGTAACACTTGTCCAGAAGACTTGTCTCTGATCACAAAAATATTCTCTCTCATCTTCAAATCCGTTTCGTTGAAAACGTCGATGTGCTCGAGCCCCCACAATGACGCGCTTTTCGAGCCAAGATTTCCAGGCAACAGACCACTAGGGGCAAACGGAAGTGGAATTGTCGCGAGGTAGAAAAGGCCCGCGAGGATAACAGCAGCAAAAAACGTTATGTGAATTTTCACGACTGGAGACCGCGATGTCGCGGTTGTCTCGTCGCTCGCTAAATTGATTTTGGCCTTGGCCAAACTCTCGTGATGCCCTCTTGAGTCTTGCGGAAACAGGCCAAAAATTAGGAACCAAAGCAAGATTTCGAATGCCGCCGTGAAACCCAAGCTAAGGGCTGTCGCGGAAGCAATGAAGAAAACCCAACCCCAGGCAATCGTAAAATATCTTCCGGCATCAGAAACGAGTGGCAACCAAATGAGGGAAATGAACCAGGCAATCTGAACCCACATCGAGATTCTTAGAAGATGGACAATTAATGGGGAACTGCCGGCAAGGTTTGCGATTTCATCGGCTAAGGGCGACATAAATTGGTTTGTCAAGAGCAGAGGACCAGCTGACCCATTGAGCCACGCGGGGTCACTCAAGTGCATTGTGACCGAATAGAAAGACAACAGTCCGTAGGTCAGGAGCGCGGTGAACTTGACCAGCGCGACCCCCCTCTCCGAGAGATTCCAGTCGTACAAGAACCACCTTCGAAAGGAGTTCCCCGGATACTTGTTCTGAATTCTCTCGTCTAAGGAGGCAGTTCTACCGGACTGTAATAAGAAGAGAGCTATTAGGACCATTACAAGCACGTCATTTGAAACAGATCCCCAACCAGTCGCAGGTACGAGTACCGGAATGTCCACTATCACAAAAAATAGAATGGCCCACTGCGTGCAGAGACCCAATACAAGAAACAACCCCGCGACAATCTCAAGTAAAAAAACCGATCCCTCGAACGTCTGGATTCCCCCCGAGAACACCAGGTTTAGGGCCGCCCTTGTAACGAGTACCGTTCCCACGAGTATACGAACCGCTATTGCGACACTTGTTGAGTACTGTAGGCGACCAAAACCCTTCCTGACCAGAAAAATCGCAAATCTGTCAATCCTTGCGACGGTCGAGGGCCGGCGGCTCAGTAAAAGAAACGTGACCACCAGGGTACCCCCCATCAAAAGCAGCCCGTCCGTCGATCTGGCGAGCAAAGAAAGGACGAGTTCGATGAGGTTCATTCGGTCGGGTTGCTAACTCTACTTAGACTCATGAGGAGATCTCTGGTTTCCTCACCCAACACTCGACAATCGGGCTAATTGCGGGCGGTAAACGAAAAAATAATGGTGCAAGAAACTTGAGAAGAGGTTTGAAGGCCGAGAACGGCCATGATTTGCGTCGGATAAATTCGGGGTCGTCAAGTCTTCGCAGATACTGCATAATCAAGTCGTTTCCGAAGACCGCAGGGATGCCACTTGACATCAGGTGAGTCGCAACTTTTTTTTGGGTTGGCCAAGACAAATCTTCCCAATGATCTACCGGATTCGACACCAACCGGGAACTAACGATAATTTTCCTGAAGAAAAATCTCGTGACGCTTTTCGTGAACAGTATTGGAATTTCAAAATGAGGTTCATACGGGAAAGAATAATTGGGGAAAACGAACAAAGCTCTGCCCCCAGGCTTTAGGAGACCATACGTATGCGTAATCAAATCAAGATACTTCGGAACATGCTCTAAAACATTTACACAAATGGCCAGGTCAAAAAGCCCCTCGTGTTCCTCTAGGCTGTCAACCTCAGCGTCTCGGAAGTCTGGCAAGGTGCTACTCCCCACAAAGGACTTGATGATTTGTGATCTGTACTCCACTACCCTTTCAAAACCCGGGGAACTAGGTTCGAGAGATAGAACTCTGCCTGCGACAGCTGACATCATCAAGCTGAGTGCTCCAATGCCTGAACCAATTTCAAGGACGTCAGTGTTAGGCCTCAAGACACTCCGTTCCCTCAGGAACCGAAAGAAAAAATCAGCCTCATCCAGGTAGGTAGCCAAGCCAAAACGGAATTGATCGCTATTCGGGTTCAACAAAGGCGCGAGCAAATCTTTGTCAAGGAAGTCAGATAAACCTGAGCCGACAGAAAGATGACCAACCACACCCTCATCCTAACTCTTGGAATTTTGATTCCAGATTCGAAATGGGTAATTGACCGTTGACGGCCGAGGTCGGCAGCCACAGCGCACCGATGGTGGAGATGCCGGGAATCGAACCCGGGTCCAATACTACGAACCACAGTCTTCTACGGGCGTAGCTTATGAAAGCGTTCTACTTGGCCCCGCACTTTGTCATAAGCACCTAGCGCGACAGGCCCAGTATCAGTAAAAAGTCCCGATGATTCCTGACACACGCATCATCAGCAAGCCTTCTCAACGACGCCAGGAACTGAACCGAAGGCTAATTCAGGCTGACGGACTTGTCCGCTGCTTAGGTATGAAGGTGCGGAGAACCCGTCCTTCGTTGAGCAGAGAACGCTGCGGGATATACAGCAAGTGGCGCTAAGCCACTTTCAAGTCATTGACTTTCTTGCCTGGCCCCTTCAATATCTCGCCAGCATTCTCCAACCCACTCAGCCTCCCGGTCATCCATGAATGTGAGGCCTCGGATCTCTGCAGGGCCTTGCTCCCACACCACCTGTCGGGAGTCAATGCTGGCCCGAAGCACAACAGCTCCCACAACTGTCAGCGCAAGCACTCCCACCACTATCAGAGTCTGCAGCACCGAAAACACCGTGGCCACCTCGGTTGTTATCGAGTCTCTGGACTGGATTAGCCTGACAAGAGACACTCCCATCAACAAAGCAGCCATGAAAATCATCAGACGGCCAGGAACAGTGTGCCAGAGCCCGCCATAAATGAGAGCTGCCACTAGCTCATTCAAGATATAGGTCAATAGCGAAGCGAGAAGCAGGAACCCTGAAACCCACTGAGGCGGTGATGATAATTCCGACGGCCTCTTTGCAACGCCCAATGACGCGACCACAACCCCCAACAGGAATGCAAAAAACGTCGGAGCGCTTGCCACATCTGACACCCACTCCCCCAGACCAGACGGAGTGTTCCTGAGCCCTTCAAGCAGAACATCGATAGACGACCCGACATTTGCATCAGTTCTTGCCCGCGCCCCGGGGAACAAGAAGGATGTAGCAACCCCAGAAAGTATCCCTACCGCCGAAAACTCCAAGCGCCGCGTTAATACGGACGCCTCTCGGAGGCGAATGCTGAACGAGACAAGCAGGAAAGCGCCAGCGACTGAGGCCGCGAAAACGTAGGAAGTCCATCCGACAACCAAGGATGCCAAACCGATGGCAATGTACCGGCTCCGATGGCTCTCTAGGTAAGGCGACAGAAAGGACCACCCAAGCAACAACATCGCGAGGGATGACGCTGCAACGTAACCAGAATTGACCGTCTGCCAGTGCGCCAGTATTTCGGCAACAATCCACGACCTGTTACCTATCGGATCATCACCGGCCCTCAATTCCAGGACTTGGCCAACCCGAAAAGACACGAACCAGCCTGTAGTCACTGAAATGACTAGTAGAGAGGTCTTGAACGGCGCGTTTGCCCAGCGAGCTTGTAGCAAGTAAGCAGTTACGAGGCCCACTGCTAGGCCGGCAGCAACGAAGGAGATTGATGAGGAAATTCCAATCGGGAGTGCAGCTAATGGCCAAGAAGCGAAAAGCACCTGTGTCAGCACCGAAAAGGGTGACCCCGACCAATTTGTGAGCCAGAAAATTAGAGAATGAAATGGCCCGTCTACTGCAGAAGCTCCCAGACAATAGTCATCGGCTATCGGGCGTAGCCGAGTTGACTGAACCAGAATGTATCCAAAAACACCCACAAAAATGGCCAATACAATCCCGGCACTAAACCTTTTCAGCCCTGCCACCCTCCAAGCCTACCTCCGACGGGTAACAGTCCACAGCGCACCGATGGTGGAGATGCCGGGAATCGAACCCGGGTCCACTACTACGAACCACAGTCTTCTACGGGCGTAGCTTATGAAAGCGTTCTACTTGGCCCCGCACTTTGTCATAAGCACCT
>Ga0255771_1004136_pt1 | contig 13379 bp, 16 predicted proteins | sample 011ome_19_FD_179969 | JGI IMG/M metagenome (GOLD analysis project Ga0255771, IMG submission 179969) | Coastal salt marsh microbial communities from the Groves Creek Marsh, Skidaway Island, Georgia - 011510BT metaG (version 2) | ecosystem: Environmental > Aquatic > Marine > Intertidal zone > Salt...
CCGGTACAAACCTTGATTCGCAACAATGCCGGCATAGATGCCTACCAGGATATTCTGGAAAGAATGCAGCCACAACTGGCTTCCCGGGATCTGGCTGAGCGCATTCATGAACGCGCACGACAATTACTGGGAAACTGGCGCGCTACGGCCTACGGCTCGGAAATGACTATTGATTGGCCAGAGCCATAAGAGCTCCCGTGGCCAGCCCAATATATTTTTAAAGCAGGTGGCAGGTTTTTACCGGACGTACGGCAAGCGGCTTGAACTTGCCAAAAGCGTCAATCATCGGCATAGTCGCAAATCCGTATTAATAAACTATTATTCATTAACCATAAGATAGTGAGAAGACTTGATGTCCAGCCCTGCCACACAGAATACCCCTGATATTGTGACGGAAATTAAACGCATTTTTGCCCTTCAACAAAAGCAGCAGTGGGACAGCAAAGCCTCTACTGCTGAACAGCGCAAGGTCAAGCTGCAAAAACTGAAAGACGCGGTAGAAGCCCACGCCGATGATATTGTGGCAGCAGTAAGGCAGGACACCCGCAAACCGGAGCAGGAAATACGAATCACTGAAGTGGCCAATGTCACCGCGAACATTCAGCGCAATATCGATAATCTTGATGACTGGATGAAGCCCGTGGACGTGGTCCCTTCCATGAACCCAGAAGATAAAGCGAATATTGTTCTGGAAGCGCGTGGGGTATGCCTGATATTGGGGCCGTGGAATTTTCCGCTGGGACTGGTGCTGGGTCCGCTGGCAGCAGCCATTGCCGCAGGCAACTGCTGCATGGTCAAGCTCACAGACCTGTGCCCGGCTACTGCAAGCGTGGCGGCGGCCATCATTCGAGAAGCTTTTGATGAAAATGAAGTGGCTCTGTTTGAAGGCGATGTCAGTGTTGCCACCGCGCTGTTGGAGTTGCCGTTCAACCATATATTTTTCACCGGCAGCACCCGGGTTGGCAAACTGGTGATGGCCGCCGCCGCGAAACATCTCGCCAGTGTGACCCTCGAGCTGGGTGGCAAGTCCCCGGTCATAGTCGACCAGGGCGTGGATGTGAAGAAAATTGCCGGCGACCTGGCGGGAGCCAAACAGTTTAATGGCGGACAGGCCTGTATCTGTCCTGACTATGTGCTGATTGGGGCGGAGCAAAAACAGGAATTGGTCGACACCTTTCAGGCCAGAGTCAAAGAGAATCTGTATGACGAAGACGGCAATATCAAGAAAGAAAATATTGCCCAGATCGTCAATCCGCAAAACTTTGCGCGCATCCAGTCACTATTTGATGATGCCATTGCCAAGGGCGCCAAAGTGGCTGTCGGCGGTGTGCTGGAAGAAAGTGACCGCACCATTCATCCGACGCTGCTGACAGATGTCACACCGGATATGAAGATCATGCAGGAAGAAATTTTTGGGCCAATACTGCCCGTGATGACTTGTGACAGTATTGACGATGCTGTGACATATATAGAGGCAAGAGACAAACCACTGGCACTGTATGTTTACAGTAACGACCAGGGCAATATCGACAAGGTATTGAACAGAACCTCATCCGGTGGTGTCACCGTCAATGGCGTGTTCTCTCATTACCTGGAAAACAAACTGCCCTTTGGCGGCGTCAACGGTAGCGGAACCGGAAGTTATCATGGTGTCTTTGGCTTCAGGGCCTTTTCCCATGAGCGCGCCGTATACCGTCATCAGAATTCGTAAATAATAATTAAAGGGGATCACCATGAAACTTGAATCAATAGCATTACATGAAGGCTATAAATCGGAAGAAACCACCAAGGCCGCCGCGGTACCGATTTATCAGACTACTTCCTACACTTTTGATAATACCCAGCATGGTGCAGACCTGTTTGACCTTAAAGTACCGGGAAATATTTATACCCGCATCATGAATCCCACCACAGATGTGCTGGAAAAGCGCATAGCTGCCATGGAGGGTGGTCTGGCTTCTGTCTGTGTTGCCTCCGGTATGGCGGCAATAACCTATGCAATCCAGTGCATTACTGCGGTAGGCGATAATATCGTCAGCACCAGTCAGCTCTATGGCGGTACCTATAATTTCTTTGCTCATACCTTGCCCAGACAGGGCGTTGAAACCCGTATGCTGTCCGCCGATGATTTTGATGGCTTTGAAAAAGCGATTGATGAAAATACCAAAGCCGTATTTTGCGAATCCATTGGTAACCCGGCGGGTAATGTAGTTGATATCGCACGCCTGGCGGAAATAGCCCACAAGCATGGCGTCCCCCTGATCGTTGACAACACGGTTGCCACGCCCTATCTGTGCCGACCTTTTGAGCTGGGTGCAGATATCGTGGTGCACTCACTGACCAAATACATAGGTGGCCATGGTACGTCCATTGGTGGCGTGGTGGTTGATTCAGGAAAATTCGACTGGGTAGCGAACAAGGATCGTTTCCCCATGCTCAACGAACCGGATGCGTCCTATCACGGCGTTGTTTACACCGAAGCGCTGGGGCCTGCCGCTTATATTGGACGACTGCGTGTCGTACCATTACGAAATACCGGTGCCGCATTATCCCCCATGAATGCATTCCAGATTCTGCAAGGGCTGGAAACCCTGGGCTTGCGCATGGATCGCCACTGTGAAAATGCAGAAAAACTGGCTGACTATCTCAAACAACACCCCAAAGTGGAGTGGGTCAATTATGCTGGTCTGGCCGATAGTCCCTACTATGATGCCTGCCAAAAAATCACAGGGGGCAAAGCCTCCGGCATCCTGAGTTTTGGAATCACCGGTGGCATTGAAGCCTGTACAAAATTTATTGATTCGCTGGATATGATTTTACGTCTGGTAAATATTGGTGATGCCAAGTCGCTTGCCTGTCACCCGGCCTCGACCACTCATCGGCAGCTCAATGAAGCAGAACTGGCAGCTTCCGGTGTCAGTACTGACCTCGTCAGGATCTCCGTAGGTATTGAACATATCGACGACATTATTGCTGATGTTAGCCAGGCCTTGGACAAGGCATAACGATACGTACCCTGCGAAGGTGCTTTTCTGGCTTTCTATAAATCGGATTGAAGAGCTGGATATCATTGATGCAACGCTGACTTCGTGTTGGCGTCTGCATCCTGCCCTGGCATGCATCATTGCATGCTTATCCAAGTGATAAATTAAACGGTAAGCTGATTCGCCATGTTACGTTTACTTATTCTGACGCTCTGCATTCAATCCCTTCGCTTTGCCGATATCTCCAGCCCGAATTTCTTTTTTAGCGGCGTGCTGCCCTTTATCAATTTCTGCTTCCTGGTGTATATCGTCATGTCGCCTTTACTATTCCTCTACAGTAAAGGCTTGATGGCACAGTATGGAAGAACCGCTGATGAAGAAAAATTTGGCTTTTTGTTACGGGCATTTTTCAATGACATCATGCATAAATATGATGACACCTTTTCCTTTATGGGCTCATTCGCTCATGCCTGCCGCCTTTTGGCCTTCGTTGTTGAACTCGCCCTGGTTGTATACACTGTCTTTATCTATTTCGTATTAGTTGTCGAAGGCATAGCCTGAAAACCTGTTTGCCACAACTCGTGAGACACCATGCAATTAGTTTTCAAAGCAGGAAATATCACTGAAGCACAGATCGTGAAAGGGCTGTTGGAATCCAATGGTATTGAGGCCTATGCCGGTGGCTACTATCTACAGGGCGGCGTTGGTGGAATTGCTTCAATGGATTTTGCCAATGTACAGGTAGCAGAAGAAGACGTGTCAAAAGCAAGAGCCATCATTGATGAATATGAACATGGAGACTTGCAAACTAACGACGCAACCACACCCTCAACTTCCTCAATCCCCGCAAAGCTGAGCGCAAAAACCTCAGAGGGCAGAAAACTTTTTTTGGTAATCATTATTTCAGTAGTGATCGGAGCGCTGTTCTATCTGATGAGCGCATAAAAAAAGAAATTTTCTATAGTTGTTTTTTCAGATCCGGCTTGGTCACTTTACCCATGGCATTTCTTGGCAAGGCGTCCAGCGTTTTTAACAGCTTGGGAATTTTATAGGAAGACATCTTTCCTTTGCACCAGCTTTTCAGCGCTTCGTAATCAAAGCTCTTCCCTTCCTTAAGCACAACAAAGGCTGCCACTGCCTCACCCCAGGTTTCATCTTCCACACCAATCACCGCTACCTCCTGTATATCCGGATGGGTTAGCAATACCCCTTCTATTTCAAGTGCGGATAATTTATAGCCACCTGACTTGATAATGTCGATGGAAGAACGTCCCATAATTCGATAATAACCATCATCACTGACGGCGACATCGCCGGTACAAAACCAGCCATCATGAAAACTCTCGCTAGTGGCTTTTTCATTATCCCAGTATTCCAGAAAAACATTGTCGCCCTTGATGCGAATCTCGCCTGGCGTGGCGTCTGTCGTTATCTGATAATTGTTTTCATCAAACAAGGCCACTTCAACGCCGGGCAGGGCCTGACCCACATGACCGGCACGACGTTCACCTTCATAGGGATTGGAAATACCCATGCCAATTTCTGTCATGCCATAACGCTCCAGTAATACCTGTCCGGTGAGCTCGCGCCATTGATTAAACAGTTTTACCGGACAGGCTGCCGAACCGGATATATTCAAGCGCATCGCCCTGAAGCCATCACATATGGCCTTCACCTCTTCATCACTACCCTGCGCACTGAGTGTGTCGAAATGCTGAATCAGTTTGACATATATGGTGGGCACCGCCATGAACACGTTATAGTGCCCGGCTTTTATTTTTTGGGTAATCGCCGGAATATCAAAGCCGGCAAATAAATCCACACAGGCCCCTGCCCATAATCCGCAACTCAAAATATTAATAATGCCGTGAATATGATGCAGTGGCAGAAATAATGGTATGACATCATCGGATGTCCAGCGCCAGGCATCAATCAGGGTAGTAACCTGAGCCGCAATGGTGCGATGGGTACTAACAACACCTTTGGGTTTATTGGTGGTGCCACTGGTAAATAGAATCATCGCCCGTCGTGACGGATTTACATCTGGCAGCCCTTTTCCATCAAGGTTTTCTTCGATGCTCATCACTTCTTTACAGCTAACAAGTTCTATGTTCAGACTTGCACAAAGCTCGATCAGAGCATCGCGATAGTGCCCATTGGCGATCATGCGGGTAACGCCAGCACAGGAAAGTGAATGCTCAAGCTCCGATACTGCTGAAGCCACATTAAGCGGAACCGCTATGCCTCCGGCACGGCAGATACCATGCATGGTGGTGACGTAATCCAGGCTCGCTGGCATAAAAAAAGCAATACGCTCCTCTTCAAGATCTCCGGTACCTTTCAGCAGGCCCAAAGCAAAATTGTCTATGCGCGCATTAACCTGGGCATAGGTCCAGGATTGATCGCCGTCCTGCAAGGCAATAGTGTGATTGTCGTTATTCAGGGTGGGAAAGGAATGCATGACCATAAAAATAGACTTCTAAGGCTGATTAAAAAATAGAGCTGACAATAAAAAATAAAATTGAGGGGCCAAGCAAACAGCCGACCCCGGTATAGAACGTCGCGATCATGGCACCGTAGGGCACTAGTTTTGGATCGGTTGCCGCCAGACCTGCAGCAACTCCACTGGTCGTTCCCATAAGGCCGCCAAACACCATGGCAGACTGGGGATTATTGAGGCCAATGGATTTGGCTACCAGAGGTGTGCCGATCATGACCAGGATAGACTTTATCAGGCCGGCAGCTACGCTCAAGGTAATCACTTCACTACTTGCACCGATGGCCTCGCCCGTCACAGGCCCAACGATATACGTCACCGCCCCTGCACCAATAGTAGTAATGGCTACAGGGTCGCTATAACCAAAGAGTACGGCCACGATGGCGCCAACAAAAAATGACACCAGTACGCCGGCAAAGATGGACACAACACCCGCCAGCCCCGCCTTTTTCAATTCTCCCAGTTTTACCCCGAAGGCAGTGGCAACAATGGCAAAATCCCGCATCATGCCTCCACCCATCAGGCCAATGCCACCCAGCAGGGCAATATCAGCTACCCCGGTACGCCCACCCGTTACTACTCCGCCCCACCAGGCGGCCAGCAAGCCAAGAGCAATGGCGATAGCAGAACCATGAATACGACCAGCGGTTAATTTGTCTGCCAGATAATAGGAGATCCAGATAATGACGCCGATAAGGGCAAAGGCGACGACCAGGTTATTGCGTATAAAAACGGTTTCAATAACATCCATCAGCGAACGTCTTCTTTCACAGCGGATATAGTATTTGAAGAGCCCCCTAATCTGCTCAATACCGGCACCAATGCAAAACTCACAACGACGGCAGCAACACCCGCTACCAGTGCCAGTAAACCGCCATCCACTGCAGCAGCGACATTCTGCCGCGCCGCCATGGCAACAACGATGGGAATATACATGGCGCTCCAGAACTTGATACCTTCACCGGCAGCCCCGCTGGCAAGCGTTTTGAATTTTTCGGCATTACTGGCAAAAACCAGCAGCAACATGGCGATACCAACACCGCCGACATTGGCATCCACACCCAACAGAACGCCGAGGGTTTCACCTGCCAGCATGCCGATGACAAGGCAAACGGACAGCAAAGCAACACCGTAAACAATCATAAGTCTTGTTCCTGGATTTAAAAGAGACGTAATTACGTAATTAAAAGATACTTATTACAGGATTTGCGCGGGTCCGGCAAATTGACACGCCCTGATTGATATAGCTTAATAAAGTTTTGGCTGAATTATTATAAAAAGAATCCTGTTAGGGCCAAAAATTATTAATAATCCAAAGCACGACCCGTTAACCCGTATTGAAGCAACATAACGCACAATCAGGAGCTATTCATGAAACGTATACTACTACTCGGCCTTGCTCTTGCAGGAACCTTTCTTACCCCGCTGGTCAGTGCCCAGGTGAGCTGCACCCGCGGCGGCCTGCAACGAGCTGTGGATATGTATATAGATGCCCAGACCAATGGTGACATTTCCGAGCTCCCCTTGCCTGCGGGTGCCGGCTACTGGGAAAACGAAGTGCGTATGGATATTGATGAAGGACTGGTAAATAAAGCCATGACGATCAATTTCCATCGTAGTCTGCTGGATACCGACAGCTGCCAGACCTTCACCGAAGTCATAGTGACCGATGCAGATGAGCCCTATGTTCTGGGAACACGCATGCGTATCAATCATGAAAAAATAGCCGAGCTGGAAATGATCTGGACCACCACTGGCTACTGGCTGTTTAACGCCGACAATTATTTGAAGTATTCCTCAACTGAAGACTGGGGGCCAATTCCCGCAGCAGACCGCGACACCCGCGGCACACTGGTTTCTGCCGCCAATGCCTATCTTGATGCGTTTCTTGAAGGAAAAATTGACCAGGTTCCCTGGGGCTTTCCCTGTGTTCGTGTGGAAGGCGGCATGTACACCGGCAAGGGTTCTCCCGACGACAGTTGCGAAGTGGGCGTCCCCGCCGGCGTGAACATTGCCAATCGTCGTTTTGTGGTGGATGAAGTTTTAGGCTCGGTGGTGGTTTATTGTACCTTTGGTGCCGGCGGACCGAATGGCGGTAGCGGAGCACCAGACACCCATCTGTTCAGGGTGGAAAACGGCAAGCTGCGCTATGTCCATACGCTGACCCATCTGCTGCAATCCAGTTTTCGAAGTAGCGACTAAAGCAGGACAAGCATTATGGATAGTCTAGGTCTCTTTACCGCCTTTTTTGGCTGGTGCTCAGTAATCAATAGCGCATTACTACTATTGGCAACGTTCTTTATCAGTACATTTAACCGTTTTACCAAGACTATCCATACAAAGATATTTCATATCACCATGACAGAACTGGATATTATCTATTTCAGTTATCTGGCTTATTACAAGCTGGCTATTTTGATTTTTAACATCGTGCCTTATGTCGCCCTGAAGTTGATGGCCTTATCGATGACCTAGCATGATGAAATACAGACTATCCAATACTGATTCAATGAATACTGTCTCGAGCAACGAGTTTCCACTCCCTTGATTACTCTCGAGATAAAAAATTTCTCTGAACATTCGCAAGAGATTCTGTCATTACGTTACCGCGTGTTTAGTCTGGAACAGGGCGTTGACCCGGATATCGATATTGATGGCCTGGACGAGGATGCGGTGCAAATTCTTGCTCTGGATAATGGCACACCGGTTGGTACCGGAAGAATGCTGGCCGATGGCCATATTGGACGCATTGCTGTGCTCATGGATTACAGAAAAACGGGCATAGGCAAACAGATAGTGTCTTGCCTGATCAAGCATGCCAGGAACAACAACCTTGATCGGGTTTTTCTTGGCGCCCAGATCAGTGCTGTGCCTTTTTATGAAAAGCTCGGCTTTTGCCGTAGTGGTGAAGATTATATGGAAGCCAATATTCTTCATACTCCAATGGCGCTTGGTTTATAAATAAAGAAAATAGAGTGGGCTGAAAACAATCATGAACATTCGTATTGCGTCATCTGATCAGGATCTATTATCTCTTGCTCCTGTATTGCTCCAGTTACGTCCCCAATACAATACAGCGTCGCTGATAAGTCAGATCAAAAAACAGCAGCCCGATGGCTACCAGGTCGCCATAGTGGAAATGGATAATACTGTCGCCTGTGTTGCCGGTTTTGTCATGAACGAAAAACTCGCCTGGGGAAAATGCCTTTACGTTGATGATCTGGTTACGAGTGAAACCATGCGCTCCCAAGGCGCCGGCAAGGCCATGATTGACTGGTTAAAACACTATGCCAGGGAACAGGGGTGCCGGGAATTACACCTGGACTCGGGGATGCATCGTATTGATGCCCACCGCTTTTATGACCGTGAAGGCTTTGATCGTAGCTCTCTGCATTTTTCAATTACCGATCTTTCTGAATAATTCTCTCTCGTTAGATAGCGCGAACTGTCACTGACATCAGTTATAATCGATTCTTTATTTTCCGGATCAAAGCCAGCATGTCGCAGAAAGAAAAGAACCTTGTTCTCATTGGTATGCCCGGCTCAGGGAAAAGTACTATTGGTATTATCCTTGCCAAAAACACCTCGCGTGATTTCGTCGATACCGACGTGGTAATCCAGACCCATGAGCATCGTTCCCTGCAGGATATCCTGAATAAAGAAGGCTATATGGCCTTACGGGAAATTGAGGAAAAGTGGGTAATGACTCTTGATGTACAAAACTCGGTCATCGCAACGGGGGGCAGCGTAGTTTATAGCGAAAAAAGCATGGCCCACCTGTCAGAAAACGGCACTATCATCTTTCTTGATGTTAGTCTGGAAACGCTTAAACAACGTATCACAGACTACGACCAGCGCGGTATCGCCCGGCGTCCGGATCAGAGTTTTGAGGACCTGTTTGAAGAGCGTTCCATCCTCTACAGAAAATATGCTGACATCACTATCGCCAGTGACACTCTGGCCCAGGATGCAGCCTGCAGAACAATTATCAAATCGCTTGATTCGGGCTGATTATTCATCACCTTGAAATTCTGAAGCTATGGCTGTTGATGCAAATCAAGCCAGTATGATTTCCGGCTTTTTTAGAATAAGCGCAATTGAAATAACAAAGCCTGTCGGGTTTAATCAATAACGAATTCACGGAGCAAGACTATGGCACATTTTCCAGAAACCCGGGCCTTCACCGGCATCCTGAACATGCTGCGCTTTGAAGGCGACATTATGGATTGCGAGGTGGAAGGTGAAATTCCATCTCAACTCAATGGCACTTTTCATCGGGTTCATCCAGACCAGCAGTTTTCTCCCAAGTTCGATGATGACCAGTTCTTCAATGGCGACGGCATGATCTCACTTTTCCGTTTTCGTAACGGTAAGGTGGATTTCAAACAGCGCTATGCACAAACCGATAAATGGAAACTGGAGCGCGAAGCAGAACACGCACTGTTCGGCGCCTACCGTAATCCACTAACAGATGATCCCTCGGTCAAAGGTCAAATTCGAAGTACTGCCAATACCACGCCCATCGTGCATGCCGGAAAACTGTTCGCCCTCAAGGAAGACAGCCCTCCTTTGCTGATGGACCCGTTGACGCTGGAGACTTTTGGTTTCACTGATTTTGACGGCAAGATGACCAGCGAAACTTTTACTGCTCATCCTAAAATTGATCCGATTACCGGCAATATGGTGGCCTTCAGTTATGGCGCCAAGGGACTTTGCACCAAGGAATGTACCTATATGGAAATCAGTCCGACCGGGGAATTACTCAAGGAAGTCTGGTTTGATGTGCCCTATACCTGCATGATGCATGACTTTGGTGTCACTGAAGACTATGTCTGCTTTCATCTGGTACCAATCATCTGCAACTGGGAGCGTGTTGAAAAACGAATGCCCTATTTTGGTTTTGATACCACCATGCCGGTTTATTTAGGTGTTATGCCAAGAGATGGCGATGCCAAGGATATGAAGTGGTTTAAGAGCCCCAACCTGTTTTGTTCACATGTGATGAATGCATTTAATGATGGCAGCAAAGTCCACTTTGATGTTCCGGTGGCTAAAAACAACATGTTCCCTTTCTTCCCTGATGTGCATGGCAACCCTTACAAACCGGACGAAGCTGCGTCATACATGACACGCTGGACGGTGGACTACAACAGCAAGGGTGATGAATTCGAAAGCTCGGAAAGAATGACTGACATGATGGGGGAGTTTCCCCGCATCGACGACCGCTACGCCACCCAGCAGCATGACTATGGCTGGTTACTGGTGATGGATCAGTCATTGCCATTCAATGGTCCCGGTGGACGTGCTTCCGGCCTGATGCTGAACAAGCTTGGCTATATGGATTTTCTCACTGGCAAACAGTCTGAATGGTGGTGCGGTCCTGACAGCGTCATTCAGGAACCCTGTTTTGTTCCGCGGTCCCCGGACTCGCCCCAGGGTGATGGTTACCTGATCGCTTTGGTGGATGATATCGTGAATAATTATTCTGCTCTGGCCATTCTGGATGCGCAAGCCATAGAGGAAGGTCCCATCGGCAAGGTCAAACTACCTTTCCGTCTGCGCCAGGGGTTACATGGCAACTGGGCAGATGAGCGCAAACTCAGTCAGGTTTGAAAACTGATTCCATCAACTTTCGTTCCGCAAGCAGGAACGATGCCAGGCGCATTGCCGAATTATATTCCATCGCATCCGACGGGGTCTCTGACTACATCTGGTCAAAGATTTCCAAACCTGGTGATAACCTGCTGGATATAGGTCAGCAACGTTACGAACGCCGAAACACGCCTTTCAGTTTTGAAAACTGCCTGGTGGCCCAGGCCAATGACAAGGTAGTCGCTGTCCTTCTTTCCTATGAAATGAAAGAAGATGATGACTATGTGGTGGAAGACCCTGTGCTGAAGCCGTTCTGGCTCCTGGAAGAACCCGGAAGTTTGTATATCGCCGGCGTTGCTGTGGATCCGAATTGGCGCCAGCAGGGGATTGCTTCTGTATTAATGAGAATGGCCGAAAGCAAATGTCGGCAAAAGCACTTACAAAAAATGTCGCTTATTGTGTTTGAAGCCAACACCGTCGCATACGATTTCTATCTACGCCTTGGCTTCCAGGAAGTAATGCGAAAACCCGTTGTGCCCCACCCCCTGATTAAATTTACCGGGGATGCACTGTTGCTGGTAAAGCATCTCTGATTGCCCCTGTTTCTAAAGCAGTTAATTCGCAGGCCAACATTCTATACAATCGTTACTATAAATCTGGCTACCCCAAGGAGTGCTTGCCGTGAGTAAACTCAATTCTATTATCCTGAATGCCCTGCTGTGTTCATTGCCGTTTGTTTTTTCTTCGACACTGCAGGCTCAGGAAAACATCGGCGTTGCCAGGTTCGAGAACAACGAACTGTTTTTTCCCGAACGTACCGACGAATGGATTCATATGGGCAGCTCTCTGGGTAGCGAATACAGCGATAATCCCTTTGACCCCGGTAACCCAGGCACCATAGGCGTTGTCCACATGGAGCCAACCGCCTACCGTTATTTCCTGGATAACGGTGAGTATGCAGATGGCACCATGTTTCTGCTGTCTTTTTATGGCGCAGCAGCAGAATCCAGTCCCCAGTTACCAGGTTTTGTACAGGGAGAACTGCAGGCAAAGGAAATTCATATCATCGACAGTGAGCGTTTTGCCGAAGGCCGCGCTTTTTTCCTCTACTCCGCTGAAGATACCTCCGCCAATGCCTCAACTAAAATGCCGGATAACAGCGAATGTTTTCAGTGCCATATGGCTGAAGCCCAGTTTAATGGCACCTTCACCCAGTTCTACCCCACCATTCGCAACCTGATCAATGAATAAAGCAATACTGATAGCTAATATATTATATTAATAAATTTTAGATAGTAATTAGCTATCATTGTTTACTATTAACATTGGGACCATGGATTGAAAACAAAAAAGGGCAGATCTGCTGACCTGCCCTTTCTTCCTGCAACTTGAGACTTGTGACTTTTTTACTGACAAATAGACACCACACAAATCGAATCCAGCGTTCTGCCTTCAGGTGGCACTTCCAGGCCCCGCTCAAGCATCAACCTGCGCACCAAAGCCGACGTTTCCGGGTGTGATTCTGCAGACTGAACGCCAACGCGAACCAGTCCTTCTGCATATTCTATCGCCTGCCAGGTAGTTCCCGCCAACTGGTACACTGAATCGCGACTGCCGATATCTCTTAATGACAGGTCAGCGCCGGCATCAACCAGCATCTGTACTGCGTAGTTGCGCCCCTTATGTGCTGCGCCCATTAGTGCGGTGCGCCCGTCTTCGCGGTCCTGTGCGTTTACATCATTGCCAATTTCAATAAGCATCTGAATGGTTTCCCGGTTTGCCTGCTCAGACCATTCAAAGGTAACCCCTTCTACCCAGGCGATGCCCGCTGCCACCATCAGCGGCGTGACACCGACACTGGTATTGATATTGGGATCAGCTGTATACGATAAGGCTAAAACATGCCTTTCCGGAGAAGGCATTTTTAATGATTTTAAGCGATCTTTAGTTATATTTATTGAATTATAATAGCATTTAGCCGCATTTTTTCACCAAGGGATTATCGAGCCATCATAATTGAAAAAGCCACCGCTACCCGAGGCGTTCAGATTTTCAATGACAGACCGCAGGCCCGTCACACTGGTGAACGTATCAATATCAGCACCCGGGCCACCCATATCTGTCTGCACCCACCCCGGGTGCAGTGCTGCAACCAACAAGCCCTCACCAGCAAGGTCAATGGAGAGACTTTTGATTACCTGATTCAGCGCGGTTTTTGATGTTCGATATATATAGATACCGCCGCCTGAATTATCCGCAATGGAACCCATTTTCGAGCTTAAATACACCAGCTTTCCTGGCGCCTG
>Ga0255771_1004147_pt1 | contig 13367 bp, 9 predicted proteins | sample 011ome_19_FD_179969 | JGI IMG/M metagenome (GOLD analysis project Ga0255771, IMG submission 179969) | Coastal salt marsh microbial communities from the Groves Creek Marsh, Skidaway Island, Georgia - 011510BT metaG (version 2) | ecosystem: Environmental > Aquatic > Marine > Intertidal zone > Salt...
CCGATTAGTAAACTCACCAGAATGAGAATCCTTGTTGTTGGCTCTGGCGCCAGAGAGCACGCCATCGTGAAGGCCCTAATCAGGACCGGCACCGAACCAAAGGACATCGTCTGCACCCCTGGCAATGAATACATTGCTAGGCAGGTGGAGGTCAGGGCGCTGAAAGACATCTCAGACAATTTGGGAATCCTGAAAATCGCCCTTGAGGAAGCAGTGGACCTGGCCATCATTGGCCCAGAGGGTCCGCTCGTTGCAGGTCTTGCCGACAATCTTCGGGCTCAAGGGATGCTGGTATTTGGACCTGATCAAAAAGCTGCTGCCCTAGAGGGCAGCAAGCAGTTTGCCAAGGACGTCATGGCGGCTGCGGATATTCCAACCGGAATGTCTAGACGCTGTGATGACCTGGCCGAGGTTGAAGATGCCATGAGCCAGTTCGGTGCGCCTTATGTGATCAAGGCCGATGGTCTTGCTGCTGGCAAGGGTGTGATTGTCACCCGAGACAAAACCGAGGCACTTTTGCATGCGGAGAAGTTTTTGAGTGACGGTGTTTTGGTTGAGGAGTTTCTAGACGGCGAGGAAGTCAGCCTGTTCTTCCTCTCAGACGGTCAGAACGTGATGCCGCTTAGCCCAGCACAGGATTACAAGCGAGCACTGGATGGCGACCTTGGGCCGAACACCGGTGGCATGGGCGCCTACTCCCCGCTTCCATGGTTGCCAGCCAACTTCGTTGAAGAGGTGACCGAAAAGATTGCCCAGCCAACCATTGATGAACTCAAAAAGCGCGGAGCTGAATTTATTGGCCTGCTCTACTGCGGGCTGATCGTGACCGAGCGCGGCATCAAGGTGATCGAGTTCAACGCTCGCTTTGGGGACCCCGAGACTCAGGTTGTGCTGAGGCGGCTTCAGACAAATCTGGCTGAACTCTTGGCCGCTGCTGCTGCTGGAAGGCTAGACAACGCCCCTGTTGCAAAATTCTCAGAGGATGTTGCAGTCACCGTGGTGTTGGCATCAGAGGGCTACCCCGTGACCTCGGTTGAGGCTCGTGAGGTTACCGGCATCGAAAGCGCCGAGGCGATGGATGATGTTGAGGTTTGCAAGGCAAGCCCAACCGGGCGAGTGCTTTCGGTGGTTGGAACAGCAAAAACTTTTAGCGCTGCCAGAGCGCTTGCCTACGAGGGAATGTCCCGAATCAGTTTGCAGGGGTCTCACTACCGCAGCGACATAGCACTGAAGGTTGCTGAGTAGATGGAACTTCCAGGCTTTAGACACGTCTATTCGGGCAAAGTCCGTGACCTATACCAGAGTGAAGATCAGAACTACGACCACCTGGTTTTAGTGGTTGCCAGTGATCGCATCAGCGCCTTTGACACGATTCACTCAAAGCCGATTCCGGGCAAGGGTGAGGCACTGACCAAGGTGACCAACTTCTGGTTTGACCACCTAGAAATCCCAAACCACCGCAGCAATGAATTGGCTGTGCCGGCTGCGGTTCAGGGCAGAGCGATGATGGCCAAAAAGCTTGAGATGTACCCGATCGAATGCGTTGTCCGCGGCTACATCTCCGGCTCAGGTTGGACCGAGTATCAAGCAACCGGGAAGATTTGCGGCGTAGAGCTTCCTTCGGGTCTGCAAAACGGCGATCGGCTGCCCAAACCTATCTTCACCCCTGCCTTCAAGGCTGAAGTTGGTCAAAAGGACGAGAACATCAGCTTCGACCAGACCGTCCAAATCGTAGGTCAAGAAATCGCGGAGCAGCTGCGTGAGCAAAGCCTGAAGATCTTCGAGCAGGCTAGCGCTCTTGCTGAGAAGGCCGGTTTGATTCTTGCCGACACCAAGTTCGAATTCGGCAATGATCCTGCAACAAACACCCTGACACTCGGTGACGAAGTTTTGACCCCAGACAGCTCTCGCTACTGGGACCGTGATGCCTGGGAACAAGGAATTAGAGACCAGAGCTTTGACAAGCAAATTATTAGAAACTGGTTGCTTGCACACTGGGATCTAAAAAGCCAACCACCAGAGTTACCAGACGAGATCATTGCGCTGACATCACAGAAGTACGAAGAACTTTTTAGACGGCTATCGGCTTCCCTAGCGTAGGCTGGTAGCACTTAGGCGCGATGGAGTGCCGTGAATTTGTCCGGCAACCAAAGAAGCCAAAAATTTTGAACACACTAAAAACCAAGCTGACTGCGCTATTTTCTGGAACTGATCCTCGCTATCGCCCCAGACCAACTGTCAAAGAAGCGATCGCCAATCCAAGGCTGTTGCTGCGCGAGAGCCTAGCGGGACTGGTTGTTGCCCTGGCCTTGATTCCAGAGGCAATCTCCTTCAGCATCTTGGCCGGTGTTGACCCACGAGTGGGACTGTTCTCAAGCTTCGTGATGGCAATTACCACCGCAATTCTGGGCGGACGTCCGGCGATGATTTCAGCCGCAACTGGTGCGGTGGCACTTGTGATTGCCCCTGTGGCACGAGATTACGGGCTGGATTATTTCTTGGCCACAGTCATCCTTGCTGGAATCTTCCAACTGGTTCTGGGTGCGCTTGGGGCTGCCAAGCTCATGCGATTCATCCCTCGCAGCGTGATGCTGGGGTTTGTGAATGCACTTGCAATTCTGATTTTCATGGCTCAGTTGCCACACCTGATTGGTGTTCCGTTTGCCGTTTACTGGCTGGTCGCAATCGGACTGCTTGTGATGATTTTCATGCCGCGCTTCACCAAGGTGATCCCGGCACCACTTGTTGCAATCGTGCTGGTCAGTGCGATGGTTTTGATTATGGCGATTTCGGTGCCACGAGTTGGTGACGAGGGTGAGCTTCCAGAATCACTTCCGGAGCTATTGATTCCGAATGTTCCGCTAACCATGGAGACCTTCAACATCATCGCTCCGTTTGCCCTGGCAATGGCTCTGGTTGGCCTACTTGAGTCCCTGATGACCGCGAAGTTGGTCGATGAAATCACTGACACTCACAGCCAGAAAACCAGAGAGTCGCTTGCTCAAGGGATTGGAAATATCCTGTCCGGGTTCCTCGGTGGCATGGGTGGCTGCGCGATGATCGGTCAGACCATGATCAACGTGAAGGCCTCTGGAGCCAGAACCAGAATTTCCACTTTCTTGGCGGGTGTGTTCCTGTTGATTTTGGTGGTCAGCCTAGGTGACATCGTTGCGCAAATTCCAATGGCGGCGTTGGTTGCGGTAATGCTCATGGTTTCTTTCGGAACCTTCAACTGGCACAGCATCCAACTCTCGACTCTGAAGCGCATGCCCAAGAGCGAAACCACAGTCATGGTCGCCACCGTTGCCGTGGTGGTCTGGACCCACAACCTTGCAATCGGAGTGATCGTCGGAGTGATCGTTGCGATGATCGCCTTCGCCAGGAGAGTTGCCCACTTTGCCAGCGTCACCAGAAGCATCGGCGGCGATGATGAAATCAGCGCGGCCCTCTACACCGTTGAAGGTGAGCTGTTTTTTGCCTCGAGCAATGACCTGACCACGCTGTTTGAATACTCCGATGACCCGGATGAAATTGTTATTGATGTCACCAACTCACACATCTGGGATGCGTCGACAATTGCTGCTCTGGATTCGATCACAACCAAATATGAATCAATGGGTAAGAACGTCTACATCAAGGGAATGAACAAGGCCAGTGAGCGGCTCCACGGACGCCTAACTGGCAACCTTGGCCAAGAGTAATTACTGGCTGAAAAACTTGACTAGTCTGGTGATGTGCTAAACACAAAACTCAGAGCAGAGCATGAAAAGTTGGGGGCCAGCTTTACCGAATTCGGTGGCTGGGAAATGCCCGTTCGCTATGGCTCAGACATTGATGAACATCACACTGTTCGCAACGGCTGTGGCCTGTTTGACATAAGCCACATGGCAGAGATTCGAGTCACTGGTTCCGCTGAGGACTTTCTCGACTTCGCCCTTATTTCTAAGCTCTCCGAAATCGAAGTTGGCCGCGCCAAATACACAATGATCTGCAACGATCAGGGCGGCATCATCGACGACCTGATCGTTTACCGTCTTGACCAAGATGAGTTCATGATTGTTGCCAACGCCGGCAACCACCACCAGGTGGTGGAAGCGCTGAAGCAGCGCCTTGAAAATTTCCCCGACACGCAGGTGGTGGATGAGTCTGGAATTTGGTCTCTGATTGCGATGCAGGGCCCTAAGACCAATCAGATCCTTGGTTCGCTGGTAGATGTTGACCTGACCGAGTTGAAGTATTACTCGATCGCTACTGCCAGAATCTCGGACCAAGATGTGTTCTTGGCTCGCACTGGCTACACCGGTGAAGATGGTTTTGAGATTTTTGTTGCTGGCGACCCATCCAAGATCTGGCAGCTGCTAGCAGCTCAAGACGGAGTTGAGCCATGCGGCCTAGCCTGTCGAGACACCCTTCGCCTTGAGGCCGGCATGCCGCTCTACGGTCACGAGCTAGGCATCGACTACACCCCATTTTCAGCAAACCTGGGCAAGGTGATTCGGTTTGATAAGGATCAATTTGTGGGCAAGCAAGCTCTCGAAAGCGCCAAGCACCCAGACCACCGACTCTTCGGCCTAGCCGGCCAAGGCCGCCGGGCAGCCCGTGCCGACTATGAAATTTTTCTACCCGGTGAGGATGTTGCAATTGGCAAGGTCACATCAGGAGCACTGTCACCAACACTTCAAGAGCCAATAGCGATGGCGATGCTGCAAGTTGACCAAGGTTTAGAAGTAGGCAGCGAAGTTGAAGCCGATGTTCGCGGCACCAGAGTTCCATACAAGATTGTTCAACTACCGTTTTATAAGCGGGAAAGGTAATAAAGATGGCAAACCCAACAGACCGTAAGTACACCAAAGAGCACGAATGGGTGCTGGTCGAAGGCGACGTGGCAACAGTGGGAATCACCAAGTACGCAGCTGATGCGCTCGGTGAGATTGTTTACGTTGACCTTCCGAAGGTGGGCTCAAATGCCGCCCACATGAAAATTTGCGGTGAGATCGAGTCCACCAAGTCGGTCGGAGAGCTCTATGCCCCGATGGATGGCGAGATCGTCGAGGTAAACAGCGCCTTGGATCAGGCACCTGACCAGGTAAATGATGACCCGTTCGGGGATGGCTGGCTGATTAAAATTCGTTATACCTCTTTGCCGGACCTTCTTTCGGCATCCGAATACGACGCGCTAGTTGGAGAGTAATTGCTTTTAGATCACCATCAGTTCCGTAACCGCCACATCGGACCAAATAAAGACCAGCAGCAACAGATGCTGGATTACCTTGGCATCAAGGACCTGTCCGAGCTAATGGAAAAGGCGCTGCCTGAGGCCATTCACTACCGTGGTGGCAGCCAGCTTCCAGATGCAATCAGTGAGGATGAGGCACTGGACCGCCTTCACGAGATAGCTTCTAAAAACCGAATTACCCAGAGCTTTATGGGTCTTGGCTACTACGGGACCAGAACCCCGGGTGTGATCAAGCGCAACGTGCTGGAAAACCCAAGCTGGTACACCGCCTACACCCCATATCAGCCGGAGATCAGCCAGGGTCGGCTTGAAGCCCTGATCAACTTCCAAACGGTTGTAACCGACCTCACCGGCATGAAAACCGCCAACGCATCGATGTTGGACGAGTCAACCGCCGTGGTTGAGGCAATGATGATTGCTAAGCGCAGCGCTGACAGCGACTCGAATGTATTCTTCGTCGACAACGACATGTTCCCTCAGACAAAGGCACTGCTAGAGCACCGAGCCGAGCCGCTTGGAATTGTAATCAGCTACTTCGACCCCGCCGACCTTAGTCAACTCGACCAGGAATGTTTTGGCGCAGTGGTTCAGTACCCGGGAGCCAGCGGCCGAATTATTGACTTTGATGGTCTGTTTGCCAAGGTTCACGAATTTGGTGGTTTGGCTCTTGCCAGCGCCGACCTAATGGCCCTTACTCTGCTAGCCCCTCCGGGTGAAAAGGGTGCGGACGTGGTCTGCGGAACAACCCAGCGCTTCGGAGTGCCAATGGGCTTTGGTGGTCCTCACGCCGGCTATCTTGCAGTACGCGAGAAGCTAGAGCGCACTATGCCCGGTCGTCTGGTTGGAGTGTCGGTAGATGCCGAGGGTGCCCCGGCCTACAGGCTTACTTTGCAGACCAGAGAGCAGCACATCAGGCGCGAGAAGGCGACCAGCAACATTTGCACCGCCCAGGTGCTCCTGGCAGTCATGGCCGGAATGTATGCGGTCTACCATGGCCCAGAAGACCTCAAGGCAATCGCTCAGGAGATCCACGACAAGGCCTCTGCTCTTGCCAAGGTTTTGGCAGAAGTTGGATTCACGCTTCAGCACGAAAACTTCTTTGACACCATCAGAATCGTCAACACCGAGGCTGAGAAGCACTACCAGGCAGCTAGAGCCAAGGACCTGACGGTCTTGATGGTCGATGAAACCACACTTGGAATTTCCGTGGATGAAAGCACTACCTGGGACCTCTTGGCCGAATTGGCCGGTGCCTTTGGTGCCAGGGCTCCTCGTCCAGAGGACGCCTCAGACAGACTGAAAAACCACAGGACTTCCAGTTACCTAGAGCACCCGGTCTTCAACTCTTATCACTCTGAAACCGCAATGCTTCGCTACCTGAAGAAGCTGGCCGACTTTGACTACGCATTGGACAGGGGCATGATCCCGCTCGGGTCCTGCACCATGAAACTGAACTCAGTGACCGAAATGGAAGCGGTCACCTGGCCTGAGTTTGCAAACCTGCACCCATTTGCACCTGCTGAGGACACCCAGGGCTACCTGGAGTTGATAACTGAACTGAGCAGTTGGTTGAGCGACATCACCGGCTACGAAGCCGTCTCGCTGCAGCCAAACGCCGGTAGCCAGGGAGAGTTGGCGGGGCTATTGGCCATTCGCGGCTACCACCGCTCCCGCGGGGATTTCCAGCGAAACATTTGCTTGATCCCCTCCTCTGCTCACGGAACCAACGCAGCCAGTGCTGTTTTGGCAGGACTCGATGTCGTGGTGGTTGGCTGCGATGCCGACGGCAACGTTGATGTTTTGGATCTAAAGCAGAAGATCGCGGAGCACCAAGAAACTCTGGCTGCGCTGATGATCACCTACCCATCGACTCACGGTGTTTACGAGGAAGCGGTAGTTGAAATCTGCGACCTGGTTCATGCCGCTGGTGGCCAGGTTTACATCGATGGTGCCAACACAAACGCAGTGGTTGGTTACGCGAAGTTTGGAGAGTTTGGTGGCGACGTATCGCACCTGAATCTCCACAAGACCTTCTGCATCCCTCACGGCGGCGGCGGACCCGGTGTTGGTCCGGTGGTGGCACGAGAACACCTCAGGGAGTTCTTGCCAGGTCACCAGATGGCTCAGGTTGAACTACCAAACTATGGACCGGTTTCGGCTGCGCCGTTTGGTTCGCCTAGCATTCTGCCGATCTCCTGGGCATACATCCAGATGATGGGAGACCAGGGCTTGATGGACGCAACAGCAGTTGCAGTTCTGAGCGCCAACTATGTTGCCAAGAAGCTGGCGGACGCTTTCCCGCTTCTCTACACCGGCAAGCATGGCCTAGTTGCCCACGAGGCGATCATCGACATTCGCCCACTGCAGGCATCTGCTGGCATTGCTAATGACGACGTTGCCAAACGCCTCATCGACTACGGTTTCCACGCCCCAACCATGAGCTTCCCGGTTGCGGGAACTCTCATGATTGAGCCGACTGAGTCTGAGCCACTGGAAGAGCTTGACCGATTCATCGATGCGATGCTTGCAATCAGGGCTGAGGCTCAAAAGGTTCAGGACGGGCACTGGCCAGCCGAGGACAACCCGCTTGTGAATGCCCCCCACACAGCAGGACAGCTCACTTCGGAGTGGGAGCACCCATACTCCAGAGAGACTGCAGTGTTCCCTGTTGCGGGGCAGGCAAAGTCGAAGTACTGGCCTCCGGTCAGAAGGCTCGATGGCGCGTTTGGTGACAGAAATCTTGTTTGCAGCTGCCCTCCGATTGAGAGCTTTATCAAGAACTAGCTTCTTGGAACCAGCTGTTTCCTTATGATTTCTGCGGCACTCTCCAGGTCGAGAGCATCCGTGGCAATCGCCAGTGTTAGGTCGAATGCCTCGTCGCTAGTCATGTTGTGAAGATACGGGTTTGCTAGCAGACCTAAGTTCAATCGCCCTGGCTGTCGCAACGCCGGGTGGTATTTCGGCCCACGAAATTCGGCATACCACCAGGCTGCTTTCAGGCAATAAACAGGTTCGAGGCTTTGACATCACCGAAATTGACGCGAGTAAAGACAGTGCGGACGGTAGAACGGTTCGGCTAGCCGCACTGCTGATTCTGGAAGCTGCTTCAGGTCATCTAGCCAACTGAGCCAATCGCCGACTCTTGCAAGCCTCGCTCCACTAAACTGGAGACATCCGCGCAATGGAGCGAGCCCAAATAATCCATCCCGAAACTCGCTAGCGAGCAAACCGAAGGGGAAAAGTGCCAAAGATCATCGTCGAGATCATGCCCAAGCAGGACCTACTAGACCCGCAGGGGAAGGCCGTTGCCAATGCCTTGCAGCGCAGTGGCAACAAAGAGATTTCGGCCGTTCGAATCGGGAAGCGAATCGAGCTTCACTTCGACAGGCCAATCACGGACAAGGATATGGAAAACGCCTCAGCTCAGGCATCCAGCTTTCTGTCAAACGATGTGATTGAAGACGTAGTCGCAATCACCAAAGAGGACTAAGCCTGATGAAGATTGGCGTCATAACTTATCCGGGAACCCTCGACGACAGGGATGCCCAAAGGGCAATCAGGCTTGCTGGAGGCACACCGGTGTCGCTGTGGCATGCAGATGATGATCTGAAAAAAGTAGATGCTGTTGTTTTGCCGGGTGGTTTTTCCTACGGCGACTACCTGCGCTGTGGTGCAATTGCTGCGCAGGCGCCAGCAACCAAAGAGGTAATCAAACTGGCAGCACAAGGACTACCGGTATTGGGTATCTGCAACGGTTTCCAGATTTTGGTTGAATCACACCTTTTGCCAGGTGGGCTGATTCGAAACGAGAAGCAGCACTTTGTCTGCCGGGATCAGAAGCTACGTGTTGAAAATAACAACACCGCCTGGACCAGCCTGTTTGAAGAAAACGAAGAGATTTTGATTCCGCTGAAAAACGGCGAGGGCGGCTACATTGCCACTGATGAAACATTGAAGATGCTTGAGGCAGAGAACCGGATTGCCTTTAGATACCTAGACACAAACCCGAATGGTTCAATGAACGACATCGCGGGGTTGACCAACGAACGCGGCAATGTGGTCGGGCTAATGCCTCACCCTGAACACGCGGTTGAGCCAGGCTTTGGGCCAGACACTGACATTGCGATGCGCTCCGGCGTCGACGGCTTGAGGTTTTTCCAAAGTGTTTTGAAGATGGCGGTGAACTCCTAATGTTTAAAAACAAGAAGCTAGCCGCAAGCGGTGTTGACACAACCGAACATGCAGTTGCCGAGCCGGACAGAGACCAGCCGTGGAAAGAGCTTGGCCTCAAAGAAGATGAATACCTAGAGATAAAGAACATTCTTGGCAGACGCCCAACCTCCTCTGAGCTAGCGATGTATTCGGTGATGTGGTCTGAGCACTGCAGCTATAAGTCATCAAAGATCTACCTTCGTCAGTTCGGTGAAAAGGTCACCGATCAGATGAAGGAACACCTAATGGTGGGCATGGGTGAGAACGCTGGTGTGGTTGACATCGGCGAGGGTCTAGCGGTGACCTTCAAGGTCGAGAGCCACAACCACCCCTCCTACATCGAACCATTCCAGGGAGCGGCAACCGGGGTCGGCGGAATCGTTCGTGACATCTTGTCGATGGGCGCAAGACCAATCGCCGTTATGGACCAGCTACGCTTTGGTGCTCCTGAGAACCCCGACACCTCACGAGTGGTCCATGGGGTGGTCGACGGCATTAGCTTCTATGGCAACTGCCTGGGCCTTCCAAACATCGGTGGCGAGACTGTTTTTGACTCTGTTTATCAGGGAAACCCTCTAGTAAACGCGCTTTCAATTGGTGCCATGAAACATGAGGACCTGCAGCTTGCCAAGGCCTCAAACCCCGGTGACCTGGTCATTCTGTTCGGGGCAAGAACCGGCGCCGATGGAATCGGTGGAGTGTCGGTATTGGCTTCCGAAACTTTCGAATCAACAGGCCCCACCAAGCGACCTGCGGTTCAGGTTGGTGACCCTTTTGCTGAAAAGGTCCTGATCGAGTGTTGCCTTGAGCTCTTCCATGCTGGAGTTGTGGCTGGAATTCAGGACTTGGGCGGCGCAGGTATTTCTTGTGCGACATCGGAGCTGGCCTCAAATGGTGGCAAGGGCATGAAAGTGCAGCTCCAGAATGTTTTGCTTCGTGATCAGTCGCTGACACCAGAAGAGATCCTGATGTCAGAGTCGCAGGAGCGGATGTGTGCGGTTGTTCCAAAGAAGCAACTCAAGGCATTCGAGAAGATTGTTGAAAAGTGGGAAGTTGAGTACTCAGTACTTGGCGAGGTAATCGACGAGGACCGCCTCTACATCAACTGGGGCCACGAGGAAATCGTGAATGTTCCACCTCGAACCGTTGCCCATGATGGCCCGGTTTACGACCGTCCGGTTGCACTTCCTCAATACCAAAAGGCTCTCAACGATGACTCCAGCAGCTCTCTAAAAAGAGCAGAGAACGCCACCGAGCTGGCAGCTCAATTGATGCAGTTGATTGCAACCCCGAACCAGGCCGACAAGAGCTGGATCACCGCACAGTATGACAAGTACGTGATGGGAAACACCGCACTTTCAATGCCGGATGACTCCGGCATGGTCAGAATTTCTGAGGAAACCGGCCTGGGTGTTGCATTGGCAACCGACGCTAACGGCAAATACGCCTACCTGAACCCCTACGAGGGGGCCAGGCTTGCACTAGCCGAGGCCTATCGAAACGTTGCTGTCACAGGTGCGGTTCCACGGGCAGTCACCAACTGTCTAAACTTCGGTTCTCCTGAAAACCCAGAGGTGATGTGGCAATTCAAAGAGGCAACCGCGGGACTAGCCGACGCCTGTTTGGAACTGGGCATTCCAGTAACCGGCGGAAACGTTAGCTTCTACAACCAATCAGGCGACGTTGCCATCTACCCGACCCCGGTGGTTGGTGTTCTGGGAGTGATTGATGATGTTGCCAGAAGAATTCCATCCGGTTGGCAAGATGATGGCAACAACATCTACCTACTAGGCAATACCTTCGACGAGCTCGATGGCTCTGCTTGGGCCAAGGACCTCCACGATCACCTGGGTGGCCAGCCTCCAAAGGTTGACCTTGCCAAGGAGATCGAGCTCGCGGAGCTACTTCACGGAGCAAGCATTCAAGGCCTGATCGAGTCAGCTCATGACATCTCCGAGGGTGGCCTGGGGATTGCGGTGCTGGAGGCAGCACTTCGTTTCAATGTCGGAGCAAGAATCTGGCTTGGCGAAATGCTGGAGCGCGATGCAATCGACATGACAGCGGCGCTTTTCTCTGAATCTCAGTCACGGGTGATCGTTACCGTTGGCCGCGAAGACGATGTGAAATTCCAGGCGCTGTGTGAGGCTCGCGGGGTTCCATGTTTGCGAATCGGTGTTACTGATGCCACCTCAAGCATGGTTGAGATCAAGGACGTTGCAGACCTGAAGCTGGATGACATTAGATCAGGTTGGGTCAGCACTCTGCCGGAGTTGTTCGGTTAGTCCAAGCCAGTTGCTACCGCTATTTGGACCCTAGTCCTCTGGTAGCAGCTCGAACAGGTCCATCTTGGCCTGCAGCCATGATTCAACTTCTCCGGCTTCCAAGATTCTGGTCATTTCGGCAATCGCATCTAGGTGCGGTCCGTCGGCGATGGCTATCATTTCCTGGCCGTGGACCTGGCTTAGTTGCGCAACCTCTTCGAAGCTCTGACCCCTGAACACCATGTCGCAGGCTCCACCAAGTTCACGGCAGCTGATTGATTTCATGCACAGCAGTTTAGGTTCTCAGCCGCCTAATCAGCTGGATGTATACAAATAATCAGTTTTTCTAAGTTTTGCAGGCTCTATTTGCATGATTTGCCGCTAATTGTATACAATAAGGAAATAACCCCAAAGGTTTAACAAATCTCGCGAAACCAAGCTGCGAGCACACTAGGCAAGCACAATTGTGACGCTTCGCTAAATATCACAAAAGTGAATTAATACGTCCCATATCAGATCGGGCAAATTGAGACACTTGTCACCAATGTTCAGAAATTTGGGGGTGATTCACCCCATAAGACTCAAAGGAAGCTCTCATGTCACTGGCGACACTAAAGCGGTGGGTAACCTCGATTGCTGACCTAACGGATCCCGAAGAGATCATTTGGTGTGACGGTTCCGAGGCTGAAGCGCAGCGAATAAATGCCCTTCTGGTAAAAAACGGGACTTTCACAAAGCTCAACCCAAAGATTCGTCCAAACAGCTACCTTGCCCGAACCGACCCAGCTGACGTCGCGCGGGTTGAGTCCAGGACTTTCATCTGCTCCGAGAGCGAAGAAGATGCCGGCCCAACCAACAACTGGATGGACCCAGAATCAATGCGGGCAGAACTCAGGGAAAAATTTGCCGGCAGCATGCGCGGGCGCAAGATGTACGTCATTCCATTCTCAATGGGTCCGGTTGGTTCACCATTGGCCAGGTACGGAGTCGAAATCACCGATTCCCCCTACGTTGTTGCGTCGATGAAGGTAATGGCAAGAGTCAGCAAGCAGGTTGTGCAGAAAATTGCCGATGGCGCGGACTGGGTGCCAGCTGTTCACTCCGTCGGTGTTCCGCTGATCGATCAAGCAGGCAACCAAGTTGAAGACACCCCGTGGCCCTGCAATCCTGAAAATGTTTACGTGGTTCAGTTCCCGGAAACCCGGGAAATTTGGTCCTTCGGTTCCGGCTATGGCGGAAACTCGCTGCTGGGCAAGAAGGCAATGGCACTTCGAATCGGTTCAGTGCTTGCAAAACAAGAGGGTTGGCTGGCTGAGCACATGCTGCTGATTCGAGTTACCACCGACCAGAATAAGAAATACCACATGGCAGCAGCCTTCCCGTCTGCCTGCGGCAAGACCAACCTGGCCATGCTGCAGTCTCAGATGCCAGGCTGGAAGGTTGAGACCTTAGGTGACGACATCGTTTGGATGTCCCCGAATGCCAAGGGCAAGATCAGGGCTATAAACCCGGAGAACGGCTTGTTTGGTGTTGCTCCAGGAACCGGACTTAGCACCAACCTGGCAGCGGTTAACTCGATGCGCGAGGGAGCAATTTTCACAAACGTTGCCTCTACGGCCGATGGCGATGTTTGGTGGGAGGGGCTTACTGACACCCCA
>Ga0255771_1004151_pt1 | contig 13360 bp, 8 predicted proteins | sample 011ome_19_FD_179969 | JGI IMG/M metagenome (GOLD analysis project Ga0255771, IMG submission 179969) | Coastal salt marsh microbial communities from the Groves Creek Marsh, Skidaway Island, Georgia - 011510BT metaG (version 2) | ecosystem: Environmental > Aquatic > Marine > Intertidal zone > Salt...
AGATGCGCTTATCTCTTTTTTTTGTTTCTCCGCGCTTTCTTTTTTTATAAAATCACCCTTATAAATTCTAAAATAGAACTTTATAGTAAAAATTGGCTTTATTGGTTATCCTGAAAATCGGAATCAATAATTAATAAAGTTCTAAAATAGAATCTTATAGTGGGGATGTGATGAATACGCGGCTAGATCCAGTTGAAGCACAAGAGTGGATAGATTCATTTGATGCGGTTAACCGAGTTAACGGAAAAGGTGCATCCAGTGAGTTAATCGGCAAGTTGACAGATCATGCGCGGGAGCAAGGAGTTAGTCTTCCTGCCGCCATTACGACGCCCTTTAAAAACACCATTAACCCGGAGGACGAACGTGTCATGCCGGGTGATCTGTTTATGGAGCGTCGAATTCGGTCACTGATCCGATGGAATGCAATGGCGATGGTCATGCGGGCCAATGACAATGAAGATGGACTTGGCGGTCACATATCAAGTTTCAGTTCGAGCGCAACGCTTTATGACGTGGGAATGAACTATTTCTTCAGAGGTACGGCTAACGGTCATCCCGGAGATCTCGTGTTCTATCAGGGACATAGTGCGCCGGGTATGTATGCTCGCTCGTATCTAGAGGGCGTTTTTGACGAAAGTCATCTAGAGAACTTCCGAAGAGAAGTGTCGGGTAATGGTCTTTCTTCCTACCCACACCCATGGTTAATGCCTAACTATTGGCAATTCCCAACGGTATCCATGGGTTTGGGGCCAATTCAAGCGATCTATCAAGCACACGTCATGAAATATCAGCAGAAGCGCGGGCTGGTTGATCATCGTGATCGAAAGATCTGGTGCTTTATGGGTGACGGCGAATGCGATGAGCCGGAGTCGCTTGGCGCTATTGGTCTCGCTGGACGCGAAGGTCTGGGCAATCTTCACTTCGTGGTGAACTGTAACCTTCAGCGCTTGGATGGTCCGGTTCGTGGGAACGGCAAGATTATTCAGGAGCTGGAGGGTGTGTTCCGGGGTGCGGGATGGAATGTAATCAAAGTGGTCTGGGGTCGTCGTTGGGATCCACTCTTTGAGCGTGATAAATCAGGAATGCTGCTCAAGCGCATGGACGAAGTCTGTGATGGCGAGCTTCAGAACTGTAAGTTCAACGGTGGCGCTTACACGCGAGAGCACTTCTTCGGAAAATATCCAGAAACGCTCGATCTCGTCAAAGATCTGAGCGACGACGACATCATGTATCTCAACCGTGGGGGGCACGATCCATACAAAGTGTATGCAGCTTATGCGGCGGCCTGCGAGGAGACTGAGCGTCCAACGGTTATCTTAGCCATGACGGTAAAGGGTTACGGCACAAGTGAGGCGGGGGAGGCCGCGAACGAAACGCACTCGTTGAAAAAACTCGATATGAAGAGCCTCAAAGCCTTCCGGGATCGCTTCGGCGTGCCGGTCTCGGACAAAGACTTGAAAGATGTTCCTTTCTATCGACCCCCAGAGGATAGCCCCGAGATGCGCTATCTTCGTGAGAAGCGCGCTGCACTCGGCGGCAGTATTCCGGCACGGCGGGCGAGTTCATATAGTCTGCCGGCGCCAGCAAAGTCGGCTTATGCCAGCCAATTGAAAGGAAGCGGTAAACGCGAGATCTCAACAACCATGGCATTTGTTCGTCTCTTGTCATCCTTGGTGAAGGACAAGCAGATTGGTGAGCGCGTCGTTCCCATCGTTCCCGATGAGGCGCGTACCTTTGGTATGGAAGGTATGTTCCGACAGCTGGGGATTTACTCATCCGTAGGTCAGCAGTACACACCACATGACGCGGGTCAGATCCTCTATTACAAAGAGGAAGAGACTGGCCAGATTCTTGAGGAGGGCATTAACGAGGCGGGCGCTATGTCTGCCTGGCTTGCAGCTGCGACGTCGTACTCGGTGTCCGATTATCCGATGGTGCCGTTCTACATCTTCTATTCGATGTTTGGTTTCCAGCGCATTCATGACCTCGCATGGGCCGCGGGTGATAGTCAGGCGCGTGGTTTCTTGATGGGCGCAACGGCGGGTCGCACGACACTTAACGGCGAAGGCTTGCAACACCAAGACGGTCACAGTCATTTGATGGCAACGACTATCCCCAATTGTATTTCTTACGACCCGACTTACAGCTACGAGCTTGCAACGATTATTAGTTCAGGCATGAAGCGTATGTTCGAGGATGGGGAAAACGTTTTTTACTACATCACTACAATGAACGAAAATTACGTTCATCCCGATATGCCTGAGGGCGTGGAAGAGGGCATTGTTAAGGGTTTGTATCCCCTTAAAAAATCGACCGCAAAGTCTAAGAAGCGCGTACAGCTGATGAGTGCCGGTACGATCATGCGTGAGGTCGAAGCAGCCGCTGAAATACTTGACAAAAATTACGGGGTTGTAGCTGACATCTGGAGCATGACGAGTGTTAATGAGCTCGCACGCGACGGTCAAAGGATTACACGACGCAACATGATGAACCCGACGGAGCAGCCTCAGGTGCCCTATGTAACACAGTGCCTTGAGTCAACCGAGGGGCCGATTATTGCGGCGACCGATTATATGCGTGCGCATACCAATCAGATTCGGGAGTTCATGCCTCGGTCATTCACCGTCTTGGGCACTGACGGCTTCGGGCGAAGCGATACTCGAGCAAAATTGAGAGAGTTCTTTGAGGTCGATCGTCGGTATGTGGTGCTTGCCGCAATGACGGCGCTCGCGGACGAAGGTGTGATTCCAAGAGCAGATCTCGCAAAGGTCATGAGTGATCTCGGCATCGACCCCACTAAACCTGATCCCACAACGGTATAAAGGAGAGAGATCGTGGCGAACTATACGATTTGTGTTCCTGATATTGGCGGTGCCGAGGGTGCCGAAGTGGTTGAGCTACTCGTGGCTGTTGGTGACCAGATTACCCTTGAGCAAAGCTTGATTGTTCTCGAATCAGACAAAGCTTCGATGGAGATTCCAGCATCGCATTCAGGGATCATTACAGAGCTTAAGGTTGCGGTCGGTGATGCGTTGTCAGAGGGCGATGCTATTTTGATTCTCGAGCTTGATGACGTTGACATCTCAGCCGAGAGCCAACCGGATACATCGGCGTCGATTCCTGAGGCAGTCGAGATTGCTACGACCGCCACCTCATTTGATGAACCGCCTGTCGCAGCACCAACTGCCGCGCTGGAAGAGATCGAACTAACAATCGCCGTGCCTGATATTGGCTCCGATGGTGATGTAGAGGTTGTCGAAATACCTATTACCGTAGGCGATGTCTTGGAGGAAGGTGACTCTCTTGTTGTACTTGAGTCCGATAAAGCGTCAATGGAAGTTCCTGCGACCGCTGCGGGCGAAGTGCTCGAGTTGCTTGTTAAGGCAGGTGACATGGTGAAGGAGGGCTCACCTCTAGTACGTATGCGCTCGTCTTCATCCCACGTACCCGCAACAGACTCTGAGGCACCTGCACCTGCACCTGCACCTGCACCTGCACCTGCACCTGCACCTGCACCTGCACCTGCACCTGTACCTGCACCTGGACCGGTAAGCTCTACAAAGGTCAGTGACGCCAGTGGCCTCTACGTGGGTCCAGCTGTGCGAAAGCTCGCACGCGAGTTTGGCGTTGACCTGATAGCGGTCAAAGGATCCGGTCCAAAGGGGCGAATCATCAAGGAAGATGTTCAAGCATACGTCGCCAAACGTTTAGCTGAACTCTCATCAGGCGCGGTCACCTCTGGTTCTGGTATTCCCACAGTTGCAGACGTGGACTTTGCCAAATTTGGATCTATCCGTCGCGAGGAGCGCTCGCGCATCGACAAAGTAACCGCGGCTAATATGTCGAAGTCATGGCTCAACGTGCCACATGTCACACAGTTTGATGATGCAGACATTACAGACTTGGAGTCCTTCCGCCAGTCGCTGAAAGCCGAGGCAGAGCGACGTGGTAGCAAGCTTTCGCCGCTGCCCTTCATCATCAAGGCGGTCGCCTTGGCGCTCAATGAAAACCCAAAGATCAAATCGTCCCTCGCTGAACAGGGCGAGGCGCTCATTTATAAGGATTACTGCCATATCGGGATGGCGGTCGATACGCCCAACGGGCTGGTGGTTCCAGTGCTTCGTGATGCGGACAAGAAGTCGATTTGGCTGCTGTCTGATGAGATTCGTGATCTAGCAGCAAAGGCCAAAGACAAAAAGCTAAAACCCGATGAAATGCAGGGTGCCGTTTTCACCGTAAGTAGTTTGGGGAATATCGGCGGCAGAGGTTTTACGCCGATCGTCAACACACCAGAGGTGGCTATTTTGGGCGTCAGTAAAGCGTCCACCCAGCCCGTTTGGGATGGTGAGGCTTTTCAACCACGGGTGATGTTGCCTGTGTCGCTCTCTTACGATCACCGTGTTGTTAATGGTGGTGATGCAGGTCGCTTCCTGACTTACTTGGTAGGCTTGCTTAGTGATATCCGTCAGTTAGCGATGAGCTAGATCCCCCTGAACCGGTGCTCAATCAGGGGTTGCAGCGCCGGGTGCATCACCACGACCTGCTTTGGGCGGGCCCTGCTTAAACTGGATTGTTGAGGTGCAGCAAAGCTATCACACCGCTGAAGGCATCGTCTGTCGAGTCACAGCCAGGTTTCTGCGAGCCTGAAGAAGCCAAGGGCTGATCCACAGTGACGTTTTCAAGCGCCCAAATGAGTCGCAGGTACTATCCTTCCAGTTTCAATTTCAGCTCTAGCTCTAACTCTAACTTCGTGGAGGGCTAATCAAGCCTCTGCCTCGTCACAGCGGTTTCGCTGTTCTAAGCGATCTCAAATAATAAGACGAGGTGTCAATGACACCCGCAGAGATGGCGCCCTTTGACGCCGTTTCTCTCATTCTTACAATCAGCCGGTGTTGCGCATGCCTGCCGCAACACCCGCTATCGAGACCATCAGTGCGCGTTGGACCGATTCGCTTTCGTTTTCGCGTACCCGACGTAACAACTCTATCTGAACCAGATTGAGCGGTGCGGTGTAGACGTTGCGAAGGCCGATTGACTCGAGTCCCCACGGGTCAGAGGCCATGAGCGTATCGACATCAAGTATTTCCATTAGCGACTGGATATCTGCGCTGAGCTGTTGCCGTAAATCACTGCCCAAGCTTCGAAGCTCTTCGCGAACGAGCGTATCGTCATAAAGCGAGTTGATGACGAGATCTGACTTTGCGTAGACCATGTCGAGCATGGATAAACGCGACGCAAAGAAAGGCCACTGATCGCGCATCTCTCTTAGGCGGTTTAACTGTCCGTTTTCGACAGCGCTGGTAAGCGCTGAGCCCGCGCCAAGCCAAGCAGGCAAGACGAGACGACTCTGCGACCAAGCAAAGATCCACGGGATAGCGCGCAGTGTCTCAATACCTCCTCCGGTACGTCGACGCGCGGGACGTGAGCCGAGAGGAAGGCTGGCCAACTCTGGTTCGGGAGTTGCCTGCCTAAAGTACTCAACAAAGTTTGGGTTCCCCTTGACCCAGCTTCGATAGTCACTGCATGCCTGTTCGGCAAGCGTATCCATGAGCTCTCGCCACTCAGGCTTGGGAATAGGCGGGGGCGTAAGATTACCGCGCAGTATGGCACTGGTGTATTGCCCCAGTGTATTGATCGCAAGGGGCTTGAGCCCTAACTTGACGCGAATCATTTCACCCTGCTCAGTTACTCGCAGTCCATGCTCGAGTGACCCGGGTGGCTGTGAGAGTAGCGCCTGGTGAGCGGGCGCCCCTCCGCGCCCAATAGTCCCACCACGACCATGAAATAACTGCAGACTGACGCCGTGTGACTGGCAAACATTCAATAGCGTTTCCTGGGCGCGGTATTGTGCCCAGCCAGCGGACAGCATACCTGCATCTTTCGCGCTGTCTGAGTAGCCAATCATGACAACCATCGAGTGGTGAGTTCGCTTCCTGAATTCGTCGTCACTTAACAGCGCATCCAGGGTGCTAGGTGCACCATCGAGATCATCCAGTGTCTCAAAGAGTGGAGATACCGGTAAATCGATTGGACCCCCTGTTGCTTTCAGCAGGAGTTGAACCGCGAGCACGTCCGACGGATCTGATGCCATGGAAATGACATAACACCCCAACGCCTCGCGTGGCGTGTCGGCAATCACTCTGAAGGTGTCGAGGACTTCCTGACAGGGTTCTGATGCTTCGAAATGCAGGGGTAGAAGGGGTCTCGGGTTAGTAATTTCAGCCTTTAAGAATGTCTGCTTATCGGACTCGCTCCAGTCGCTGTAGTTGCCCAGTCCAAGCGCCTGAGTGATTTCGCTAATGACGTCGCTGTGGCGAGTGCTTTCTTGGCGAATATCGAGTGTCACTAGGTGTGCACCAAATGACTCTAATCGCCGGATGAGATCCAGCAGTTTTCCGTTGGCAATAGCCGATAAGCCTACTTCAGCGAGAGACCTTTGGCACTGTTGCAGCGAAGCAATGATATCTGCGGTGAAAAGAACAGGAGGAAGAGGGTTCTTACTGTCTTGAATGTAGGCCCCCAGTGCATCGCGCTGCTTGCGAACCGTGTCGCGAAGCGGCTTTAAAACTGCCCGATACGGTTCGCGTACGTCGCCTGCTAGTGCACGAAGCTCCTTTGTCGCTTGCGTGACAGAGAGTTCTTCGTAAATTACTTCTAGGTCCCGATTGATGAGATCAGCCGCTTGCCATCGGCTGATGATCATTGCGCGTCGAGTAACTGTCGCTGTGACGTTTGGGTTGCCATCGCGGTCGCCACCAATCCAGCTCGAGAGTCGTACCACGGGCTTTGTGCGTGGTGGCAAATCGAGTCCGAATTTGTCGGCAATGGCATCTAGGTCCCGCAAAAATTCTGGAATGGCGTCCCACAGCGAATTTTCAATCACAGCAAAGCTCCATCGAGCCTCATCTATCGGAGTTGGGCGCTGCTCCAAAAACTCCTCGGTGTGCCAGATTTGTGCAATCAAGTCAGCCAGTCGCGATTGGATACGCGCTTCGCTGGCAAGGCCGGACTCAATGTCGGTGAGACAGTCATGAATCTCACCGTGTTTGTGAATCAATGTCCGCCGCGTGATCTCCGTCGGGTGAGCAGTGAGCACGAGATCTATGTGCAAATTCGCGATGGCATCTGCCAGCGCTTCTTTCTCGACGGACTGACTCAGCTCCTCAATAGTACTGGATATTCGGTCGTATGCACCGAAGTGACCACTAACTGACTTAGTGGTAGTAAAGTGCTGATCGGCGATGTTGGCGAGATTCAAAAACTGCGCAAAGCCACGTGAGATCAGTAAGAGCTGCTCCGAATCGAGTTTTCGCAGCGCATTGAAAAGCGCAGTTGTCTCCTCTACATCGGTAGCTGATTTTGATGCTTGCCGGATGGATTCGATCGTCTCGTAGAGATCTTCGCCGACTGTGGAGCGAATAACATCGCCCAGCGTATCGCCGAGTAGTCGCACATTCTGACGCAGGGCAGATGTGTCTAGGAGTAAATTGTTTGTCATGGCTTAACTCGTTGGGAATCGTGTTTCCTTAAGGCTGTCTTTGATTCGAGCGAGATGAGGTGTGAAGCCCTCTCCGCGACGAAGCGTTACGCCGGCGGCAAGAACATCCAGTATGACAAGCTGCACCAGTCGAGACGTCATGGGCAAATATTGCTCTGTGTCTTCTTCTACTTTTACGGTGATACAGCAGTGGCTTTTTTGTGCCAGGGGAGAGCCCTCGGCAGTTAAAGAGACGATCGTCGCTTCTGTTTGGCGGGCAATCTCAGCAGCCTCAACCAAAACTTTTGTTCGACCCGTATGCGAAATAAAAAAGAAAAGATCGCCCACGCCTGCTGATGCGGCGAGCATTCGCTGCATTAGCGGATCCTCGTGCGTGAAAACCGGTACATTGAACCTGAAGAATTTGTGTTCCGCATCCCGCGCTACCGCTGCTGACGTCCCGAGGCCAAAGAAATAAACGCGGCGCGCCTGCGCAATTTGGTCAACCGCTTGTGCAATTGCTTTCAGCGGCAGCCCTTCCTTGGCGGTCAGTAGGGCGTTGATTGCGTTGTCGAACAGCTTAGCCGGAAACGTGTTGATGTCGTCCGAGAATTCAACAGAGCGGCTTACGTATTTAACGCCTGAGGCTAGAGACGTTGCTAGCTTAAGTTTGAAATCAGGGAAGCCCGTTGCGCCAAACTTTTTGCAAAAGCGATTTACGCTGGGCTCACTTACCCCCGCGGCAGACGCTAAAGATGCAATGCTGGAGCGCGTAGCTTCCTCGGGCGCTTTGAGAATGGCATTAGCCACTTTCGCTTCAGACTTATTGAGTTCATTAAGCTGGCGCTGGATAACGGCAAGTAAATTGGGTTCAGACGTCATTATGAGGTCTATGCTGGTAATATTATTACGAATAATGCCTGAATTACTTACGTTTCGCACCGAAATTTTGAATATTCCGCCTCTTAAATTGTAATAAAACGAAAAATAAGCACTTATATACTGTTTTTTGTTTGTCATTTAGTAAATTTACTACATAATAGTCGCCATAAGAGGGGAGCCTTATGGTCAACGTAGCTATTAATGGATTTGGGCGTATCGGGCGTAATGTTTTGCGGGCACTATACGAGCGGCCAGAGATGGCTTCTCGCCTTCGAGTTGTTGCGATCAACGACCTTGGAACATCGGAGATCAACGCACATCTTTTGCAATTCGATACGACGCACGGGCGCTTTGGCGCATCGGTTGCTGTAGAAGATGATGCGATGGTCGTTAATGGCGATCGAATCGCAGTGTTTGCGGAGCGCAATCCTGAAGATCTTCCTTGGGGCGACCTGAATGTCGACGTAGTTTTCGAGTGCACGGGTATTTTCACGTCGCGCGATAAAGCCTCAGCGCATCTCCGAGCAGGTGCTCGCAAGGTATTGATCTCAGCGCCTTCAAACGATGCAGACGCAACGGTCGTTTACGGTGTGAATCATGACGTTTTGAATGATGAGGCTGTTATTGTCTCCAACGCGTCGTGCACAACCAATTGTTTAGCGCCGCTTGTCGCGCCTCTGCACGCGGCGGTGGGTGTCGAGAACGGTTTGATGACAACGATTCATGCCTACACCAACGACCAAAACCTGAGTGATGTGTACCACTCCGACCTGTATCGCGCGCGATCTGCCACACATAGCATGATCCCCACTAAGACGGGTGCGGCCGCTGCTATCGGTTTGGTACTCCCTGAGTTGAAGGGTCGACTTGATGGTCTCGCTGTGCGTGTACCCACGATTAATGTGTCGTTGGTTGATTTGACGTTTACTGCGTCCCGCGATACGACCGTTGAAGAAGTCAACGCGATCGTAGCATCGGCGGCCTCTACCGATCGCCTTGGCGTGTTGTCCTGCAATACACAGCCTCTCGTGTCAGCTGATTTCAATCACAACGCTTTTTCCAGCAACTTCGACGCAAATCACACGCGTGTGAATGGTCGGTTGGTTAAGGTTTTAGCGTGGTATGACAACGAATGGGGCTTCTCGAATCGAATGTTGGATACCGGCTGCTTACTGGCAGCGGGAAGTTTGTCGGTTAGCGACGCCGCCTAAGTTTTTAGTGTGAGGTTTTGAGTGTGAGTGTTTGGGGGCCTTAGTGCCCCCTTTTTTTTACCTGGCTTCTTACCTCATTGTTCTGCCTGTAACGCTTCCTGCGCTGCTCTCTTTGCGCCTAGCTCTGCACCTCGAGAGCATTAGGGATAGATTGATCAAAGGGTCGGTGGCCAACTTCGCCCTCGCCTCATCGATCGGCCTTATTCACTAGTTGCTTCACCGCGTGAGGTGGTCAACTGCGGGCCAAATACAGGCGGAGAGGCCTCGCCGAGCTCTGTCGGTGCGAACAAGCAACGAAAAAATGGAGTGTCGAAGGGGGTTACAAGAGGGGGGTATGCGCGCCGGAGGCGCTAAGCGCGCGCCGGTTGATTCGCCCGGCTCAACGCCCCCGATTCAAAGGAGCGCGTTCGATCAGGCGCTCTTCAGTAAGGTATCTTAGTCGGCGTTATTCAGCGAACCAGAGGGTGAATTGTTCATGGTGGAAGAAGTGGCTAATAGGGTGCGCATCATCATCTGCATGCTGGGTCGCAGTGTCGAAAACGTCAAGCTTGTTGCTGCCAACGATATGGACTACCCCCATTTTCGTATCAAGCAGGCGTGCTTTTGACAGCGTAAGTCTCCGATGTGGGGCCGTTGTTGGTTGGGTCATTAGGGCAGTCGCGGTCGTCGTTAAGCCCTGATCTAACTCTGTAGAACAAGGGAATAGCGATGCGGTATGAGAATCGTTGCCCATCCCCAAAATCACCACATCAAAGGTACCCAGTTCGGCGACTTCACGCTGCACGCGATTCAGCTCGGCTTCGACATCGGTTTTACCTGCACCAAAGTCGATCCACTTAGCATCCGCAGCGACACCCTGTAGAAGCAAGCTCTTTACCATTGCGGTGTTACTGTCAGCGTGGGATTCATCGACCCAGCGCTCATCTGCTAAAAGTACTGTGACGTTTTTCCAGTCGAGGTTCGCTTCGGATAAGGCAGCAAACAACCCTTTGGGTGTGCTTCCCCCAGAAACAACCAGAGTCGCTTTCCCATTAGCGTTGATGCCTGCCTGCAACTGCGTACAAACCGCCTCCGTCAGGGCCACATCCAACTTGTCTCGCGTTGAAAAGATCTGACGCTTAGACATGCCAGCTCCGGAAATCCTTCTCGATTAAGATCTCGGCCTTCGCCGGGCCCCAAGAGCCGGCGTGATAAGGTCGTGCCTCAACACCTTGTTTTTGGCATGAGGCGATAAGCTGATCAATCCACCGCCAGCTCTCCTCGATCTCCTCCCGGCCGACAAACAAGGACTGATCACCATTGATGGCATCGAGGAATAGTCGCTCGTAAGCATCGGGAATTCGGTCCATATCGCTACCCTCGCGGAAATCCAGGTCTAGTGGAAAACCTTGTAAGGACATACGCTCTTTCAGGCTCTGCTTTTTTGAGACCATACTGAGCTCAATGCCCTCGTTAGGCTGCAGCCGGATAACCAGTTTATTCGGGATATTGGCGCCATCGCCGAAGATGTTGTGCGGTAGATCTTTGTAGTGAATGACAATTTCAGTCACTTTCTCTGGCAGTCGCTTCCCTGTTCTGAGATAGAACGGCACGCCAGACCAACGCCAGTTATCGACATGCGCTTTGATAGCAATGTAGGTTTCGGTGTCGCTAGAAGTGTGCTCGCAGCCTTCCTCGGCCAGATAGCCGGGGACTGCGGACCCTTTGATCCAGCCATCTGAATATTGTCCACGGACCACGTGCTCGGTGACTGAGCGCTCATCAATTCGTCGCAAGGCACGAACGATCTTCACCTTTTCGTCTCGAATGCTCTCCGCTTCAAGAGAGTTTGGCGGTTCCATCGCAACCAAACACATAAGCTGCATCAGGTGATTCTGCACCATATCGCGCAGCTGCCCCACTTTATCGTAGTAAGACCAACGACCTTCGATGCCAACCATTTCACCGACGGTGATTTGGACGTGATCGATGCAGGTATTATCCCACTGACTGTTGATGAAGCGATTAGCAAAACGAAGTACTAGTAAGTTTTGCACGGTCTCTTTGCCAAGGTAGTGGTCAATACGATATATCGACCGCTCATCGAAGTACTTGGCGAGTGTTTCGTTCACTCTAATAGATGATTCAAGGTTTTCCCCAATGGGTTTCTCGACCACAATTCGACAGTCACCGGCGAGACAGTTGGTTGAACTTAAGTGCTCGCAAATCGGCGCAAATAAACTCGGTGGCGTTGCAAAATAGAAAAGGCTTATCCGTGCATCATCTAGCCAGGTTCTGAGGCCCGCGTACTCATCGGGCTCTGAGAAATTGACGGCTACGTAGCTAAAGCGCTTCGTAAAACTAGACCATTCTTCTTCTGAAGGCGCATCGCTCCCCATGTACGAGGACATTTTGTCTTTGAGAGCAGGCAAAAAATCCTCGAGAGATTGTTGTGCTCTCGCTACCGCAGCAATGCGCAAGTCATCTTGCAACAGATTTAACCGCTCCAATTGGAATAAGGCGGGAAACAATTTTCTCGCAGAGAGGTCTCCGGAAGCACCGAAGATAATGAGGTCTACAGCTGCCATACCAATGGTCCCCTAGCTATGTGTTGAGTGCTGACGCTTGACGAGCAATGGCTTCAATCTCGTCCCAACGACCAGTATTAATGAGATCAATTGGCGTCAACCAAGTACCGCCTACAGCTCTAACGTTTGATAGCGAAAGATATTCATCTGCGTTTTCAGGTTTGATGCCACCGGTTGGTACGAACTGAATGTCGGCAAACGGACCGCTAAATGCTTTGATGGCGGCGGCACCGCCTGAGGTTCCCGCAGGAAAGAATTTCAGAATGTTAAAGCCGGCCGATTTAGCGGCCATTACCTCGGTTGCGGTAACCGCACCGGGTAAAAAAGGCACATTCGTTAGCAGGGCGCGCTCGAACAGTTCGTCGGACTGTCCCGGCGACACGACGAAAGAGGCACCTGCGTCGATTGCAGCATCAAACTCAGTTGCCGAGCAAACGGTGCCAACACCCACGTTGGCGCCCGGCACTTGCTCACTGATGAGTCGAATAGCATCTAATCCATGTTGAGTCCGCAACGTGACTTCGAGGTTGAAGATACCGCCGGCGACCAAGGATTCAGCGAGCGGGACGGCATGCTCTAGTGACTCGATCGCAATCACGGGTATCACAGGTGATGTATCGAGAAAATTATAGGAAGCGATCATTTAAGCTTTATCTCCCAGCCATAGAGCGGCACCGAGCAGCCCTGGATCTTCGTGAGTTATGACGTAAGTACCGATGTTGGTTGTGTAGTCAGCGAAACGGCCTTTCGCTAAGAACCGAGCGCGAAAATCACTCCGGCGAAGTAGGTCGATGTAGCGCGGCGCGATGCCGCCTGCAATAAAGACTCCGCCGAGGGCGCCCGACGTGAGTGCTAGGTTTCCTGCCGACGAGCCAAGCACAGCAAAGAACATGGCCATTGCTTCACTTGCGAGTGGATTGTCCTGTTGCGCAGCCGCACCAATATCACTTGGCACTTCGAATTCCGCTTGTTGTCCTCTAATGACAGCAAGCGCTTGATAGATGTTTACGATGCCCGCTCCGCACAACAGTCGTTCGATAGAGACACGACCAAAACGGGCGCGCAGATGCTTGAGCACCTCAAATTCCATATCGGTGATCGGTGCAAAGTCCACATGCCCGCCTTCACCCTCCAAAATGACAGTCTTTCCTAGCTCATCAAATACTACGGTAGCAACACCCGTCCCTGTTCCGGGTCCGATAGAGACCATAGGCTTTTTGCTT
>Ga0255771_1004153_pt1 | contig 13360 bp, 17 predicted proteins | sample 011ome_19_FD_179969 | JGI IMG/M metagenome (GOLD analysis project Ga0255771, IMG submission 179969) | Coastal salt marsh microbial communities from the Groves Creek Marsh, Skidaway Island, Georgia - 011510BT metaG (version 2) | ecosystem: Environmental > Aquatic > Marine > Intertidal zone > Salt...
GTGGACCCTGAGGGCGGCGAGACCGTAAGTCTTCTCCAGGGAGAGGGTCGTGATATCAAGATGTTCGCAGACCTCTACGAAACAAACGAGGCATCGTTCACAGTGAAGGAGAAAGAGATCGACGGCGACACGACTGCTTTTGAAGCGGATGATGTCGTAGCTGCTACTACATCTGATTTTGCCTTCGTTCAGGCGGGCCAGGTTACGATCTACAGCGGAACAGAGTTCCAAGTAAATGATACGGACGACACTGATAATTTTGATACTGTTACAACGAACAAGGCCAATCTTGGCGGTGTTGATTTAACAACACAGGCAGGTGCCCGTTATGCGCTGGCCCTCATCGATTCCGCAATCGAAGCAGTATCATCTCAGCGTGCAGTCTCTGGAGCGCTTCAGAATCGTATGGAGTTATCGGTACAGGGTTTGCAGATTGCTGCCGAAAACCAATCAGCCGCGTATTCGAGAGTTGTTGACGCGGATTACGCTGCAGAGTCATCTAACCTCGCTAAGAATCAGATTCTTCAGCAGGTTTCGACTGCAATGCTAGCGCAAGCTAACGCGATGCCACAGGTAGCGCTGTCCTTAATTCAATAATAGTTGAGTTAATACAAAAAAAGGCCGCCCCAAAGGCGGCTTTTTTTTAATATAAATTTAGTTGGATCGCCCCGACATCCTAGCGTAGTCGATTCCCTTCGCTTCTCCGTGTAAAGATTAGGATACATAATTTTCGGGCTCAGTTGGCTGCATCTGCGTGTGGAGTGCATCTAAGTATAATATCATCGACTGTGAACGTCGCTTTGGAGCCGTCATATGCCCCGTGTAGCTATTGGTATCCCGGTTTTTAATGAAGAAAAGTATGTTGCTAAAACACTGTCCAGTGTGTTGTCCCAGTTCGAAGACTGTACCGATTTGGAGGTTTTGATCCAAGATAATGGGTCTGAAGATCATTCGGTTCAGGCAATAGAAAAAGTATTAGACTCATATTCTGGCCTTTCCTCAGCGATTCGTTTTTCCAAGCAATCTAATAACCGTGGCGCTAATTACAATCATTGGAAATTGTACGATGAGACCGATTCAGACTACTTTTTATGGGTCGGGGGTCACGATCAAATTTCAAAAAGGTATGTGTCTTCGGGCCTAAAAACTTTGGAAGAATTCCATGATGTCTCGATGTTTTGCGGTAAGCACCAAGCAATTCGGTCTGACGGTCCAGTATTGGATAAGCCCGTCGAATATCATTTCATTCAAGAGAATCCGGCTGACCGATATTTGCGTTCGATAGCGAGTCTGACCAATTGCTATATTTTCCATTCGATGTTTCGTAGAAGCTCTCTGGAAGGCTTTAATCGAGAAAAGATCTGTCCTTCTGGTGACCATATATTGATCAGTCGATGGTTATGGGCTGGACATTTGTTTCAGTCGCGAGAATGCAGTTATATCCGCCGTTATTTTGATTCTGACGACCGAGACGAAAAAAATCAGTCGGGAAGCTATGCGAACCGACGCAACAATGTGCAGTTCTTTGATGCCTATCTGACTGATCTGGATAATCTGGCGTCGGGCCTTCCTAGCCATGTTAGGGAAATATTGATTAGGCAAGCTTCAGAGATATTGGTGAAACGATTTGGTGTCCCACATGTTTAGCCAACAATTGGTCCAGAGGGATTGTTTATAGCGATATGGGTATTAACAGTTGGTTAGGATAGCAGTAATTCTCGCAGGAGGTTTGGGGACTCGCCTTTCGGAAGAAACGACTCTGAAGCCTAAACCAATGGTCGAAATTGGCGGTATGCCGATTCTCTGGCATGTGATGAAAATCTATTCCGCACACGGCATAAATGAATTCATCATTTGTTGTGGCTACAGGGGTTACATCATCAAAGAATATTTTGCGAACTATTTCTTGCACATGTCCGACGTCACTTTTGATATGAAAAACAACGAAATGCATGTTCATCAAAGATATGTCGAACCTTGGAAAGTGACGTTAGTAGACACGGGGCAAGAGACAAATACTGGCGGCCGCTTAAAACGTGTGGTTGAGCATATCGAATCAGAAACTTCATTTTGTTTTACATACGGCGATGGAGTCTCGAACGTCGATATGACCAGCCTGGTTAAATTCCATGAAGAGCATGGTCGGTGGGCCACGGTCACAGCAGTGCAACCACCGGGACGGTATGGATCACTTGATTGCGAAGACACTGTAGTCAAAGGCTTTATTGAGAAGCCCAAAGGCGGCGGGTTGATCAATGGCGGTTTTTTTGTTCTGAGTGCAGAGATGTTGCAACTGATAACAGGGGATTCAACCTCTTTTGAGTCTGATGTAGTCTCGGAGCTTGCATCGCTTGATCAAATGCGTGCTTATCGACATGACGGCTTCTGGCAACCGATGGATACACTTCGAGATCGGAATACATTACATAATCTCTGGGTCACAGGGCATGCTCCTTGGAAGGTTTGGTGATAAACCCAAATTTCTGGAACAACCGGTCGGTCTTCATTACGGGACATACAGGATTTAAGGGTGGCTGGATCAGCTTATGGTTGTCAAAACTCGGGGCAAAAGTGCATGGATACTCACTTATACCTCCGTCAGCACCAAATTTTTTTTCCGAGACGCAAGTTGAGAACCGAATGCAAAGCTCGACTATCGCAGATATTCGAGACCTAACGAAGCTAACGTCCGCTTTGAAAGCCACACAGCCTTCGATCGTTATCCACATGGCTGCTCAACCCTTGGTACGTAAATCATACGTTAGCCCCGTAGACACCTTTTCTACAAACGTCATCGGCACTGTCAATCTTTTGGAAGCTGTGCGTTCAATTGATACCGTTGAAGCGGTTGTAAATATTACTACCGACAAGTGTTATGAGAATCGAGAAAGGGCTTGGCCCTATAGCGAAAATGACCGACTCGGTGGGTACGACCCCTACTCCAGTAGTAAGGCCTGTGCAGAACTTGTGACGGCAGCCTATCGAAAATCGTTTCTTGCTGAAGTTGGAATCTATTTGGCAAGCGCGCGGGCGGGTAATGTGATTGGCGGTGGCGATTGGGCAACTGATCGGTTGATCCCTGATTTCTTGCGCGCAAGTGACGCAGGAGATCCTCTGCGTGTTCGATCTCCCAATGCGGTCAGACCTTGGCAGCATGTGCTGGAGCCGCTGTCTGGATATTTGTTGTTGGCCGAACGATTGGTAATCGAGGGTTCTGAATTTGCTGAGGCCTGGAATTTTGGGCCTCACGAGGCTGATTCCAATCCAGTCTCTTGGATTCTGGACCGGTTATGCGAAAAAGTTCCAGGCGCAAATTGGGTATTAGATGGATCAGCACAACCATATGAGGCGGATGTATTGAAACTCGACAGCGTCAAAGCGAAAACGAGGCTAAATTGGGCACCACGATGGTCGCTTGATACCGCGCTCGATAAAACAGTCGAGTGGCACCAATTATGGAAAGATGGCCAGTCGATGGCGAAAGTATCCATCCAGCAAATTGAAGCGTATTAAATCGCATGAATCGCCTTATTTTGCATTCAACGCCGATCGATGGTCTCCATGTCATTGAGCGCGAATCTATCGCAGACTCACGAGGATTTCTCGAGCGTATGTTTTGCCAAGATTCACTCGGCCAGTTTTTACAGGATAAAACTGTTCGTCAGATTAATCGTACACTGACGCGACGGAAAGGGACCGTGCGTGGCCTTCATTTTCAGAAGCCACCTTACGCCGAAACAAAAATCGTGACCTGTTTGAAGGGTAAAGTCTGGGATGTGGCGATTGACCTGCGTCGAGGGTCGCCGACATTCTTAGAGCATCATGCCGTCCTCTTGGCCGAAGACAATAATCGTAGTTTTCTGATCCCCGAAGGCTTTGCGCACGGTTTTCAGACACTCACATCGGATTGTGAATTGCTGTATTTCCACACGGCCGATTATAACGTTGAATTTGAAGGTGCTTGTAACGCGATTGATCCGTTACTCTCGATACCCTGGCCAGAGCCCATCATTGAGCGCTCAGACCGTGATGTGAACCACCCGATGTTGGCTGATAATTTTCAGGGGGTGGAGTTGTTATGAATTGCCGTCATTGTGGCTCGTCTCTCGAGCACACATTTTTAGATTTAGGGTTCGCGCCGCCATCCAACGCGTATTTGAACGCGAGCGACTTAAAGCGTCCAGAACTGTATTTCCCTCTCAAGATCAAAGTATGTAATCACTGCTGGCTAGTGCAAACCGAAGATTACGCGAGCGCAGACTCACTTTTCACATCTGAATATGCATACTTCTCCAGCACCTCTCGTAGTTGGCTTCAGCATGCTGAACGCTATTCAGAGACGATGATTTCTGAACTTCAGTTGAGCAGAGAAAGTTTCGTGATAGAGATCGGCTCGAACGATGGATATCTATTGAAGAACTTTGTTGGAGAAGGTATCTCATGTCTGGGCATAGAGCCCACAGACAGCACCGCCGATGCAGCTGAGAAGCTGGGTGTTCCAGTTTTAAGGGAGTTTTTCGATGAAGCGCTTGGGAAGCAGCTTGCTCAAAAAGGCCATCAAGCTGATTTAATCGTGGGCAATAATGTCTATGCGCATGTGCCTGATATTAATGATTTCACCAAAGGCTTAAAGGCTGCGTTAAAGCCTGAGGGTACGATCACCCTCGAGTTTCCACATCTGTTGCGGCTGATCAAAAAGACCCAGGTCGATACGGTTTATCATGAACATTTCTCGTATTTGTCGTTGACAGTCGTTCAACGCATTTTTGATTCCGTGGGGCTTCGGGTTTTCCGCGTGCAAGAATTACCAACTCATGGTGGAAGTTTGCGCGTATACGGCTGTCATAAGTCTGATTTGCGAGGCACAGAACCATTAGTTGATGAATTAATTGAAAGGGAGTTGGCGTTTGGTCTTTGTGAGCTTAAGACCTATCTAGAATTTCAGCTTGTTGCTGATCAAATTAAAAACAATTTGCTTTCGTTTTTAATAGAACAAAAGACGAATCAAAAGAGAGTTGTTGGCTACGGTGCGGCTGCAAAAGGAAATACGTTACTTAACTATACCGGAGTGAACGCTGACCTATTACCGGTCATTTTTGATGCAGCAACAGCGAAGCAAGGGAAATTCATGCCTGGAAGCCACATACCGATTGTGTCACCTGAACAACTGCTTTCTGAGACTCCTGATTATGTCTTGATTCTTCCTTGGAATATTGCAGATGAAGTGGTCAATCAGAACCCATTGATTCGATCGCGGGGCGGACATTTTGTAACCGCCGTACCGCGGTTGGAGGTGTTGTGATTGGCATTGATCTTGAGGAGACAGAGCGACGGATCCTGACGATTCACGGACAAAGCGTTCTTATTGACGCAACCATTGGTGATCTATATGTCGTGACTACCAAGGAAGTCAAAACTTTTCACCTTCTCACCAATCTGAAGTTTTCCCATAATATGCCTAAGGCCTTCATCGAAAAGGGCCTTTGTATGTTAGGCACCATTTTAAAAGCGCCCAGGCACTTCAAACAACACTTGCCATCATCGAGACTTTTATAAAAATGAGGGATTTCGCACAAACGATTGGTCAGGCTTTAGAGACAGACGAAACGTCTCGCCAACGTACCTTAATTGAAAAAAGCAGCGAGATTTTTGCTGGGATTCTTGGTAACGAATTAACTACGACGGATGTTGAGGCTACCTTGGAGTTGAATGTGGTTTTTTTGAAGTTAAGGCACACATTTAAGAAAGCGAAGGACTGAGTATAATGAGCGCGCTTCCCAAAATATACTACACAAAGCCCTCTATCACCGATTTGGAGGTGAGCTATGCTTCTGATGCCGCGGCCAATGGTTGGGGAGACCATTGCTACGCCTACATCCATCGTTTTGAAGAGCTCTTTAAACAGTATTTAGGTGTCAAATATGCAATTTCGACCTCAAGCTGCACGGGTGCGCTGCATATGGGCATGGCTGCACTAAATATCGGGCCAGAGGACGAAGTCATTCTTGCAGATACAAACTGGATCGCTACAGCCTCGCCAATTGTTCACCTCGGGGCAACGCCGATCTTCGTCGATATCCTCGCTGATTCTTGGTGTATCGATCCGGAGAAAGCTGAGGCTGCTATTACCTCTCGAACTAGAGCAATTGTTGCGACGCATTTGTACGGAAATCTGTGCGCCATGGATCGTTTATTGGAGATTGCCGAAAAGTACAAGATTCCAATAATCGAAGATGCGGCTGAAGCGATAGGCTCGGTGTATTACGGGCGGCGGGCTGGCTCGATGGGCGCATTCGGAACGTTCTCGTTCCATGGTACAAAAACTTTGACCACGGGTGAAGGCGGTATGTTTGTGACCAACGATCCTGATTTATTTGAGCGAGTATTGACCCTCAGTAATCACGGGAGAGCATCAGATCAGGGAAAGCAGTTCTGGCCGGATTTAGTGGGCTTTAAATATAAAATGTCGAATGTCCAGGCAGCTATTGGTTGTGCGCAAATGGAGCGGATAAACGAGCTAGTCCAGAGAAAGCGGGAGATCTTAGAGGCATATCGAGCGCATTTGGAACACTTGCCAGGTGTGACTATGAATCCCGAGCATAAAGATAAAGTAAACGGAGCTTGGATGCCGACTGTGGTTTTCGATGCTGAGACTGGTATCACTCGCGAAATGCTACAGACCGCTTTTGCATCTGAGAATGTGGATGCGAGGGTTTTTTTCTGGCCTTTGTCTAGTTTGCCCATGTTTGATCCAGTTCCAACTAACATAATGGCGTGGGATATCCCGTTGAGGGCGGTTAATATGCCGAGTTATCACGAGATCAATAGCGACGAGATTGCGCGTGTTGCCAACGTAATTCAAAATATCATCAAGGAATACGTATGATTGACGCTCCGAGATGCTGTTCGCCCTGTCTTGTGGTGTCACAACCCATGTATTTTCCGTGGATTGGCATGCTGCAGCAGCTTCGGCTATGCGATATTTTTGTTTATTATGATGATGTCCAATTTGTACGAGGTGTTTTTAATCGAGTTCAAATTAAAACGGTGCATGGAGTTGGTTGGATTACTATTCCATTGAAAGAATGGAAACGCGGACAGCTTATCAACGAAGTAAGGATTGACAACTCCCGGAATTGGCAACGAAGCCATCTCGGTCAACTCAAACAGGCATATAAAAATGCACCATTTTGTTCCGATATGCTTGGTCTTGTAGATAAAGTTTTTTCATGTGACTACACAACGATATCTGACATTGCATGCGAATCGATGAATGCATTGATTGAATATTTCAAACCGATCGGCAACCGAACTCATTTTTTGAAATCGTCATCACTTAATGTTTGTGGCGCGAGTTCAGAGAGATTGGTCCATATCTCCGGAATGATGAAAGCAAAGACATATCTCACGGGTCATGGAGCTAGCAACTATCTAAATCACAGGGCGTTTGAGAAAGAGCATATTCAGGTAGTTTATATTGACTACCAACTTGATGAATACCCTCAAATGCACGGGCCATTTACGCCCTATGTGAGCGCACTCGACCTGATCGCAAACTGCGGGAAAGAGGGTCTTGACTACATTCTCGGGACACCTCTGCCTTGGAGAGAATTCATTGGTCGCCGCGAAGGAGAGAAGAGTATGTGATGACAAGAGATTTGAATGCAGTTTCTTCCGAATATAAGCCGAACGCGGCTACGGAACTTGAAAACAGTTTGATGCTGAATTGGTATCCTCAAAGGATTATCGAGCGTTTCCAGCATGCTCCTGCATTGCTGGAACTTGGCTTGGGGCATGGGCTTACCGCTAAGCTATTTGCCAAGGCGAGTGATCACTATGTGGTCCTCGATGGATCAAGCGTCGTCATCGAACAGTTCAAGCAAAATGCGCCAAACTTTCCGGGAAAGATCATTGAGACTTATTTTGAGGACTACAGTCCCGATGGTACGTTTGATGTCATCGTGATGGGCTTCGTGCTCGAGCATGTCGACGATCCTGACGCGATACTTGCGCGCTACCGAGACTTTCTTGCGCCGGAGGGAAAACTCTATGTTGCGGTGCCCAATGCCAAGTCGATGAATCGCCGCCTTGGTCTCGAACTTGGCCTGATCGATGATATTTACAGTCTTAATGCCAATGATCTTGCGCTTGGCCACCAGCGGCAATATTGCCGTGATACTCTGAGGAGTGCTGTTGAACTCGCGGGATATCGCGTCACCCACGAAGAAGGGATATATCTCAAGCCGCTGCCACTTGATATCCTGAAAACACTCAATGATTTCGGGGACAATTTGCAAGCGATGCTGCGTGTTGGAATTGAATTTCCGGATCTGTGCGTGGGTCTGCTGATGGAGTTGGAAGTGAAATGAGGTCGGCAATTGTTGTTGGAGCTAGCTCAATGTTGGGCGCGAAGCTTTCTTGCCAACTGGTCAATGAAGGCATAAACGTCGTATCTGCCGGACGTCGTCCACACGACGATATTTGGGTCGACCTAGGATGTGATCAGTTGCCGAGATTTAGCCGACCCTGCACGGCAGACGTCCTGTTTCATTGTGCATCGGCTTTTGGAGGCGACACACTAGAAGGACTGCGTGAAAATTTTCGCATAAATGTAAGTGGCTGTATTCATATCTTAGAAATAGCCAGAGAAGCTCAAGTCAATAAGATCGTGTATTCAGGTACAGCTTTCTCCGATCAGAGCTTCAAGGATGACCCTATGGGTGCATATGGCTTTAGCAAGGCAGAGGCTGAGCGTATTTTAGCCTGGGGTATCACTCGGCTAGGGGGTACGTTTAGCAGTTTGCGACTGACCCATTTGTGGGATACTGAGGGATTATGCTGCGCCCATCAGCCCTGGTTTGGTCGCATTGTGGCTTACGCCTCACGCGGGAAGACGCTCAAAATGCCCCAGGCTAATGCCAGTCGTAACTTTATGTATGTTTCCGATGCGGCGCAATTATTGATACGTGCGGCGCGGCAGGATTTCACAGGTGTACACACCTTAGGCCACCCCACGGATATCGATCTCGTTCAATTGGCACAACTGGCCTACGCAGTGTTTGGTAAGGGAGGCACTGTAGTAATCGACCCAGGCAAGGCACCTTTCCGCAAAGTCGCATTCCCTAGAGAAGACGGAGTGTACGCGAACCTTGGTTACCAGCCTGGCACTACTCCGCAGCAGGGGCTCGAAATGATCCGCGATGCCGGTACAGCCGATCGCTTTGGTCCGATGGATGTACAGTGAGTGTAGATAGGGAAATTGTCGTCGCCGTCACAGGGGTGGGGGCTATAATCGGACAGGGGATTGTGCGTGGTCTACGCGCATCCGACCGGGCTATCCGTGTAGTCGGGATCGATCGCAGTGCACGATCACCGGGTCCACATATTGTGGATGCCTTCGATCAAAAGCCCGATGCATCTGAAGACTCCGAGGAATATCAGGGATATTGGGAGAACCTGATCCAGCGACATGACATTCAAATTGTTCTCCCAGGTCTCGACGTGGATATGTTGTATATGGATAAGAACCGCGACTGGTTCGCATCCCGGGGTGTGCGGTTAGGGCTTAACACGCACGAATTGATTCGTAAAACGAGTAATAAATGGGAATTCAGCATGGCGCTAGCTGACATCGGCTACCCCGTTATCCCATCGATACGTCCCGATACATGGAAAGAAGCGGTTGACCATCTGGGGTCACCTCCATTTTTGCTTAAGCCTTTGCAAGCCAATGGATCGCGGGGAATTATCAAGCTGGAAGATCAATACGATTTTGAATACTGGCACACGAAATCAACGAGTGACTGGATGCTGCAACGTATTGTTGGCAAGTATGATGAAGAATACACGGTAGGGGTATTTGGTCTTGGAGATGGTGATTTTATTGGGCCGTTGATATTCCGCCGCCGTTTGTCGCCCGCGGGAAATACGCAAGAAGCTCAGGTTGTTCTTCATCACCCAATACTGGAGGCTGCGGTCAAGAGACTGTGCCAGCGATTTTCTCCAATCGGACCGACCAATCTTCAATTTCGAGTGGAAGGCGATATAGCCTATCTGCTCGAAATCAACCCACGGTTTTCCAGCAGTAATTCGTTGCGTACCGCCTTTGGGTTTAACGAGGCCGATATGGCTATCAACTATTATTTATTTGATAAAACACCGACGCAGGCTCCGCTGCGAGAAGGCTGCGCATGGCGGTATTACGAAGACTTTATAGTCTATGCTAGCCATCTTATCTGATATTCACTCGAATTTGCCGGCCTTAGAGGCGGTAATTTCGGATGCTGAATTACGTGGATGTTCGCGTTTCATTTCATTGGGAGATGTCGTTGGGTATGGCGCACAGCCAGGAGAATGCATTGACCGATTGTACTCTCTTAATGCGCTTAATATTCTCGGAAACCACGATAGCTACATTACCTCGGATGAAAATTGCCCACGTTCTCATGTAGTTACTCAAATCATCAATTACCAGAAAAGTATATTAGAGCCGCATCAGGTAGCTTGGTTACGCGGTTCCATAAGCTGCTTGCGAGAAGGGGGCAATTTGTATGTGCACGGCGGCCCCGATGATTCCTGCGATCAATACCTCTACAAAGTATCTGAAGATACTGTGCCAAGTGATGTGCGATGGCTATTCTCGGGTCATACCCATGTACAGATAGTGGCTGATTTCAATGGTCGCGGATATTGTAATCCGGGCTCAGTTGGGCAGCCAAGAGACGGAGATTGCCGCGCCGCGTATGCGATTTTGGACGGTGAAATCCTGCAACTCCATCGCGTTACCTATGACGTTGATCGAGCTGTAACGGCGATGAAAGTTGCTGGTTTCGAGCCTTTTTGCTACGAAAATCTCTATAAAGGCGCCCAAATCGGCGGCCGTGTCGATAGCATCAAAATATGTTAGTTGAATTAAGGGACCCCTATGAATCTGTCTGAACAATTTGAGAAGGAAGTGGCACAAAATATCCAGGGTTTGAGTAAAGATCTGACTTTGCCCATGGAATCATTGACCTGGATGCTGCGAACCGGAATTGTTGGGGGATATACCTACAATTTTCGCTGGCTTAACCGCCCTATAATCCAGTACCCGCAAGATATGGTGGCGATGCAGGAGCTTATCTGGGAAATCAAACCGGATTTGATTGTAGAGACTGGTATTGCGCATGGTGGCTCGCTGATCATGAGTGCTTCAATGCTGGCGCTACTTGATATGTGTGATGCGATTGAGTCTGGCGCAACGCTGACTCCAAGCGAGTCCAAGCGCAAGGTGCTGGGTATTGATATTGATATCCGTGCCCACAATCGCGCGGCGATTGAAGCGCATCCTATGGCGTCGCGTATTCAGATGATTCAGGGGTCAAGCATTGCGCCCGAGATTGTGGAGCAGGTACGGCAGACGGCGAAGGGCTATGAACGTGTTCTGGTATGCCTGGATTCCAATCACGCGCACGCGCATGTACTGGCGGAGTTGCGGGCCTATGCGCCGCTAACCAGCGTTGGCAGTTATTGTGTTGTGTTCGATACCATTGTCGAGGACATGCCTGCCGATATGTTTTCCGATCGCCCTTGGGGCCCGGGCGACAACCCGAAAACTGCGGTGTGGGAATACCTCAGAAGGCATCCGGAGTTCGAGATTGATAAGAGTATCCAGAACAAGCTTTTAATAACCGTCGCTCCGGACGGGTACCTAAAGCGGATTAGTTAATGGTTAGACTCAATTATCTCACTTGAGACAATGCTCTTTGCTTCGCGTTAGACGACATTTTTTAGTCTAACAAGGATGGCTCCGCAAAAGTCCCGATAAAACACTTCTGATTCATTTGAATTCGATGTCGACGTCTATTGAGTCACTAAACCAAAACAGTCTATTAAGTCGTAGATACCTACTCAGTGGACTGGCCGGATTAAGTGAGCCACCACAGGCGCACAAAATATGAGACTCAAGAAGGGTTTATAAGAGCGCATTCATATGCTGAAAACTTTACATCCTCTGTCATGATGCAGAGATTCTTGCTCAACGATTGTGCAATGAGCATGCGATCGAACGGATCACGATGATGGAGTGGAAGATCACCTAACCTGCCTGCGTCTTCGGCGGTAAAGTCCAACAAGTCTAGCCCCATCGTTTCAGCTTGCTCGACAGGGTCGAAATCGATCTGTAACTTGCCGATTGAACTCTTAATCATGAGTTCTGCGATGCTGATGGAGCTGAGCCAGACCTTGTTTGTGGGGCTAACCAACTCTTGTTTGTGGAAGGCGTTCAGTCGTTTCGGTTCTGCAAGTGCCCAAAGAAAAATATGAGTGTCAATCAGTACATTCATGATTTATCACCGTAAAACAGGCCATTAACCTCTTCGTCCTCATCCAAAAAGTCATCAGGCACTTGGAACTGTCCGCATAGTGCACCGAGCCTTCTTGGTCCAGCAACAACATGTGGGACTAATTCGACAAGAGGAATATTGTTTTTTTGGATTACCACTCGCTCACCGTGATAGGCACTGTCAACTAGGCGAGACAGATTTGTCTTGGCATCCGATAAATTGACTTTGATCATGATTATGCTCTCCAATGCATAGACCTTATGAACCAATGTTGGTCAAGTTGACCAAGTATATTCTCATTAAATATAAAGTTCTCGTTAATTCGTCTCGGTCCCTAAAATGTATTTGAGGGTAACGACATGATGGGTGCACAATACCCGCAATTCGGAGGAAAATTTTTGCCCCTAAATCACTGCAACTTGTAACGCTTTGCGAATGAGTAGTCCGCTTTCGCGCATATGTTAATGAGGCAATAGTGTGATCACACTGACAGCAACTGAAGCAAGAAGAACTCTTTTTGATCTCATTAAGCGCGCTAACCAAACTCACGACGTGGTTCGAGTACAACATAAGTCCGGTGACGCGGTGATCATGTCATCTGAAGATTATGAAAGCCTTCAAGAAACTTTGTCGCTTCTCTCTCAGCCTGAATTTAAGGACGCTTTCAATGAGTCCGAACGAGAAATACAAAACGGCGAGTTGCTGAGTTTTGAAGATGTATTCAAAGAGCCTCAGTGACTCGAGGAATCTATAAAATCAAGGTAACCAAGAAAGCAAGTAAAGACATCCAAAAGCTCACACTCAAACTTCAAAAGTAAACTAAAAGATATTTCCAGAAATAGAATCGCTGTCACGCCAGAAGCTAGGAAACCTCTCACAGGCCAATTGAAAAGCTATTATTCTGTGGGTCTTAGTATCCAAGACCGTATTGGTTATCGAATTGATAAAGCTGAATGTGTCGTGATTGTGGTTCGTGCCAAGACCCACTGTGGCGACTGATCGCGGTTGAGTGAAGCTAGCTTTCAAAATGTTGGGAT
>Ga0255771_1004162_pt1 | contig 13343 bp, 15 predicted proteins | sample 011ome_19_FD_179969 | JGI IMG/M metagenome (GOLD analysis project Ga0255771, IMG submission 179969) | Coastal salt marsh microbial communities from the Groves Creek Marsh, Skidaway Island, Georgia - 011510BT metaG (version 2) | ecosystem: Environmental > Aquatic > Marine > Intertidal zone > Salt...
AAATGCGATGACATTGGAAAATGCCGTCGGAAACGAGGACTATAATGATTGATCTGTATACATGGACCACGCCAAACGGGCGCAAAGTGTCGATCTTGCTAGAAGAGTTGGGCGTGCCCTATACGGTGTACCCCATTGATATTTCAAAAGACGAACAATTCGCCCCCGATTTTTTAAAAATCGCGCCAAACAACCGGATTCCCGCCATTGTCGATCATGAAACCGGTATTCAAATGATGGAAACGGGCGCCATCATGTTGTATTTGGCCGATAAATATAAGCAATTCCAATGTAGCGGCGATGAATATTGGCGCATGGTCGAATGGCTGATGTGGCAAATGGGCGGCTTGGGACCCATGTTGGGCCAAGTGCATCACTTTGTGAAATATAACAAAGGCAAATCTGAATACGGTGAGCAGCGATACAGCACCGAAGCACGACGCCTTTATCGTGTGTTAAATACCCGTTTACAAGATCGCCACTATATCGCAGGCGAAGGTCAGGGGATGTATTCCATTGCAGACATGGCGTGTTGGCCTTGGGTATCGCGGTTTGAATGGCAAGAAATCGAATTGAATGATTTTCCAAATGTTCGGGATTGGTATGTGCGCATCGCAGGGCGTCCCGCGGTCCAATCAGGATATTCCATCCCCAATTTTACAACGGAGGTACCCATGCCATGACCAGCGATCCAAGAGGACCCTATCGTCCAACCCATCATCGGTTCATTCTGAGCGAGGCCGAAATAACCACTATTTTAGACGGCGCACATCAACGTGATATCATCAACCCGCCGTTTGCGATGGATAAATCCGGAGATGATATTGCTGCGATTGCAACGGCCAATAACCTGCCATCAAGAGGGTTTGAAAATACCTATACCCCGACAATTATCAACATCAACGGCACTGTCGTCTTGTTTGATACAGGATTCGGCGCGATGGGACGGAAAAACCAAGCTGGGGCGCTGCGCCGACGCTTGGCGCACGCCGGGTATGTGCCCGAGGATATTGATGTCGTTGCCTTTACCCATTGTCACCCTGACCATATCTCGGGCGTGATGGAAGGGGACAAGCCCGCCTTTCCAAATGCACGTTATGTGATTGGACGGCGTGAATATAATGCATGGTCGTCGGGAGATGGCATTCCATCGCAACGCAATGAAAATCGTGACCTGTTTTTAAAACTGATCCCCCCCTTGGCCGAAAAAATGACATTTCTAGAAGATGGCGACACCGTGATTTCAGGCATTACGGCGGAAGCGGCCTTTGGTCATTCATTGGGACATATGATGTATCGGCTTGAAACGGCCGGAAAGTCGTTGTTGGTTTGGGGTGATGTCACCAATCATTATGTCTTTTCGCTGCAATATCCAGATAGCCCTGTGGGGTTTGACGATGACAAAGACATGGCTATAGTGACCCGCAAGCGCGTCTTGGATATGGTTGCCACAGATGGTCTTTTGGTGTCTGGGCATCATATGCCATTTCCGTCAATTGGCTATGTCGAACGCACAGCACAAAGCTATCGTTGGACGCCGGCGACTTATCAGCTGTGGATGTAAGACAATACTTTTTGCCAATATTTTCAGTGGACAATGTTCGTAACAATGCGGCGCGCAATCGGAGCAACTATCAACACCGAAGGAAAGGCGATCAGCCAGCTAGAGTACCATGCATGAAACCAAATTTTTGGCAGTTCAGGGGACAGCCCCAAAGCAGAGATCGTGGAAACCCCTGAAATAATCGCGGACATGATCATCGACAACAGAAAACCAAACAATAAAGGCGCAAATCGGTTGGGTATCATGGAATCACTTTCAATTCATCGTAACTTGTTGCGATATGGTATTTGTATGCCGCACGCTGTGCTATTCTATCATGCCATTTCGCAAGGTGTTCCCTGTCTTCTAGTAGCTTGGGGTTTAGGTCCCTAATTCGGAAAAACAGGCTGCCCAAGGCGATATCCGCCAACGAAAAGTCATCGCCCGCGATATGCATGCGGCCATAGGCTAAAGTGGATTCAAGCACATCAAGCGCGGCCGATAATCCCGACATGTGCTTCTCAAGGGTGCATTCGTCACGCTGATCTGGAGTCATGCGGATCCGTTGCCAAAACATACCTATAAACGGCGGTTGAAGTGTAGTTGACCCGAATTCCATCCACATATCGACATGTGGGTTATCGTGGCCCAAGGCCTGCATCTTGCGCCCGAGATAGCGCAAGATAACATTGCTTTCCCACAAGGTGATGTCCCCATCTTGCATGACGGGAACACGGGCAACGGGCGTTAGGGCGGCAAATTCGGCGGTGTCTGTGCCGCCATATTTGCCCCCCACAATTTTGTGGTCAAACGATAACCCAAGTTCATCAAGGCACCATAGGATTTTCTGCACATTTGCAGAACTGGACCGACCCCAAAGTATCATTTGATTGCCTGCGGATTAATCGGTGATCCGGCTGCACCTGGGATGTGTAGCGGTGGCGCAGAAAAGAAGAATTCGTAAACGCCGTCTTGTACACAATCTTCCGCAAGCTCTTTGACGTAAAATATTTCGCCCATGGAAATTCCAATGGCAGGTATGACAACCCAGTGCCAGGGTTGATTGGCCTCATCGGTTTCATTCGGGCGGACCTCGCATCCCCAAGTGTCGGCGCAAATGGCGGCGATGTCGTGCCGTTTGATCCAATGCGCGGTTTCAAAGGCCAAGCCAGGCGCATCGCCGCCGGCGTAGCCCGTCCAGTCACCCGACGCCAAACAGCGTTCTTGGTGTCCGGTGCGCACGATGACAAAATCACCCTTGCGGATTTCGACGCACTGAGCGGCGGCACAGGCATCCAAATCGTCGTTTGTGATCGGATAACCATCATCCAAGCTTGCCAAGCCTTTCCAACGCGCGATGTCTAACAACACACCGCGGCCCACCATCTTGTCGCGCACTTTTTCGATGCCTAAATTTTTGGCACCATTCACTGTGACATCGGTGGCGGGGAATCCGTTATACATCTTGTCATCAAGAAAGATGTGACACAGCGCATCCCATTGTGTGCTGCCTTGGCAGGGCAGGTTGATCGCGTCGTCGGCATAACGTAGATAGGCCTTGCCATCGCCATCTTGTTCCCCGGTGACCGCATCTGTACCCGTTGCCAACATTTGGTGGATCATATTCCAACGGCCGCCAAACAGTCCTGATTGGATCTTTTCCTTTAGGTCAAGGCCAAGGGCAAAGACCTTGCCTTTTTTAATTAACTTACCGGCTGCAACGACATCCTCGGGCGAAACGTTATTCAATGTGCCGATTTGGTCATCATCCCCCCAGCGGCCCCAATTTGAAAGTTGTTTTGCGGTGTCATAAATGTCTTGGCGTGTCAGCTTTGCCATCGGTCACTCCTTGTCAAAAGTAGAAACAAAATAAGTAAAAAATTAAATCCCAGATTCTGTCAATGCTTGCCAGACGCTGCAAGGCATGTTTTTTTATCAATTGATAACTTATTTTCAAAAAATCATCAAAACAGGGAGAACATGCAATGGACGCTGACAAGAAAAAAACGTTTGATATCGTTTTTGAAGGGGTGGGAACATCAACCGGAAAAATGCGAAATGACATATCGGTTCATTTCGCGACCATGAATGAAACCTTTGAATTGGCAACCGACGAAGGCCCGTTTCATGGTGGCGATGGTACCGCGCCGCCGCCCTTGGCGTTGTTTACGGCGGCATTGACCGGCTGTTTGATGACGCAAATTCGCGCCTTTTCAAAACGGCTGAAAATACCAATTGGCAATGTGACGGTTAAATCAAGATTGCACTGGCAGGGCGAACAGATCGGATCAGACCCGTATACGACCTCGCCCGTGGGTTTTGACCTTGATATCGATCTGGATAGCCCGGCGAGCTTTGTCGATCAGACGCGTCTCTTAAGCGCGGCGAAAAAGGGGTGCTTTATTGAAACCACTTTGTTACAAGGCCTTGCGGTGGGCCATCGGCTTTCGATACAAGGCGTTTGGCATGATGTTTAAGGATGGGGCAAAAATTGCCCCTTTAATTATATTGAATACGGTAGATGCATGAAACAACCCAAAGACTCCCCAAAACGCAAACGTCTCCCCTCTGCGGAGCGGCGCGAAGAGTTCATTCAGCAGGCGATTGATTTCTTTGCAGAAGAGGGTTTTGAAAGTTCGACGCGGGGTTTGGCCCTAAAACTTGGGGTAACGCAGCCGCTGCTTTATCGGTATTTTCCATCAAAAGACGACCTGATTTCCGAAGTGTACGATGCCGTCTATGTCAATCGCTGGCGTCCGGAATGGGAACCGCTGTTACGTGATCGAAGCCGTCCGTTGTTGGACCGGCTAAACACGTTTTATAATATTTACACGGATGCAATTTTTGACAGCAAATGGATGCGGATCTATTTGTTTTCCGGTCTAAAAGGCGTCGATATCAACAAAAGATACATGCAATTGGTCCGCCAACGCATTTTGGAACCCATTCTTGCCGAGGCGCGTGCGGAATTTGGGTTACCTGCCGCTGACTCAACCGATAGCGAGGTTGAATTTGCATGGGTCATGCATGGCGGCATTTTTTATTATGGTGTTCGGGAATTGATTTATGAAAGCGGTCTGTCGACGGTCAAGGAACACGTGATTGCTGATGCCATTCATGCCTTTATGGCCGGGTTGCGGATCAAATTGGTCGGCAACCCAGCCAATTAGGAAACAGGTTATTGATATTCTGTCGTGCCACGCGCGGGGTAATTATTTTCCAACGCAAACGGGATCTTTGACAATATAAATTCAATGTCAGGGCGCGACCAAGGCATATTCGAAATATCAACCAGATACAGGCGCCCATCGGGGCGAACCAAAAATAAACCCGGTTCTGCGAATTGATCGTTTTCCGCTTCTTTGATCGATGTAGACAGATACAGGCCAAAATTTGCAACATCTTGGGCGGTCATGCCATAAGCCACATCCAAATCATTCAACGCCCAATCTGTTTTGGTTTGGGTCGCTTTTTCGGCCGGATCCATCGACACCGCGACGACGTTAACGCCGACTGATTTTGCTGTGCTGACCAGCGCGCTCAGCTTGGTTAAATATGCTTTGCATACAGGGCAATGCAGCCCGCGATAGACAACGATCATGGTAAAATTCTGCGGGTTTTGCGCAGATAAAGACCACGTTCCACCGCCAACAAGCGGCAAGGTTAATTCCGGAACCTGTGCATCTGGCATCAAACTATGCGACATTGTTTTTCCTTTTTCAAAAGACTGATTTTCTTAGTGGCTGGTTTCCGCAAGCGGTACCATTGACCAATTTTCGGTGATCGTCATGCCCGCCGCGCGGAACACTTTTGCAACCGGACAGTATTTTTCCAAGTCGTGTTTGATGGCCTCTAACTGTGCCGCGCTTGCGTCGGTTTCCACGACGATATCCAACACGACATTGTCAAAAGGCACCTCAACTTCTTCGGTCAGCATGGTTCCCAGTCGGTTAAAGTCATACGACATCTCGATTGTCATCTTGCCGAATGTCACACCCATTTTTGCGGCGATTTTGTTTGAAATGACATTTGTGCATCCAATCAATGCCGACATCATTGTTTCGGTCGGAGTGGGGGCCAGATTGGTGCCGCCACGCTCTAGGGGTTCATCGATAATACCATACAAATCCCGAATGCGGACATGGCTGCGCGAATGCGTTTGTCCGACACCAGATTGGCGAACTTTCACAACCGTTTTTTGCTTGATTTGACCCATCGAAATTTCCTCTTGATTTATGCTTATTTATTGAGTGATAACTTAGCATATCCAAAACGTAAAGAACAATTACCGATTCTGGGTCTGGGGAGGTTCAGTTATGAAAGCACCTGATTTTGAATACGCGCGGCCAGAGACATTGGCCGACGCAATTGCATTGCTTGGGGCCCATGGCGCGGACGCGATGGCACTGGCGGGTGGGCAAAGCCTGATCCCGATGATGAATTTCCGCGTGGCTGCGCCCGAAATCTTGATCGATCTGGATGGGTTGGCCGACCTAAAAGGTATTCAAAAAAATGACAACACCCTAACCATAGGTGCGATGACGCGCTACGTGGAATTGATGCACAATGCCGATGTGCAGGCCTGCGCGCCTTTGATATCGATGGCTTTGCCGCATGTTGCGCATGATGCCATTCGAAACCGCGGGACCTTGGGGGGGTCATTGGCGTTGGCCGATCCTGCCGCCGAAATGCCAGCGGTGATGCGGACGCTTGATGCCACGGTAAACCTCTCTGGTCCGCAAGGGTCGCGCGCTGTCAAAGCGGATGATTTCTTCGCAGGATATTATGAAACCACGCGGGCCGATGATGAATTGATTGTGTCGATCGACATCCCAATTGCGGGGCCCGAGCACAGATTCGGGTTCCACGAAATCACGCAACGCCATGGTGATTATGCTTTGGCTGGAGTTGCGATTTCTGTCGTATCGAACGCGTGGCGTGTGTGTTTCTTTGGCGTATGTGACCATCCAGTCCGTTTGCCAGACCTTGAAACCGCTTTGGCGCAGTCGCATCAGGATGACCATCTCTTACCACATCTGGACCAGATTGATTTTAACGGTGACCTGAAGGCGAGTGCCGCCACACGCAAACGGTTGGCAGGCGTTGCGCTGAAACGCGCTCTAGGGGGGATGACAGTATGACCAAGACCACGGAAATCACATTGACCGTAAACGATGAAACCATTCACGCGACGGTTCCAGTTCGGCAAAATCTGGTGGATTTTTTGCGCCATGGTCTTCACCTCACGGGGAGCCATGTGGGATGTGAGCACGGGGTGTGCGGTGCCTGCACACTTATGGTTAACGGGCAAACCGTCCGTGGATGTTTGATGCTGGCGGTGCAAGCAAACGGCGCAACGGTCCAAACAATCGAAGGCTATGCCGACAGCGGGCGCAGCGCGGCCTTGCAAGAGGCGTTTGCCAAACGTAACGCCCTTCAATGTGGGTTTTGCACACCCGGCATGTTGGCGTCAGCCCTAGGATATATCGACGCAGGCGGCGCGGCGGATCGGGTGGCAATCCGTGAGCATATTTCTGGGAATTACTGTCGCTGTACAGGGTATCAATCCATTGTTGATGCTATCATCGATGTTATTGAGGAGACGAACGCATGACCGGTCCCGCAACGATTTTTGATCAACCAAACCGCTATATCGGGCAACCCGAACCCCGCGCCGATACCCGCCGATTATTGCAGGGGCGTGGCCGCTTTGTCGATGATGTTTCTTTGCCGCGAATGGTCCATGCCGCATTTGTCAGGTCGCCGCATGCGCATGCAAAAATTACCTCAATCGATACAAGTGATGCTCGGTCCATGCCCGGGGTCATCGCCATTTTTACCGGCGCAGATTTGGCCGAACACGTGACGCCCTATGTTGGTGTTTTAAGCCATCTGGCAGGATTGCGATCCGCCGAACAATACCCAATTGCGGTGGATACGGTCCGGTGGCAAGGTGAACCCGTCGTTATGGTTGTTGCACAGTCGCGCGCCTTGGCCGAGGATGCCTGTGACGCCATTTTTGTGGATTATGACCCATTGCCTGCGGCATTGGACGCAGAACATGCCTTGGATGCGGATGCCCCTGTGATCCACCCGTCGTTCGGGAATAACTTGGCGTGGGAACGGACTGTTGACGTGGGCGACATCGATGCGGCCTTTGCCGCCGAGGGCGTTAAAATCGTTGAACGGGAATTCCGGTTTGGTCGCCATACCGGTGTCACCTTGGAAACGCGGGGCACCGTATGTGATTTTGACCCGTCCCAAGATCAACTGACCGTGCATTATTCCGGCCAAGCGCCCCATATGATGCAGGTCATTTTTGCCAAACATCTGGGGTTGGCAGAGGAAAATGTGCGTGTCATTTCCAATGATGTCGGCGGGTCCTTTGGGATCAAGATCCATACATATGGGGACGAAATCGCAACTGCGGTGGTGGCGAAAATACTTCGGCGGCCGGTCAAGTTTATCGCCGACCGTTTTGAAAGCTTTGTCACCGATATTCATGCGCGCGATCACGTTGTTCAGGCGCGTATGGGGGTGACGCAGGAGGGCAAAATTGTCGGGATCGATTTTGATGATCTTACGGGAATTGGCCCATTTTCAATGTATCCCCGCACATCGGCGATTGAATGCAATCAGGTCTTGAACCTCACGGGCGCGCCCTATGTGTTAGAGAATTATCGCGCGCGCGGACGGGTGGTGTTTCAAAACAAAACCTTGATGTGTCAATATCGGGCGGTCGGGCATCCCATTGCTATGGCGATTTGCGATGGTTTGCTTGAAGATGCCGCACGTTTGATCGGCATGGATCCTGTCGAGCTGCGACGCAAGAATTTGATGCGCGACGACAGCTATCCACGCGCCTCGGCCACGGGGATGAAGTTGGATGACCTGAGCCATCACAAGGCATTGCACAAACTGACCGAGATTATGGATTATGATGCGTTGCGGGCGGATCAGGCCGCGTCCCGCAGCAAGGGCATTTACCGTGGGATTGGCTTTGTGTCGATGGTCGAAGTCACAAACCCGTCACCGATGTTTTATGGTGTAGGTGGTGCGGCGATTGCGTCCCAAGATGGGGCAACGGTCCGGTTGGATGCGGGTGGCGCGCTGCATGTGTCATCGTCCATTACCGAACAGGGGCAGGGGACAAATGCGATCCTTGCCCAAATTGCGGCGGGCGTTTTTGGCGTTGATCTGGACCGCGTCAAGGTGACAACAGGTGACACGGCAACGACGCCCTATGGCGGTGGCACGTGGGCCTCACGCGGGGCCGGCATCGGCGGCGAGGCCATGTTGCAAGCGGCGCATGCGCTGCGTGATCAGGTGTTGGATGTGGCGGCGGTTATGTTGCAATCAACCCGGGACGCATTGGATATTCGCGGGGGCGCTGTGACCGATTTGTCGGGTCAGGTGCGCCTGACATTGGCGGATCTTGCGCGCACGGTTTATTATCGCGGCAATGAATTGCCATCAGATTTAAACCCCGAACTGATCGCAACGCGGCATTACCGCGTGACGGATTTTCCCTTTGTCTTTACCAATGGCGCAATGGCGGCACATGTCGAGGTCGACACAGAAACGGGCTTTGTCAAAGTGTTGCATTTCTGGGCGGTCGAAGATTGCGGCCGTGTCATCAACCCGCTTTTGGTCGATGAACAAATCCGGGGTGGTGTGATCCAAGGGATTGGCGGTGCCTTATATGAGGAATGCCATTATTCCCTGGACGGGCAGATGTTAAATGCCTCCATGGCGGATTATATGGTTCCGATGGCCGCCGAAATGCCGGATATCACAATTGCGCATGTCGAAACGCCGACCAAGACATCGGTTCTGGGTGCCAAAGGCGCGGGCGAGGCAGGGACAGGTGGAGCGCCTGCGGCGGTCCTGAATGCCGTTAATGACGCATTGTCCCCCTTGAGGGCCAGCATTTGGCAAATGCCTATGACACCGGAACGCGTTTTGGCCGCACTGGATAAAGGGCAAAAAACAAACTAAGACCTGATCAAACGACTGTTGCACAAGGATGCGCTGTTTTGGATGAATATTCTCTGCTTTTCCTTTGCGTAGCGGCCTTTGCCGTGTTTTTCGTGGCATTGGCCAAGGCCGGATTTGGCGGCATGATCGGGTCTTTGGGCATGCCCTTGGTGGCCGCGGTTTCGGACATACCAACGGCCATCTCTGTCTTGTTGCCGACCTATATTGTTATGGATTTTTGGGTCGCGTGGATTTATCGAAAATCTGTGCCGTGGTCATTTTTGGGACCGATGCTGATCCCGGGAATTGTGGGCGTTATTCTGGCTGCTTTTGTTTTTCGCGCTGTTGACACCCATTACTTGGCCGTTTTTTTGGGTGTGATATCGTTCGTCGTTGGCGTGCGCTTTTTTGTGCGTCGCGCCCTTCAGAAATCTGGGCCAGACACGGTTCTTGACCCTAATGTTCGGTCTTGGCCGCGTATCATTGGCCTGAATGCCAGCTCTGGTTTTACCAGTTTCTTTTTGATGGGCGAGGCGCCGGTTCAAATATTCATGTTGCCCTACCGTTTGGCACCGCAAATCTATGTGTCTGTTTTGGTTTGGTATTTTTTTGTTGTGAACCTTGTCAAAATCCCGATTGTTCTGGGTATTGGTTTAGTCACCATAGACAGCCTGTGGGTTTCGGTGGCCTTATTGCCGATCATGCCGATAGGAATTTTTATTGGAAAATATATCAATTCCAGGATCCCAAAAGACCCGTTTTACATTGTCGTGCATGTTCTATTGATGATTTTGGGATGTTACTTGATTGGGAATGGCGTGATATCGGCAACGCATCAATGATGTGGCCATAAAGAAAGGACACATCCGATGGTTGTGCCCCTATGGTTTTTGATGTCGACGTTATCTATTTAATTGAATAGCTGACCGGCCATTCGTATCCAGACGCGCTTACCGCATTGATGAATTTTGTCATCACTTCGCTGCCTGGCATACCCCGGCCATCGGCGTCGGTCGCTTGGATTTGCGGGAATTCAACCAATGACTCGGCCCATTGCGCGCGCACCTCTGCGGGTAATTCGGTAACGGTTGCACCAGCTGCGGTCAAACCATCCAGGCCGCGTTTTTGTGCCGCGTTCAATGATGCACCGGCTTGGGCCTCATAGGCGCGACCAACTTCACGGATGATCTTTTGAACATCTTCGGGCAAACGTTTCATCGTGTTGTTGTTGGCTGTCAGGGCGTTCACACCCATCGCACCAAATCCAACCAATGTGTAATATGGCGAGGGTTCATAGAATTTGAAACCCAAATACGCCGACGGGAACATGAGCCAACCGTTATAGACCCCCGTTTGCAATGCCAAATACCCATCTGGCAGGGTAGATTGTACGGGGACCGCGCCCGCGAATTCCAACCATGGCAGGTTCGGACCCGCGCCACCAATTTTCACACCTTTTAGGTCATCAACGGTTTTCCACGGATCTGTTGTCCCGACGTGGTAATTGTCCCAACCATGCAGCCCCAACAATTCTTGTTTGTAGGCGCCTGTAAACTGCTCGGTCAACCATGGCACTTCGTCATAGACGGTACGCACCGTGGCCATGGCTTGTTCGGAATCTTGTGGCCCGAATGGCGCGTAATAGGGGAAATTGTGCAAGAACAGCTTTGCCGGTTCAAAGCAAATGCAATATGCTCCAATATCCAGAATTCCGTTTTGGACGGCCTCAAGAGTTTCCGCAACACCGGCAATGGCGCCGCCGTATCCTTCGACGAATTCAATTTCATGTTCGGTTTCTTCGGCGACGCGGCGTTTTACTTCTGGTACAAAGTAATTTGCCAAATCGGTAACATAGACCGCCGGGCCGTTCGGGTGACCAGACCCCACGCGCAATGTGAATGTTTCTGCCGAAAGCGGTGCCGCCATGGCAATCAATGCCAATGCGCTTAGGCTTTGTGTTGCTGTCTTCTTCATCTACTTCCTCCCAAAGAATAGGTGTCAAAAAAGATAGAATAGCGGTCGAGTGCTGATTTATTTTTTAATTTATTGATCGCTAACCAAGGTGATCTGAGCACAACCTTGTCCGTGGGTCAAGAAACTCTGTGCATATCTTTGAATTTTATTTATCGATTGCTAAATAAGATGTTGACGCTTTTGTTGCTTGCGTTAGCATCAGACATAAAATGATATAAAAGTTTGGGAGGACTGTGATGACAGCGCAAATCGGCGGCGCACGCCTGTTGCATATATTTTCTGCTTTTTGGACTTTGATCCTGGCGTTTTTGATTTTTGGCGATGTTGTGGGGCGCATTTTTTTCACACATCCGATTCCCGGGACCAAAGAGCTTTTGCAAAATTCTGTGGTGACAATAACATTTCTTCAAATTCCACTTGCGATCTATTCAGGGTCCATGTTGCGAACCACAATCTTGGCCGATGCGGTCCCCTATTCGGTGCGCAGACTGTTACGCACATTGGCGTGTTTGTTGGGGTTATTCATATTCCTTGCCCTGATTTGGGGGACATGGCCGTCTTTTGTCGACGCCTATGCCATCGGTGAATACGAAGGCGAAGGATCCCTGCGTGTGCCAACATGGCCTGTTCGCGGCGCAATTGCTGTGATGTCTGCCTTTGCCGCTTTTGCGTATCTCAACATGATTTGGCTGGACTGGACAGGGCAACTGATCAACGAAATCGAAGCGCCAAACGCGATGACCCGACTAGAAGACTAAGGAGAGCAGACATGGGTGGTGATATTGTTTTAATAATGCTTGGCATTCTTGTCTTGCTGATCATTTTGGGTGTTCACATCGGTGTGGCCCTGGCGCTGTGTTCTGGTGTTGGTGTTTACATCATGTTTGGTGGAAACACCGAAGCCGCGGTTTCGATCATGTCGAACACGGCCTATGACGCCATTCGCAAAGATGTCTTTGCGGTGATCCCTCTTTTTGTTTTGATGGGCGACTTTATATGGCGAAGCGGCGCGGCGGGGGATCTGTATCGTATCTGTGATCGCGGTTTGCGACGGTTGCCCGGGCGCTTGGCAATTGCGACCATCGCGGGAAATACGGTGTTTGCCGCAGTGACGGGCGTGTCCATTGCATCAGCAGCGGCATTTAGCCGGATCGCCTATCCAGAAATGAAAAAGATCGGTTATAAACAGACCTTCGCTTTGGGCGCCGTTGCTGGATCTGCCTGTTTGGGAATGTTGATCCCACCGTCTGTGTTGTTGATTGTTTGGGCAATTCTGACCGAAATGTCGGTGGGTGGGTTGTTCGTCGCGGGTATTTTGCCAGGCATTCTTTTGGCGGCTTTGTTTTCGGGTTATGTCATCATAGCGGCGATATTAAACCCATCCATTGCACCCGCCTTTGAAAAGCCATTGGTCGAAGCCACAGACGCGGAAAAGCGATCAGAATTGACCGGTGGATTGGGGATTGTTGCGCTTATCATCATCGTGATCGGGGGCATATGGTGGGGATGGTTCACGCCGACTGAAGCCGCCGCTTTCGGTGTTTTGGCGGCGCTGGTGATCGGCTTGATCAAAGGGATGGGCGTAAAAGACATCTTGGAAAGCATGTATCAAGCGGGCCGCACAACGGCGCCCATCATGTTTTTGCTGATCGCAGCGCAAATGTATTCACGTCTTTTGGCGTTGGGCGGCGGTGTGAATTACATCCAAGGGCTGTTTATGGACAGCAATCTTTCCCCCTTTATGGTGTTGGCATTGATGACCATTATTTGGTTGATTTTGGGCATGTTGATCGACTCGGTGTCGATTATCCTGTTGACGGTTCCGATCTTTGCACCTTTGGCGGTTGCG
>Ga0255771_1004163_pt1 | contig 13341 bp, 13 predicted proteins | sample 011ome_19_FD_179969 | JGI IMG/M metagenome (GOLD analysis project Ga0255771, IMG submission 179969) | Coastal salt marsh microbial communities from the Groves Creek Marsh, Skidaway Island, Georgia - 011510BT metaG (version 2) | ecosystem: Environmental > Aquatic > Marine > Intertidal zone > Salt...
TTTTGGCGATTGCCGCTGGTGGTGCACTGGCTGGTATCGGTGGGTCCTATCTCACCTTGGTGCAGACACCGCTGTTTGTTGAAGGAATGACCGCAGGCAGAGGATGGATTGCTCTGGCATTGGTGGTGTTCGCCTCCTGGCGACCCTTCCGGGTGATCGCTGGGGCCTATTTGTTTGGGAGCGTCTCGATTATCCAGCTTCATGGTCAGGCACTCGGCATGTCAATAGCCTCACAGTGGTTGTCGATGCTACCCTATGTTGTAACGATAGCTGCGTTGGTTTTAATTGCTAGCCGAGCTGATTCAAATCACGCCGCTCCGGGTTCATTGGGTAAAACTTTTAAAGAGTCTAGGTGAGGACATTTCATGATGAGTAGCAGAAGCTTGTATGGTCTGGGATGCTTTTTTGCGTCTTTGGCGTTTGTAACCTCGGTAAGTGCGGCAGAGCCCACGAAAATTGGATTTGTTTACGTCGGCCCTGTAGCGGATGCTGGGTGGACTTATGAGCATGACCGAGGGCGTTTGGCGGTCGAAAAGGAGTACGGTGATAAGGTTGAGACAGTGTTCGTGGAAAGCGTGTCTGAAGGCCCCGACGCCGAACGAGTAATCTCTCAGATGGCAGCTGATGGTGCCAACATGATCTTTACAACATCGTTTGGGTATATGAATCCGACCATTAAAGTCGCCAAACAATTTCCAAATGTGAAATTTGAACATGCGACCGGATATAAACGCGCAGACAACGTCGCTACATACTCGTCGCGCTTTTACGAAGGGCGTCATGTTCTTGGTCTGATCGCTGGCAAAATGACCAAATCAAATACCATTGGTTATATTGCTTCATTTCCAATTCCTGAGGTCGTGAGAGGTATCAACGCAGCATATCTGGCTGCCAAAAGCGTCAATCCATCAGTAAAGTTCAAAGTCATTTGGGTTTCGACTTGGTTTGATCCAGGTAAGGAAGCGGACGCCGCTAAAGCGCTCATCGATCAAGGCGCAGACATTTTGATGCAGCATACTGACTCGGCCGCGCCCATGAAGATTGCTGAAGAACGCGGTATTTATGCGTTCGGTCAGGCATCGGATCAAGCCGCATATGGCCCGAACGCTCAGCTCACTGCAATTATTGATGATTGGGCTCCCTATTATGTCCGCCGAGTTAATGAAGCGATGAATGGTTCGTGGACATCAACTGACACATGGGGCGGTTTTGATACGGGGATGGTTGCGCTTGCACCTTATGGAAAAGCAGTACCAAATGACGTGAAGGCAATGGCTGAGGAAGCTCGAAAGGCAATTACCGAAGGACGTCTTCATGCGTTTACAGGCCCAATCAATAAGCAAGATGGTTCGGCTTGGTTGGCTACCGGTGAGACGGCGGATGACGGAACGCTTCTGGGTATGGACTTTTACGTTGAAGGAATCGAAGGCTCGTTACCTTAAATTTTGGTATTCACCTTTACAGTAATGATGAGTTTTGGTTGAACCGGTTGGTGAGTCGGTTCACCAGACTCCAAATAACTAGAGCCTCGACGCAAAGCACCAAAAGTGCTGCAAACATCAAATCGGTTTGGCCGCGTCCATTGGCATGGAGCATCAAATAGCCAAGACCACTTGATGACCCTACCCACTCTCCAACAACTGCACCGATCGGCGCGACTGAAGCCGCGACACGAACACCCGACATCGCATAGGGAATGGCTAACGGTAGTCGCACATGCCAAAACAATTTTGATGCTTTGGGTCTGAGCGTTTGAAAGGTAGTATCCCAGGATGTTGGGAATGCTCGAAACCCGGCAAGTGTGCTTGCTGTCACTGGAAAAAAGACGATTAAGGTCGTCATGGCGAGCTTGGATGCGAAGCCGTAGCCGAGCCAGAGCATCAAGATGGGTGCAATGGCAAAGACTGGCAATGCTTGACTGATTACTAAGGCCGGCATCGTCAGCTTTTGGATTCGTTTCGAGTCTCCAATCAAACAAGCGACCGAAAATCCGATCGCAGTCCCCAAAATTAATCCACAGATAATTTCTAAGCCAGTCGTCAACGCGTGACCGCCGAGTAAAGGCAGGCTTGTCAACAGAGTCAAAGCCACCCGATCTGGGGCAGGCAAGATAAAATGTGGAACGTCGAAGATGATGACGACTAGCCACCAAAGTGCAATAAGAAAGACCAAGGGCCACACATGGGGCATGATTCGACTCATTGGTCATCCTCCAAAATCTGAATCAGCAGATCGTCGCTCTCAAAGTCGCTTAAGCTAAAGGGTCCTTTGAGTCCGATCGGGGTGAGAACCATTGCTTCGTTGAACCAGTCCTGAGCGTCTCTGGGATCGTGTGTCACTAGGATCACTGTTTTGTCTGCAAGTAACTGCTTGCAAAGCTTTATCATTTGCACTGTTGTTGATCGGTCGAGCGCGGCAAATGGCTCATCTAGTAACATAAAGTCTGCGTCTTCGATTAGCGCACGTGCGATTGCGACGCGTGATCTTTCTCCCCCACTGAGCTGTTGAGCTCGCTGATTCTTTAAATGGGGGAGCTCGACATCGACTAAAAGCTGGTGTGCGCGCTTCAGGTGTTCCGAGAGTATTTTTTCTCCTCGCAACCTGAATCCAAGCAAAATATTATCGAGAACGCTTAGCCAAGGAAGAAGGGCTGGTTGCTGGGATAGGTATGCGACACGTGGGGTCCGACATTGGATGGCTGATGACCCTCGAACAATAGTATCCAATAATGTCGACTTCCCGGATCCAGATTTTCCGAGAAGGACAACTTTTTGGCTTCGCTGAATCATCCATGAAATCGTGGCAAGAGGCGGCTGTCCCTGATACCCAAGATTTAATTTGTCTATGGATATCAATGGATCGTTTGGATGGACTTCCTTAGATGCTTTTGTCACGTTCTTATTGCGGATGCTCGGTTGATCTAAAACGGTTAACCTAGGGTAGCGAGGTTAGATTAAACGACCTCGGTGATGTTTGTCGCGTTAGATTATCTGTGTCATCGGTCAGACGGAATTGGTTTATGGAGAAGCAACAAGATCTACGCAGTCATATTAGGTTCTTTTTCGACGGCCAGTTGAGAAGACTAAAGGATGTGCGCTCGACTGATATGGTCATGCGTTGGTTGCGATCAGAGGCAATGTCGACCGGTACAAAGGAAGGCTGTAACGAAGGTGATTGCGGGGCCTGTACGTGTATCGTCGGTCATCTCAATGAATCTGGCGTTTTACAATTTCGGTTGATTAATACATGCATCTACCCGCTGGCTTATCTTGACGGCGCTTGGTTAATTTCGGTCGAGACACTAAGTAATTGCGGATTATTGGCTTCAGTTCAAAGCGAGATGCTTACCCTGAACGTGTCGCAGTGTGGATTCTGTACACCGGGGTTCGTGATGGCGATCCTCTATGCCCAGATTAGTCAGCAAGATCAGACGCCGGAAGAGGCTCTGGCTGGGAACCTGTGCAGATGCACTGGTTATGGTGGTTTGATTGAGGCCGCCCGACGAGCCCAGAGTCTCCCCATCAATGAATCCTTTTCTGTAGAAATACAGAAAGCTGAGAAGGTTCTCAGAGACCTGTCGACGGGTGGATTCTCGATCGTTTCAGGGGAGTCCAGAATCGATGCCCCAGAAACACTCCAGCAGCTATTGGCTCTTAGGAGCAATTTTCCGTTTGCAACGATGGTGGCTGGCGCGACTGATTTTGGATTATGGGTAACCAAGAAACTGGACAGGCCAGCGCATATCATTCTCACCAAGTTTTGTGTCGAGCTGGCGTCTATGAGCACCGGGTCAGATGTAATCGAGGTCGGTGCCGCCGTGTCCATAGAAGATTTTGGAGATTGTTTGATCCTAGAATATCCAGAGCTTCGCGAGTGGTTTCAACGGTTCGGCGGACCGCAAGTTCGTTGCAGCGGTACGCTTGGTGGAAATATAGCTAATGGTTCGCCAATCGGTGACGCGAGCCCCGTTTTAATCGCACTAGGGGCGTCACTTAAAATACGTTCCGATCAGGCCGAGAGGATCATTCCTATCGAAGATTTCTTTATTGAGTACGGAAAGCAAGATCTGAGTCAAAACGAACTATTAGTTTCCGTTTTGGTTCCCAAGCGGAAAAACGTAAAGCGAATATCGGTGGAGAAAATCAGCAAGAGGCATGATCAGGACATCAGTATTGTTCTGGCCGCGATGGTTGAATTTTCTGACGATGTGCCCGGGTACCGATTTGCTTTTGGAGGTATGGCGGGGATTCCGATGCTCGCCAGGAAGACCATGGAATCGTTGGACCCTAATGATTTGGCTAATGACTTTAGCCCGCTGTCCGACCACCGGGCGGATGCCTGGTATCGTCTGGCTGTATCAGAGAATCTAGTTCGAGATTTTCTCAGTATTGGTGCTTCCCATGAGTAGTCAAAGGAAGGTGAGTAAAACCTCGCCGGTTGGCGCCCCAGAGTACCATGACAGTAATGTGGAGCATCTAACCGGTCAGGCTACCTATTGCGACGACATCCCAGAACCGAGAGGTTGCCTGCACGCAGCGTTGGTATTAGGCCCAAGGATTCCGAGTCGAGATCTTAGCATTCAGGCGCCTGAATTGGATCAGCTCCAGAGCTTATCTGTCAGTGATCACATGTTTTATACCGCTGCGGACATTCCTGGAGAGAATAACGCTGGCCCGGTAGTTCATGATGAGCCACTGTTGCCGACCAATGAGACGAGCTACTCCCACCAGCCGGTAGGTTTGGTTTTGTGCAAAGATCGAGACGACGCGCGTCGACTAGCGAAAATTTATCGCATCAACGGTGAGCCCATAGATCCTCTAGTGACAACCATCACTGCGGCAGCTGAAGCGGGTCAGGTTCTCCATGAGCCTCTTGTTCTAGAGAACAGCTTCAATGAGTCTTCTTTCAGCCAGTGTACCCACGTCACCCAATGTGGCATGTCGATCGGTGGCCAAGATCATGTCTATTTGGAGGGCCAGGTAGCGCTTGCTGTCCCCTCATCAGACGGACTGCATGTGGTTAGCTCGACCCAGCACCCAACAGAGGTACAGGACCTGATCGCCAACTTACTCAACGTCAACGCGGCGACTGTGACCGTCGAGATTCGCCGAATGGGTGGGGCGTTCGGTGGCAAGGAGAGTCAGGCAGCTCACTTCGCGATGTTGGCCGCTCTTGGGGCCCATCTGTCTGGTAAGCCCGTCAAGCTCCGTCTCGACCGGGACGATGACATGCGCGTCACAGGTAAACGGCATGATTTCCTGGTTAATTATAAGGTTGGACACGATGCAGAGGGCCTTATCACAGCAGCAGATATTGAGCTGAGTTCTCGTTGCGGTTGGAGCTCTGACCTGAGCCGATCGGTGAATGATCGGGCCCTGTTTCATGCCGAGAACGCATACTTTATCCCCTCGATCAAAATCACTTCGAATAGGTTTAAGACGCACACCGTCTCAAACACCGCGTTTCGAGGTTTTGGTGGGCCTCAGGGGATGATGGGGATGGAGCGCTGCATAGATGTAGTTGCAAGGGTTACTGGTAAAGATCCCCTGGATGTCCGTCTCCTCAACCTTTATGGGATTTCTGGTAGAGAAACCCCCTACGGTATGTCGGTCGAGGAAGATGTTTTACCCGAGTTGATGCAAAAGCTAGCGGACACGTCTGACTATCGAAGCCGAAGAAAAGAAATCGACGACAGAAACGCGCAGTTGGCTCGTTTCAGAAAGGGGATTGCGTTAACGCCAGTCAAGTTCGGAATATCGTTCACCGCGAGTTTCCTGAACCAAGCCGGCGCCCTCCTGAACGTCTACAAGGATGGTTCGGTCTCGATCAATCACGGTGGCACCGAGATGGGTCAGGGTCTGCATACGAAGATTCGACAGGTTGTGGCAGAGCATTTGGGTATAGAACTGGACGCGATACAGGTCACCGCCACCAGGACAGATAAGGTCCCAAATACTTCTCCGACGGCTGCCTCTAGCGGCTCAGATCTTAATGGGATGGCTGCATTAATCGCCGCAACCAAGATCAGGAACAGGTTAGAGACTTTCCTCCGAGAGACCTACCAAACCTCAGCCCAGGCTCTGTTTTCAGGTGGCGTAGTTGAGATCGATGGTCATAAGCTGACGTTTGCAGAACTGTCTAGAAGGGCCTGGTTTGCGCGGGTCCCGCTCAGCGCGACCGGACACTACGCGACACCGGACATTGGTTGGGATCCTAAAACAGGCAAAGGCCGTCCTTTTTATTATTTTGCAAACGGAGCGGCCGTCACGGAGGTGGAGATCGATACATTGACGGGGGTCTCCAAGGTCCTGAAGGCGGACATACTTCATGACGTCGGCAAGAGCCTCAATCCGCTCATCGATTTGGGTCAGATCGAGGGCGGGTATATTCAAGGCATGGGTTGGTTGACTTCGGAGGAGTTGGTTTACTCGACCCATGGCGAACTGTTGACACATGGTCTCAGCACCTACAAGATCCCGACCGCGTCCGATAGACCTGAGATGAACATTCAGTTGTGGGATGGCACGAATCCGCGGGAGATGCTTTACCAGTCTAAAGCGGTCGGCGAGCCACCGCTCATGCTCGCGATCAGTGCGCACTCGGCGATTTGCCATGCCATTAGTGGCTTGAGTTCGGACAGCCAGTTTTGGCCGGAGCTGAACGCGCCGGCCACCCCTCAGGAAATTCTCAGGTGTGTCCGGTGCGCGACGACTGGATCCTAGTCGAGATCGTTCGGGTGTTAGGCAGTGCCCCGCGTGCTGAAGGGACCAAGATGTGGGTTAGTTCCGATTCCCAGGTTGGTTCGATTGGCGGCGGCCAGTTGGAGTTAGCGGCAACCGATCGAGCCCGCAACATGATCGCTGAAGGACTGCGCGATTCCCAGGTTAGTCTGCCCCTGGGTCCCGTCTTGGCTCAGTGTTGCGGGGGGATTGTAGATCTGGCTTTCAGTGCCGTCGAGGAACCTGAAACATATTTAGAAACTGGTTTTCCAATGGTCTTGTACGGGCTGGGACACGTGGGATCATCGATCGCCACTATCATGGCGACAATCCCGCATCCGTTGTTGACCTTTGACGACCGGAAAGAGTTAGGGGCAACTTATTCAGACCTTTCGAGTTTAATGGGTTCGATCCCGCAGAAGGCGTATCACCTCGTGATGACCTACAGTCATGAATTGGACTTCGAGATTTGTAGGACTCTCATTGAATGTGAGGTGAGTGGTTGTGTTGGACTGATTGGATCTAAATCCAAGAAAGCACGATTTAAAAGTCGACTGAAAAATCTCGGTCTCGACCCGAGTAGAATAAATTGTCCGATTGGTATCGTCGGGATCTTCGGCAAGGAGCCTTCAGTGATAGCGGTGTCAGCGGTTGCAGAGTTTCTTCTTTGGCAATCGGCAGAGCGTATTAAAACGTGAATGAGTCCTCCTGTTTACAGCTGAGATATTACCAAGACAAAGACCGTGAGGTGAGGTCCTGTGGTTTCAGATAAAAAAGAGACTTCCGTTATTCAAGGTAGGCTCTTTACCCTTCTCGATGATAGGGGATCAAACGAATACCTCTACTACGACGACGGATTCTTGGTGGTCGGTGATGATGGTCGGATTTTGTTCGTTGGCCCTGAGCTTCCTGATGAGTACGCTCATAATCAAGTCCACCGTACTCAGCACCTGATCCTTCCTGGATTCGTGGACGCTCACGTACATTACCCACAGTTACCGGTTATCGCTTCCTATGGAACCTCCCTCCTTGAGTGGTTGGATAAGTACACGTTTCCGGAGGAGATCAAATACGGTGATAGATCATATGCAGGGAAACGCGCTACCAGATTCTTGGAAATGATTCTTGAGAAGGGAGTCACAACCGCCGCTGTTTTTTCAACTATACATGAGGTCGCGTTTGAGTCCCTCCAAGCCTCAAATCGCGACTTAGGGTTGAATCTCGTATCAGGGATTACGGGCATGGACAGAGGCGCTCCTGATGCGTTGTCGGTCGACATCGCGGCCTTTAAAGACATGAATCAGAGGGCAATCGAGACCAGTCGGGGTCTGGAAAGATTCAGTTACGCAATAACGCCACGGTTCGCTATCTCTTGCTCCGAGGAGATGCTGGATTACTGCGGTCAACTTCTGGAATCAGACCAAAGCTTATTGATGCAAACTCATATTAATGAGACAGCAGATGAAATCCTGATGACCTCTAAACTATTTCCCCACGCCACTGATTACCTCGATGTTTATGCCGGCTTCGGGTTGCTGGGTAATCGGTCACTGCTTGCTCACGGCATCCATAACACGGAAACTGAGTACGAGAGATGGGCTGTGGCGGGTGCGTCAGTAATCCACTGCCCCACCAGCAACACGTTTCTTGGTTCAGGGCTCTTTGATGCCGATGGATACGTCTCGAGAGATATCAATATTGGGCTAGGGAGCGACGTCGGCGGCGGATTTTCGTTAAACCCCTTCGTGACGATGGCAGAGGCTTACAAAGTCGCCAAGCTCAGGGGGCGGGTATTAGATCCGTTGCGGTTGATCTATTGGCACACACTTGGTGGCGCGAAGGCTCTCCATCAAGATGACTCTATTGGTTCGCTAGAGGCCGGTAAGTACGCGGATTTTTGTTTGATTGACATAACGAGCGACGAGGTGGGCTTTGAGATGTGGGAGCGAGCAGGAACGGTTCAGGAGAAGTTGTTCAGCCTGATGTTTTCGATGCCCGACTCCAAGAACGGAGTGGTGGCGACATTCACAGCCGGAATTTTGCGTTGGAAAGATGAAATCCAATCAGGTCTCTGAAAAGGTTAACCGTTGTCGTGTTGTTCTTTTTTTACCTAATACGCCTAACGAGGTATAAGCGTTTGAGGTCGTATCAATGCACCGCTACCTAGATTGGTTGCTGTTGGCGATCATAGTGATAGTTAGTTTGGCGTCGCCTCTGATAGTGCTTGAATTTGTGAGTGGTAAGTACTGAGTCAGATGCGAGACTCGAGCGCTCGTGTCTGCAAGTTCTGGATTCTCTCCTTTATCAAGCCGTTTTCCGGCATCAGTTTGAGTAAAAGTTTTTCAGCCTGAATAGCCTTGTCATACTGCATCGTATTCTCAAGAATCATCGAGAGCCCCCCGAGAGCCCCAAAGTGTCTTGGTTCTAGGGCCAGTGTTTGCTGGATATCTCGGAGCGATGCCTCGAAATCTCCCACCATAAAATAGGCCGTGGCCCGACGATTCCAACCCTCAGCGAACTTTGGTGCAGCTCCGATCACTCGGCTGAAATGCTCGATCGCGATCTTAGGCTGACCGAGTTGTAGGGCCAGTATCCCCTGATCAAATGTTGTTTGGACGGCTCGAGCCTCCTCCGGGAGCTCGTACCAATGAACCCAGATCTGGTTCTGGATCATCGATATTTTGATCAAGTCACCAGACTGCTTGAGGGCCCGGAACAACCCGTCAAGCTCGGGCTTCGTTTGATCCGCTCTCACACAGATCGACAATGTTACTAAAACTAGGAGCGCGACGGCGCGCTTTACTGTGGGCATAGATACTACTATCTGAACAATGAATCTTGAGTGTATCAAAAAGCAATGGTTCGGCTGCCTAGAGAATTTGATTATGAGGTCAGGGTTATTTAGCTACCCCGATACGTCGAAAATCCATAGGGACTCAATAACAGAGGAACGTGATAGTGCGAGTCTTCGGAAATACCAAATCGAATAGGGACGATATCCAAAAACGGATACTTAGGTAATTCAGTGCCTTGCGCTCTAAGATAGTCTCCAGCATGGAACGTGATTTCGTAGATACCGAATTGAGCGTCATCACCCGAGAGCAATTTTTGAGACACGCGTCCGTCTTCATTGGTCGTAAAAACGCCCAAGTCTTTAGGATTTGGGTCAAGGCGCTTGAGCGTGATTTGAAGCCCTTGGGCTGGCGTTCCCTTGGTTGTGTCAAGGACATGTGTTGAGAGAGTGGTCATCAAAACCTCAGCTTAAATAATCTTGAATTAATTGGTTGGTTGGATGCGTTTTGAGTTTTTCAGCTAGATAATCGAGTAGCAGTTCAACTTTCAAAGCTCGACCTTTGCGCTCTGGCATCAGAGCCCGAATCCCCAAGTTTTGCGGTTCGAATTTTTGAAGCACAGGTTTCAGCGAAGCATCGCTGAGTGCGCCGGAGCAGGTCCAGATGGATTGTTGGACGAGACCTTTGCCGTTGATCGCCCAATCGGTCAGTACTTCACTCGAAGAGGCATCGAGGCCACCTGTGATCGCGATGGATTCGAGCTTGCCATTGATGAGAAATTGCCAACGGAATCGTGTGGAGCCAGGGAAGCGGAGTAACAGACAGGAGTGATTTTTCAGGTCGTAAGGGGTTTTGAGTTCAGTCGATCGATTTAAGTAGTCATCACTTCCTGCGGTGATTCTGTGATCGGGAACCAATGGTCGCATGACCCAAGAAGAATCCGGCAAATATCCCTGCCGCAATGCTAAATCGACTTTCTCTTCCACCAGATTTACCGCTCGGTCGGTGACATCCAGCCGAATATCAATGCTTGGGTACTCGTTTTTAAATTCACCTAAGATGGGTGCGATGACTGATCGACCTAAGGCATAGGGTGCTGAGATCTTAATCACTCCCTCGGGAGCAGCCTTCATGCGATCTAGTTCATTTTGACAATCTGCAAATTGATTCAGTACGGACTGACAGGTGCTGTAGTAGAGCTCACCGGCTTCTGTTGGCCGGACAGACCGTGTAGTTCGGTGCAAAAGACGAACGCCTAATTTTTGCTCGAGCTTATGGATTCTTGAGCTCACAACGGCTGTTGAGATTCTTAAATCCCGACCAGCGGCTGAAAAACTTTCGAGGTCGACGACACGGCAGAACACGGTAATGTCATCGATCTCATACATTTCAGTTTGTCTCCAGCCAATGACCGAGGATGGCCCGTTCGTTCGGTGTCATTTGTGTCATGTTACCGATTGGCATGGCCTGTGAGGCCACCGATTGCGCATACACCTGAGCTTGATATTTTTTCACGTCTGCCAGCGTTTCCAAGATGACGCCTTTCGGTGGTGCAGTGAATCCAGCCATCGTGGGTTGAGCGGCATGGCAGCCGGCACAGTGTGTTGTCACGATGGTTTGTACTTCGCTGTCTGTGATGGCTTGGTTGGTATCAAGCGCGATTGCCTCAGGTTTGGCCCAGATGGCCAAGGTCAAGATCAATAATGATGCGAGAGGCCATTGCCATTTCATTCGAAATCCGGTGGCTCCGGCATGTCCTGCGTTGAAGTAGTCGCGGATCACGGCGCCGATTAAGACCACAAGACCAACCAATATCCACAAGTCTTCACCCACGAAGGTCATGGGGTAGTGGTTGGAAAGCATCATGAACAAAACCGGGAGGGTCAGGTAGTTGTTATGGGTGGACCGTTGCTTGGCTTGTTGGCCAAGCAACGGGTCAGGTGCCTCACCGCGTTGAAGGGAGGCGACGACTTTTTTCTGGTTAGGGATAATGATGAAAAATACATTGCCGGTCATCCAGGTCGCCACCATGGCACCTACGTGCAGCAATGCCGCGCGAGAACTGAACAGTTCGCTGTAGGCATAGGCTGAAAGAACCACTACCGCATAGACCAGCAGCCCTAAAAGAACGAGGTTCTTGCCAATTGGGGTTTTGCAGAGGAAGTCATACAAGAGCCAGCCCAGAGCGAGTGATCCGAGCGAGACCCCAATCGCTTGGGTGACGGACAAATCAGCGACTGACGAATCGATGAGAAAAGTCTGTGCGCCCCAGTAGTAGGTCACGACGAGTAGTGAAAATCCACTCATCCAGGTGAAATAGCTTTCGTATTTGAACCAGTGCAATTCCTTCGGCATGGCGGTGGGTGCAACGAGATATTTCTGCACATGATAAAACCCACCACCATGCACACTCCATGACTCACCATGCACGCCATCTTGAAGATGCGGCGCCTTTCTCAGCGATAGATCAAGCCAGACAAAATAAAATGAACTGCCGATCCAAGCGATCGCAGTGATCACATGAAGCCATCGCAGTAGAAGACTTGCCCATTCCATCCAATATTCAGCCATCGTGCATCCTTCAGTCGGTGCGTTATCTGTCTGGCAGAGTCTAAAGGGCGTTGTCTTGATACATTACCCTTAATTTTTTCTCATATTATCAAGAATAAATTGATAGTGGTTGTTCGTTGGTTTGATGAGAAAGAGTTGGAGTCGTGGGCGAGTTGTCGGCAGGGGGCACTGGTGTTTGGATGCTCGGGCGAAATTGACGATTAATTCATCAATGCTTCAACCAAATTAAAGCCTGTTCTGGCCCGACGAGAGAGATCAACTTGCTGTTCGATATGCATAAGATGTTTCTCCATCAAAGAGGCAGCAAGGTCCTCGTCATGGCGCTCCAGCGCGTCAAGAATCAGTTGATGCTCGTCATCATGGCAATTTTTCGTGCCAGGTGCGCCATAGATACCAATGATCAAGGAGGTTCTGGCAACCAATTCTTTGACCATCCTCGCCATCACCATATTTTTTGCGATCTCAGCCAATTGGGTATGGAACTGACCGGACAATCGGATCGCGGAGTGCCGATCTCCGACACGGTTAGCGAGCGCTTCTTGTTCGAGATGTTTGCTCAGTTTTTCCCGATCTTCGCTGACAATTTTTTTTGCAGCTAGGCGCGCGACGTTGGGCTCAATGGCACGTCTTGCCTCGAATACAGCCAGAGCTTCTTCCGACGTTGGCTGCGCGATATGTGCCCCGCGGTTATTCTCTAATTTGACTACCCCACTATTTGAAAGCAACAGAAGACTTCGACGAGCTCTCATCCGGCCAACACCAAACATGGAGCATAAAGATGCTTCTGAAAGTTTGGCACCAGGCGGGATGCGTTGTTCAATAACGGCGTTATAAATTCGGTCAACGATGATCGATTCATCGATATCGTCATCGCCTTTAGGGTTCGCCTGATCAAGATCCACTGATCGTTTCCTTTAACAAAGAGATCACTCGTTTAACCTACATGATTCGCGTTTATCGACAAATAGTTTTGTCGAGTTCATCGTGATTTCCTCCTAAATGTTAACAATAAGATTCAATTTTGTGGATTTTTTTTGTTGACAAGTTTTGTTAACAAAATTTATTGTCGGCGTATTCGGAAATTCATTTTCGAATCAAAATAAAAATCAACTAGGAGAAATGAAATGTTTGCGCAAAACATGTTCAAACGCATCGCGATGGTGGCTTCGACGACTTTGTTGATGTCTGCATCGGCATGGGCGGCAAATCCGACATTAAAGATAGGGTTTGTTGGCGTCACCAGCGGACCAGCGGCAGCG
>Ga0255771_1004188_pt1 | contig 13297 bp, 9 predicted proteins | sample 011ome_19_FD_179969 | JGI IMG/M metagenome (GOLD analysis project Ga0255771, IMG submission 179969) | Coastal salt marsh microbial communities from the Groves Creek Marsh, Skidaway Island, Georgia - 011510BT metaG (version 2) | ecosystem: Environmental > Aquatic > Marine > Intertidal zone > Salt...
GGCGGGGAGGTGCCTCTTGAATGCCGGTTTGCGGCAAAAACGCGCGAGAGAACAGGAAATGTTACAAAAATTCGTGTCTCATTGAGCGTATTTTTGGCTTTTCTTTTGTCATGATGTAAATATATTTACAGAAATGAACGACAACACACTCTTGGCTGGCCCTGCATTGAGGCGGCTACGCAAGCGCGAAGGCATGACTCAATCCGCGATGGCCGCGACGCTGGGCATCAGCCCAAGCTATCTCAACCTGATCGAGCGCAATCAGCGTCCCTTGTCGGCAAGAGTTCTGGTCCAGGTCATTGACCGCTTCGACTTTGATCCGCGCACGCTTAGAGAAGACGAGAGCATCGGCGGAATTGATGGGCTTGCCCGCAGATTGGCCGATGAGCGTTTCGCTGATCTGAATATCGACCGGGAAGAAGTAAGCGAGCTACTCAACTCGGCACCTCAGGCCGCTGCGGCATTAGCACGTCTTTATGACAGGTCCGGGCAGGACGTTGGCGGCGTGAATGATAGCCTGGTAGAATCGCGGCGCGAGATTGAGCGTTGGCGCAACCACTTTGCCGATATCGATGAAGTGGCAGAGAAGCTTGCTGATGAGCTGCGGCTATCCAATAGCGATCTTGGCGCAGCGTTGACTGAGAGACTGCGCGAGAAGCACCAGTTGAGCGTTCGCATACTCCCATTGGAGGTGATGCCCAACGCGGTGCGTCGCCTGGACCTGCACGCACGACAACTCCAGCTATCCGAAATGCTCGACCGTTCCTCGCGCAATTTCCAGATTGCTGCACAACTGGTCACACTTGAGCAGCGAGAGGCCATCTCAAGCCTTGTGGCGGGTCCTCAATTCGATGACGCGGCCGCGCGGCAATTGTTTGAACGGCACGTAACGGCATACTTCGCGGCCGCCTTGCTGATGCCCTATGGGCGATTCCTGCGGGCCTGCGAGCAGACAGGCTATGACTTCACGGTACTACAACGTCGGTTTGGCGTGAGCTTTGAGCAACTAGCGCATCGTCTCACAACATTGCAGCGCGTCGGACAGCGCGGATTGCCGTTCTTCATGGCGCGGATCGATCGGGCCGGGCAGTTTTCAAAACGGTTCTCAGGTGCAAGCGGCGCTACCTTGTTGGAAAGTGATGTATCTTGCCCGTTGTGGATCGTGCATACTGCATTTGAACGTCGGGGCGATCTTTGCGTGCAGTCTGTGTTTGTCGAGGGCGTTGATGCTGGCCCCACCCATTGGATAACCATCGCGCGGACAGTCGACGCGATTGGCGCAGGTGATCAGGCTAGATTTGTCATCGTTCTGGGTGTGGAAGCGCGCTTCGCAGCCCAGTTGTCAGCCGCCAAGGGGCTGTCTCTCGATCCTGAATCTGCAGAAGCAATCGGTCTGGGGTGCGCTAGATGTTATCGGGAAGGTTGCAGGCAGCGTTCGCTTCCACCAAGCGGGGCACCGCTCCAGGTTGATCGGCTTGCCCGAGGAGTGACACCATTCGAGTTTCAAGGCTTGGATCGACGTTAACGATTATCACTGCTTAACCACTGGAGTGCCACGATCTCTGCAATTTAGGGCGCTAGTGTAAAGTTTACCGACATTTCACTTCTGCTCATTAAGAGTAGTCCAAGGTTCGGTCTCTCGACCAGTTTGAATTAAGCATTCGGGACGTTCCCAGGGATCACCGTCGTCGTCGCCCGTGTGCTTGAGGCTGCTTGGGTCTATCAATACGGAGGCCCAGCGATGAGATCGTGGCGCAGCTATCCCTGAAAATCTGTTGGAAAGTTAGTTATTCGGTCACGAGAAGGGCGCATTCGCGGAAGCCGTGAAGACGACTGAAGGCAAGATCGAGAACTCAGCCGGGGGCACGCCTTTCCTCGATGAGGTTAGCGATATCGCGCTGCCATTGCAGGTAAAGCTCTCTGATCGGGGGAGGTTTTAAACCGCGCCCTCGACAGAATCGGGTTGGCAGGCCACTGGCGAAGCATGCTTGCGCCGCTTGCCCGTGTTTTTGACCCGATGGTCCGCTTGCTGATCCTTGCCTTGGTCCTGGCAATCCTTGTTCCTGTACCAGAATCTCGCCAGGAATTGGGACAATGGATTGCCAACGCGGCGATCTTCGTCCTGTTCTTTCTCAATGGCTTGCGCCTGCCGCGCGACCAGGTTGTGCGGGGCGCCACTGACTGGCGATTCCACGGTGCCTTGGCGCTATGGGTATTTGGTGCGATGCTGTTTGGCGGTTGGGCGATCTGGCAGCTGGGCGGAGGGCTGTTTCCAGCCCTGTTGGCAGTAGGTTTTCTCTACCTTGGTGCACTGCCCTCAACGATTCAATCGGCCACAGTTTACACCTCAATGGCAGGCGGAAATGTTGCGCATGCCGTTGTCGCAGCCGCGCTGCTCAATATTCTCGGCGTATTCCTAAGCGCGCCATTGTTCGCATTGCTTGCGGGCAGTGAGGTGGTTGCATTTCACAGCGAAGTGCTGGTCAAGATCGCAACGGTCTTGCTGCTACCGTTTGCTTTGGGTCAGCTCCTTCAGCCCCGCTTTGGCGAAATTGTTACCCAGAACCCAGCGCTGACTAAATGGACTGATAGAGTTCCGATCGCCATCGCGGTCTATGTCGCGATGAGCGGTGCGTTGAGCGAAGGGATATGGAACAGAATAGACGGCACAGCGTGGCTGTTTGCGCTCTCCGCTGTGTGTATCTATCTCGTTTATGCCATTGTCGGTTCCTGGAGCGCGGGTGGCTTGCTCACCAAGACACGCGAAGACCGTATCACGTTCCTGTTTGCCGGAACCCAGAAAAGCCTGGCTATGGGCGCGCCGCTGGCAACGCTGATGTTCGACCCGGCAATAGCAGGCGTGGTCTTGATTCCGCTGATCGCATATCACTTCATACAGCTAGTAGTAGCGGCACCTATTGCTAACCGTCTTGCGGCGCAGAGTTGAGGTCGATCTTCTCACTGCCTTCGCGGCGATTGTGCCGTACGGACCACCAGAAACTCAATCCGATCAGGGTTGCGCCGAGCAGGCCAGTGATTGTTTCGGGGATGTGGAATTTGGCGGAGAACAACATAATGCCGCCAAGCACGATGATTGCCCAGAAGGCGCCATGCTCGAGATAGCGATAGTGCGATAGCGTTCCCGTTTGCACCAAGTGAATGGTAATGGAGCGGACGAAGATTGCCCCAACCGAGAGCCCGAGCGCGATGATCACCATATTGTTCGAAAGCGCAAATGCACCGATTACGCCGTCGAAGCTGAAGCTGGCATCCAGCACTTCAAGATAAAGAAAACCGCCTAGGCCGGACTTGACCACAATGCCCGCCGCGCGCTTCTTTGCCTCTGCTTCTTCCAGCAGGGAAGAGATTGCCTGCACGCCGATGAAAGTGACAAGGCCAAGGATGCCTGCGGTGAGGAATGTGATCGTGTCCTCCGGCGGGAGCAGCGTCGACACGCCGTAGAGCACGCTCAACACCAGTCCGATCTCAATCGCGGGAACACTGGAGAAGCGATTGATACTGCGTTCAAGCATCGCGATCCAATGCACTTCCTTGTCTTCTTCAAAGAAGAATGTCAGGCCCACCATCGCAAGGAACGCGCCGCCAAAGCCGGCAATGCCGACGTGAGCGTCAGAGACAATACGCTGGTATTCGTCCGGGTTATTGAGGGAGAGATTGATCGCCTCGACCGGACCGACTTGCGCCGCGACGGCGACAATTGCGATCGGAAAAATGATCCGCATGCCGAACACGGCGATCAGGATACCCCAAGTTAGAAAACGTCGCTGCCAAACCGGATCCATATTGCGCAGCACTGTGGCGTTCACGACCGCATTGTCGAAGCTCAACGAGACTTCGAGGATGGAAAGTACGAGAACAATCCAGAGGATGCCCAACGTCGCGGTTACGTTTCCCGTGCTCGCCCAGCCGTACCAAACCGCAAGTGCAAGGCAGGCCGCTGAAAATGCCAGCGAGAAGCTGTAATATCGAAGCAAGGTCTGCATCAGTTCTTAGCTTTTCGGTTGATAGGTCTGGTCCGCAGTCGGGAATGTACGTGCGCGTACTTCCTCTGCGTACTGCGCAACCGTCCTGTCGATCATTCCTGCAATGTCATCATACTTCTTCACAAAGCGAGGCACGCGTTCGAACATGCCCAGCATGTCCTCGGTTACCAGCACTTGGCCATCACATTGTGCAGACGCGCCAATGCCAATGACCGGGATTTCGAGTGATTTGGTGAGTGCGATTGCAATCGGCTCCAAAACCCCTTCGGCTACGACAGAAAACGCACCGGCATCCTGAACGGCTTTACCGTCCCCCAGGATCTTGTCATGTTCCTGTTGTGAACGTCCGCGGGCCGCATAGCCGCCCAAGACGTTCACGGCCTGAGGCGTCAGCCCGACGTGAGCCATCACGGGAATGCCACGGTTGGTCAGAAATGAAATCGTCTCCGCCATCGCTTGACCACCCTCCAGCTTTACAGCAGCGCAGCCTGTTTCCGCCATGATGCGGCTTGCAGTTTCGAATGCTTGCTCTTTTGAACCTTCGTAGGATCCAAATGGCATATCGACGATGACAACGCCGTGGTAACTGCCGCGCACGACGGCGGCGCCGTGTGCGATCATCATATCGACCGTTACTGGCAAGGTGGAATCAAGCCCGTAAATCACCTGCCCCAGTGAATCCCCCACAAGCAGAATGTCGCAATACGTGTCGAGCAGTTGCGCTTGCCGCGCCGTGTAAGCGGTCAGCATGACCAGCGGCTCTTTAGTCTGGCCGTCTTTCTTGTGATCGCGAATCTTTGGAACAGTCAGCCGCTTGCGTGGCTTTGGTGTGGGCGTTGCCCTGCTCGTGCTCGTATCGAGTTGAAAAGTCGTAGACATGTCGCCGCTTTAGCGGTGCTGTGGGGATAAGGCAAAGCTAAGCCACTTGGCGCGGGCGTAATTTTCTTGCAGAAGGCATTCCACAAGAGAGCACGTCGGGGAACGTGCGCTAGAGGGAAAATCTTCAAACTATGGCAGCAACAGGCAAGACCCACGAGAATTGGTCATCGCGTAGCGCATTCATTCTGGCAGCAGTTGGCTCGGCCGTGGGCCTTGGTAATATGTGGCGCTTCCCGGCAGAAGCCGGAGAGAATGGCGGCGGGGCCTTTGTTCTGTTCTACATTTTCTGCGTGCTTTTGATCGGCTTGCCGGTTTTGTTGTCGGAAGTTCTGATTGGTCGACACGGCCAGGCAAATGCGCCGGAAAGTGTGCGCCGCGTCGCGCGCGATTCCAATGCACATGAAGGCTGGAGTATTCTTGCTTCCCTGGGCGTTCTCGGCGCTTTCCTGATCCTCAGCTTCTACTGCGTCGTGGGCGGCTGGGTTGTCTATTACATCGGCGTTTTTGTTGGTGATCTATTCCAGACCGGCCTTGCTGGCGGTGCGTTTGAAGGTCGCGCAGCGAGTGATGTTGAAGGTCTGCTGCCGGGATTATTCGGCAATGGTGGGCTGATGGTGGGGCTCAATCTCGGCTTCCTTGCCGTGACAATGTTTTTTGTAGCACGCGGGATTTCGAGCGGGATCGAGTGGGTTGCTGTCTACCTGATGCCCATCTTTTTCGCGCTCTTCCTCGGCATCACGGTCTATGGTGCTTTTACTGGCAACTTCGGCGAAGCGGTCGCCTATCTGTTCACGTTTGACTTCTCCAAGTTGACTGGTGAAGTCATGCTCGCTGCCGTCGGGCAGGCGTTCTTCTCGCTCTCTCTCGGTGTGGCAGGTATGATAACTTACGGATCCTATGCTAATCGCGACACCAACTTGGGCGAAACGTCCGGTATTATTGCTGGCGCCGACACCGCCGTTGCGATGCTTGCGGGTCTGGCAATCTTTCCAATCGTTTTTGCTGCTGGACTTTCAGCGAGCGCCGGGCCCGGTTTGATGTTCCAGTCTCTGCCGATTGCGTTCCAGGCCATGCCGTTCGGTTCGCTGATTGGTCTCGCGTTTTTCATCATGGTCTTTTTTGCGGCGCTCACCAGTTCCGTTGGCTTGCTCGAAGCACCCACGGCTTATGTGTTCGAGAAGTTCAACATCACGCGCCCGATTGCGACACTGATCGTAGGTTTGGGCGCCGCGGTGCTTGGCGTGTTTGCTTCGCTTTCGTTCGACGAAATGGCTGAGTTCTATCCGCTTAACTTCATCCCATTATTCGCTGAGACCAATTTCTTCGATACGCTTGATGGTGTAACCGCGAAACTGTTCATGCCGATTGGTGCGATCCTGACTTGTATCTTTGTTGGCTGGATCGCTGATGCCAAGCTGATCGATGATGAGAATGGTCTGGACGGGGTTCTGCACCAGACTTGGCGCGCGCTGGTCAGGTTTGTGTGCCCGATTGCATTGACGGTTATTTTGCTGGCGGGCCTGTTTGCCTGATTTGACCGCAAGATTGAGATTAGGGCCGGGGGAGCGATCCTCCGGCCTTTTTCGTGGGTGAAGCATTGCCAGTCATTGCCAAATGGAAGGTGATGGAACATAATAAGAACAAATGAGTCGTTCTGCTATGTCCCATACTGCCTATCCTGCTGCAAAAATTCTTGCTGCGAATGCATGTACCGACAGTGCATCAGCGCTAATCCGTACGCGTCTACCTCGCTGGAGGCCGGGCCTCCCCGCACCTCAGCATAGCGAAGTGTTTGCGCGCGGGGATGAGGCTGCAGGGGCAGGGCTGGCGCTGTCGCTAGCGCGTGACGCGATGCAAGTCGCGGCAAGGGGAAACGCGCCAGCGCAAGAGTATCGGCGGCAGGTTCTGTGGGTGCAGGATACATCTGCTGTGCGGCTGGGCGGGCGCCCTTATGTGCATGGACTGCCAGAGGAACTGCGCCACCGGTTGATCCATGTTGAAGCCAAGTCCCCCGAAGATGCGCTGTTCGCGCTGGAAGAGGGGTTGCGCTGCCGTGACTTGGCTTTCGTTCTGGGAGAGATTGCAGGCAATCCGCGCGGGCTTAATTTTACTGCGTCACGGCGATTAAGCCTGGCCGCTGAAAAACACGGCGTTCCGCTCTGGCTGGTGCGGCTTGATGCATCACCAGACCTGTCTTCTGCGCGGATGCGTTGGAAGGTTGTGTCCGCTCCATCTGCACTGCCGCGCTGGAACCGCGCTGCACCTGGCTGGTCGAGCTGGCGGGCAGAGCTGTTTCGCGCGCGTGCGCACCCACCTGGAGAATGGAGTATGAGCGATGACGGCAGTGGTCTCATCGCCGCTCGATCGCAAAAGCTATCACCCGGAGACGCGTCAGTCGCAACCGCGGCGGATCATGTCGATCTGGTTCGCACAGCTGGCGGTCGATCGCTGGCGGCTCTCTAACGGCATTAAACGCGGGGAGGGTGCGGACGCCGCTCCTACTGTCCTGATCCGCGAGAGCGCGCATGGGCCGCGGATTGCTGCAATCAATGAAGCAGCGCGCTTGGCCGGGGCGCGTGTTGGAACAATGCTGGCCGATGCCCGCACTTTGTGTCCTGAGATACAGACAGCTCCAGCAGATCCGGCAGGTGATCTTGCTTTCCTGGAGAAGCTCGCGCTGTGGGCGCGGCGCTGGGGGCCATGGAGTGCGCTAGATGCACCGGACGGATTGATCGTTGATGTCACAGCCGTGGCACATCTGTTCGGAGGGGAGCAGCGCTTGATAGCTGACGCACAGGCGGCGTTTGTAGCGCGCGATATCTCCGCAAGGCTCGCGATTGCGTCCACAGCAGGTGCAGCATGGGCATTGGCGCATTATGGGCCGATTGAGGCGATCCTCGGTCCTCAGGATGATGCGGTGATGCGACTGGGGCAATTGCCGGTCGCAGCCTTAAGGCTGGATCCCGATATACTGACAGTGCTGCGCCGTCTGGGGCTCAAACGCTTGGAGGATCTGAACGGGGTAGGGCGCGATGCGCTCCAGCGGCGGTTCCGCAATCGCAAATCTCCGGCTTCCAATCCGCTGGTGCGAATGGATCAGCTGCTGGGGCGGGTGCCAGAGCCGCTGCTGCCGGTCATTCCGCAGAATGTACCGCTGGTCGAGCGCCGCTTGATGGAACCGATTCGCCATCGCGACCTGCTAGATCAGGTGATGCGCGATCTGGCGGATGACATGGCGCGCGAACTGGAAGGCAAGGGCGAAGGCGCGCGGCGTCTGGAGCTCGGATTGTGGCGAGTGGATGGCGAGGTTGTGATCCGCGCGCTAGAGCTGTCTGCATCTACCCGTGACCCCGTACATATATGCCGGTTGTTTGCTGCCAAACTGGACGATGTTGATGCCGGCTTCGGGATCGAATTTCTGCGTCTACGCGCAAGTTGGGCTGAACCATTAGCGCTCGATCAGCGAGATATTGAAAGCGCAGTAGAAAAGCAGGGCACTTCGCTTAATGCTTGTGTTGACCGGCTAACGGTGCGGCTCGGCAAGCAGGCTGTGCAACGCCCTGTGCCGCATGCGAGCCATATGCCCGAGCGTGCGCAGCGCTGGCGGGCTCCGTTAGAACCGCAGCCAGTGATTCAAGGCGAACTCGCCTTCCATCAGCGGCCGCTGAAGCTGCTCGACCGGCCCGAAAGGATTTCCGTGCTTTATGCGTCGCCAGACGGTCACCCACGCTCGTTTCGTTGGCGCGGGAGCGTGCGCGAAGTCACACGTGTGGAGGGGCCTGAACGGATTGCGCCCGAATGGTGGCGTGAAAGGTCCACCGCACGACTGCGTGACTATTACCGGATCGAAGATGGAGAAGGGCGGAGATACTGGATCTACCGCCATGGAATCAGCGGTGATGGGCGGGGCGATTTGTCGCTTTGGTACTTACACGGACTATATGGCTAATGACCAACTAACTAAAATCACATGGAATTTGATAAGTAGCCGTTTCTTTACTCTTTTCCGGCATAAATGTGGCCATGGAAGGTACTGAATCAATTCGTACATCGGTGCGCAAGCCGTTGGATCTGCTCGTGCAAGGGCGGATGCGTTCGCGTTCGGTCTATGTCGAAGTGATTGACGTGTCCGAGGGTGGCTGCAAGATCAAAGGCCGTCATGGCTTTGCCGAGGCGGGAGAGGCCGTCGTTCTCAAAATCGATGGTGTACGCACGCCGCTGGGCAAGATTGTCTGGGTGGAAGATGAGTATGCCGGGCTGAAGTTCGAGGGCAAGATGCATCCGGCGATTGTGGATTTCCTCTACAATGTACGCTTGAAGAGCAAGGAATCTAAGAGCACGGCCACCGCCGCCTGATCCTTTGCTCGTCTTTTGCCCCACTCTGCTTGAAAAGTTGATCTAGAACATTTAGTGAACATAAGTTTGATCCAGAAGGTCAATCTATGTGAACTATGCCCGATACACCGCTGACACCTGCCAAGCGCCGGATCCACATTGATCCCGATGCCATTGTGCTGCCTGCGCGCGCAGCATTTGTAGAGCTGGGCCTGGTTAGCTGCTTCAGTTTCTTGCGCGGTGCATCCGATGCCATGGATTTGGTGAGTACGGCATACGCCCTTGGTTATGACGCCATTGGCATTGCAGATGTGAATTCCTTTGCAGGCGTTGTGCGTATTCACAGCGAGGCTACAACGTTGAAAATGCGGCCGGTTATCGGCACTCGGATAGAGACGGTCGAGGGCCTTGCATTTCTTGCATACCCTAGAAATCGGGCTGCTTACGGCCGATTATGCAAGCTGATCAGCGCAGGTCGAATGCAGACGCTAAGCGGGGAATGGCAGGACAAGGGAGTGTGCGAAATTTCGCTCGCCATGCTCGCCGAACATGCCGAAGATGTGCAGCTGATCCTGATTCCGCCGGATGATTTGAGCGCACGCTTCACCATTCCTGCCTGGGCCAACAATGTAATCGCGCTCGATATCAATAGTGAGCTTTCCGATAGCGTGTCAGGCAGTTTTGCGGAACTTCTCCCGCATTTAACGGCGGGGATTCCGACACTGCACCATATCGCAGCGAGTTATCTCTATCGCGGCGATGATGTGGCACGGATCGAGCGGCTTGATACGCTGGCCAAAGCGAACAGCCTCAGCCTGCTCGCCACTAACAACGTGCACTATGCAAGCGCTGACAAACGGCCCTTGCAAGATGTGATGACCGCGATCCGGCACAAGACCAAGGTTGCCGAAGCGGGACATCTGCTTGCAGCGAATGCAGAACGGCACCTGAAAAGCCCACAAGAGATACAGAGGCTGTTTGAACGCTGGCCACACGCGTTCTCAGCGGCGCGCGATGTGGCCGATGCATGCGAATTCAACCTTGAAGAGCTGCGCTATGAATATCCCGAAGATATCTATCCCGATGGAATGACCCCTCAGCAATATCTCGAAAGCGAGACATGGGCGGGAGCGGCTCGGCGTTATCCTGCCAGTGAATATTCGGGGGGCATTCCGGATAGTGTGCGGCAAACATTAAAGCGCGAGTTGGAGTTGATCGGTAAGCTCGATCTTGCGCGCTATTTCCTCACTATCAAGGATATCGTCGATTTCGCGCGTAGCGTTGATCCGCCGATCCTGTGTCAGGGCAGGGGCTCTGCTGCGAACAGCGCGGTCTGCTATTGTCTGGAAATCACCAGTGTCGACCCGGCGAAACATCAGCTGCTGTTTGATCGCTTCATCTCTGAGGAACGCAAAGAACCGCCCGATATCGATGTCGATTTCGAGCATGAGCGGCGTGAGGAAGTGATCCAGTATCTCTATAGGAAATACGGTCGCCATCGCGCCGGTCTGGCGGCGACAGTGATCCATTACCGTCCGCGCATGGCGATCCGCGAAGTCGGTAAGGTGATGGGGCTTTCAGAGGATGTAACTAGCACGCTGGCGCGCACCGTCTGGGGCAGTTACGGCAGCGAGATTGCGGAAAGGCATGTGCGTGAAACCGGCATGGATGTACGCGATCCGCATTTGAAGCGGGTTATCAAGCTGGCGGAACAGATGATCGGTATGCCGCGTCATCTCAGCCAGCATGTCGGCGGCTTCATCCTGACGGAAGAAGCGCTGACCGAAACCGTGCCGATCGGTAATGGCGCCATGCCTGATCGCAGTTTCATCGAATGGGACAAGGATGACATCGAAGCGCTTGGCATTCTCAAGGTCGATGTGCTGGCTTTGGGGATGCTGACCTGCATCAAGAAGTGCTTTGATTTGCTAGAGGTGCATCATGACCGAACGCTGACACTGGCCACTGTTCCGCGTGAAGACCCGGAAACTTACACGATGCTGAGGCGCGGGGATTCGCTCGGCGTGTTTCAGGTCGAAAGCCGCGCGCAGATGAATATGCTTCCCCGCCTGCGCCCGCGGGAGTTCTATGACCTTGTGATTCAGGTCGCCATTGTCCGCCCCGGTCCGATCCAGGGTGATATGGTGCATCCGTATCTGAAGCGCCGCAGGGGGGCGGAACCGGTACAAATTCCTGCTCCAGCGCCAGAGCATGGCCCACCGGATGAACTTTCCAGCATTCTTGCCCGCACGCTGGGTGTGCCGATCTTTCAGGAGCAAGCGATGAAAATCGCGCTTGATGCAGCGAAGTTCTCCAGCGCGGAGGCCAATCGGTTGAGGAAAGCAATGGCGACTTTCCGGTCGCGCGGCATGGTGCACGAGCTGGAGGATATGATGGTCGGGCGAATGGTTGCGCGCGGCTATGACCCGGATTTTGCCGAGCGCTGCTTCAACCAGATCAAGGGCTTTGGCGAATATGGTTTCCCCGAAAGCCATGCGGCCAGTTTTGCGCATCTGGTCTATGTCTCTAGCTGGCTCAAATGCCATTTTCCCGCTGCTTTCGCTTGCGCTCTGCTCAACTCGCAGCCGATGGGATTTTACGCTCCGGCGCAGATCGTGCGCGATGCGCGCGAGCATGGGGTGGAGGTGCTGCCGGCGGATGTGAACCATTCCATGTGGGACAATACGCTTGAAAGTGATGCCATTTCCCGGCGCGAGCGAAAAGACATCGCCATGCGTATGGGCCTAAGGCAGGTCGATGGCCTGCCGGAGCATATTGCCGCGAAGATCGTTGCAGCACGTGCAGAAGGCGGCGCGTTCAAGGATGTGGCCGAGCTGCGCGAACGGGCAGGGCTTTCGCCTGCGCATATCGAACGGCTTGCGAGCGCGGATTGCTTTACCTCGCTAGGGCTATCGCGAAGACAGGCGCTGTGGGATGCACGCAGCCTGATTGCTGCGCCTGACTTGCCGCTGTTCCAGGCTGCAGCGGAGCGAGATGAAGGGGCGGAGAGAGCCCGTACTCAGCTGCCTCAAATGCCGCTGAGCGAGGAAGTGGTGGCGGATTACCAGACCACCCGCCTCAGCTTGAAGGCACACCCGCTGTCATTCCTGCGTGCATCGCTAGCGGAGCGTGGCTTCGTCCGCGCCGGCGAGCTTCGGACACGTGAGTTCCGTTCCATGGTCCAGATCGCGGGCCTTGTGCTGATCCGCCAGCGCCCGGGTTCTGCCAAAGGCGTGTGCTTCATTACACTCGAAGATGAAACCGGTGTAGCCAACCTTGTAATCTGGCCTGACGTCATGGAGAAACAGCGCCGTGTCATCATGAGCGCGCGGCTGATGGAAGTGCGCGGGCGGGTCGAATATGACGATGAGGTTATTCATGTCATCGCACATCATATGACTGATGCGACCGATAGCCTGTACGGTCTGGCGGATGACTTGCTGACGTCACCTGTGGCACGCGCAGATCATGTAAGCAGTCCGCTCAATACCCGAAAATCGCTCGCCGTTAAACCGCGTGACCTGCATGGCGAGCGACCGCCCCCTGTCAGGGGGCACCCGCGTAACTTGCGCATCCTGCCCAAGTCACGCGATTTTCACTGAAAGTTAAACCGCCTCCATAGCGTAGCCAGCTGACCGGACGGTGCGTATCGGATCTTCGAAGCCGTCAACTTCGATAGCCTTGCGAAGGCGGCGAATATGCACATCGACAGTGCGCAGTTCGATATCGCTTTCGGTTCCCCAGACACCGTCCAGCAATTGCCCGCGGCTGAATACACGGCCGGGGCTTTCCATGAAGAATTTAAGCAAGCGATACTCGGTCGGGCCAAGCTTCAGGTAACGCCCGCGACGCTGAACCTTATGTCCCACTGAATCCAGCGTAATATCGCCTACCGATATTGATTCACCGGCCAGTGCGGGGCGGATACGGCGCATGACTGCCACAACGCGGGCGAACAATTCACGCGGGCTGAATGGCTTCGTCAAATAGTCATCCGCACCAGTTTCCAAACCGCGTACACGATCATCCTCTGCTTCGCGGGCGGTGAGCATAATGATGGGTACGTGAGCTGTTTTTTT
>Ga0255771_1004217_pt1 | contig 13234 bp, 21 predicted proteins | sample 011ome_19_FD_179969 | JGI IMG/M metagenome (GOLD analysis project Ga0255771, IMG submission 179969) | Coastal salt marsh microbial communities from the Groves Creek Marsh, Skidaway Island, Georgia - 011510BT metaG (version 2) | ecosystem: Environmental > Aquatic > Marine > Intertidal zone > Salt...
CACATAGTGTATTCAACTCCGAAATAGATAAATTATAATATGAGAATTGTAACTTCAATTTTTTGTTTACCTCACGAAATAGATGAATTGGAGATACTACTTCATCAACTAAGACTATCTTCATATCACTTATCAGAAGATGTGGAACTTGTGTTGGATGTAACTTTATGTTTATCTGAATACATTACTCATTTCAAAAAATCTTCCATACCAAAATCTTACTTTGAAGAAAAGTTGTTAAAACTTGCAGCTGAAACGGATTGGTGTGTAAAGTACATTAGAACTTCTACCGATATTTTGGGTGAAGTTTCTCACCGCAGAGAAAGTTTTGAAACTCATTATAAATCAGCATCTCATTTCGTTTGGTTAAACACCAACGTTGTCTTTCCAGAGAAAACTTTATTTTACTTAGAACAATCTCTAAAACAGGCAAGTGAATTTACTCCTCACCATATCGTAACACCAGAGATGGTTCAAATGTGGGATGAGAGTTGGGGTAGTTTGGTAAATGAAAAATTCAAAAATAAAAAATTAAACTACCAAAGTTTAAATGACCCCTTTAAAGATTGTGGTATTTATGGTGAGGTGGAAATAGTAGAAGTAAAAAATACATTAGAAAGACAACCTCGGTATAAATTCTTAGGTGGTATGTTTACTTGTATCAGTAAACCTCTTTTAAAATTGATTGGTATACCTGAATCATTTGGCCACTTGGGATATGATGATGTGTTTGTAATGTGGGGGAGTGAGAAACTAACTCAAACAACTGATATCGAAGTTAAACAATTTAAAATGAAAAACTTGGTTATGTGTGAAAATTACAAATATCGAAATACTGCCCATTATTTAAACAATATGTCGGTTTATGATAGGAGTGACGAATTCAAAGAAATATCTCTCGCTAACTTCAATAAAGAACTACAAGATTTAAAATAAATAACCAACCCTCACAGAAATGTGGGGGTTTTTTGTTTTACAAATATATTTATACAGAGAATAAGTTATACAACACGTTACAAATATAAGTTTTATTTAATAAGTTTTATAAATAAGTTACGGTAATCCACTAATAAGGAGATTACTTTGAAAACTTTTATAAAAAGACTTTTGTCGGTGTTCGTATTAATATTGGTATCATTTTCAATGGTATCATCAACCAATCCCACACAAGACACATTCATTTCAATCGGAGAAGTTACCAACGATATCAGAGTTGGACCTTTTGCCGGTAACCCCGCCATGGCATATGGTGTAAAAAATATCTTAGAGGAACTACTCTTAGATTTAGACTACGATTTAGTAGAAAACTCAGAAACCAAAATCAATGTTAGATTAGTATTTTTCGATATCAAGAATATCGGAACAAACATTGGTGTCTTTCACAAAGATGTCTCACAGACACAGATTATAGCAATAGGAGAATTACAAAAAGGGAAAAAGGTAAAAAAGAAAACTGTCCAAAAGGGGACAAGTAAGGAAATTTCTACCTCTACACTCGTGGTTGCATCAGATGGAACTTTTAATCAACAAACAGCAAGTATCGCACTGAAGAAAGTGTTGGTACAAATAGTAGAGGAACTATTACAATGAAAAACTTATTAACTATGTTACTAATAGTGGTAACATCAATCTCTTTTGGCCAAGATTTAAAACTTGACCACTCTTATATTGATTCTGCACCATTTTCGGTAGGTGATACAATTACTATCAAGTTTAATACACTTGATGTTAATTCATCAGTACCTACTTTGGTTCAATTCGATTACCAATACAACAACAAATTATTAGAAAAGATTGACCATACTTTTAAATTACCAAGTAACCCAAGTGCAATGACCTCATTGAATCATTGGGATGGGTATCTTTGGACTCCAAGTAGTAATGTAACAAGTACAAACTTATCAGGTCAATACCAACAAGGTTCATATGGTACTAACGCAGATTGGTCAGTAGAAAGAATCACAGTACAAGATGCAACTCCAATTGTACATGCAAATACAATAATTGAAGTTAGATTTAGAATTAAAGATAAGTTAAACACTTCTTACTCTGATTATTCAGAAGTAACTAAATTGAACTGGACCTATATTAGAGATAACTCAACATCTACTACTTACGATGTTTCATCTTTAACTTACTCAGTAGATTTAGGAGAAGTTGGTGGTGGTGTATTAGGTGGAATTACCTTAAAATTACTTACACCAGTTACTGATAAATCTCAATTCGCATATAGTATCTACCAAAATGATGGTATGGAAAATCAAACTGATATCTATGGTAACTTTGATGCAGCTGGTGAAGCTATCATTACTGGTTTAATTGATGGAGAAGAATATTCAATCTACGCTCACGTTGAATCTACATATGATTCTCAAACTCAAACACAAACTCACCCAGAGTGGTTGGATGATGTAGTAACAATATCTGATGTATATTTGGTATTCAACTACATGTCATCAACTGATATCGATGGTAACGGAACTGGTACCTTTGATTATCATATTCAAAAACAATTTGCAGATATTACAATACCTCAAGATGAAATGCCTGCAGATGGTGAACCATGGGTTACAAATGTAAATGATAATGATTCTTATGTATTCTTATCTTACTTAGCAGGAACTCTACCGGAATACAATAATCAAACTGGTGATGGATTTTATCCAATATCTTCTACTAAATATGGTTCAATGAACTATTCTATGTTTGAAGATGCATATGGTAAGGAAAATATTACTAAAGACCCTGGTCTATTTACTGCATCACCTGATGTAACTGTATTAACTATTGCTCATGGATTAAATGGTGATGTTGATTTATCTCACTCACATACTCCAGCAACAAGTGGATTTGGTGAAACTTTTGCTAAAAATTCAAACTCAACAAATCTTAGTAAAGTTAGAAACACAGCATTCTCTAAAGTACCTGAAAATTCTAACTTAGATATCAATACTGAATTGGTAGATGGTAAAGTAGTTTTAACTATCAACACTACTAAGACTGGTATGGCTGGCGCACAAGTTAACTTAAAGTATGATACAAGTAGATTAGAATTTAGTGAAGTTATATTCGATACAGGAAACACAATGACAAACTTCGCAAACGAACAAGATGGAAAAATCTTCGTAGGTTCTCTTGATTTAAAAGGTGAGAATACCGTTAAAATTGGTACTCCTTATAAGGTTATTTTTACCCCAAAAGAAACTCTTACTAATACTGCAGGTTTAGTTAGTTTCGGTGTTACTGAAGGTGTTAAAACCGATGGAACAAAAGTTAAATTTAATATTCAATAAGGAGAAAATATAATGAAAAAAGTAATAATAGGATTAATGTTTTTAGGTATGTTGGTTGCATGTACTCAAGATGAGTATATGATGAATGAACCAATCTCATTTGTACCTGAATCTTTACAAATGATAGAACCAATTGGTGTAAAATTAGAAAATACATTTGTAACTGATAAAGTTTCGGTAAATGTAAAATTACCATCAGATGGAACTTACAGATTAAAAATAAAAGATATCTCTGGTAAATTGGTATCACAAGAAAAACTTTCAGCTAAAGAAGGAGATAATATTCTTTCAATATACACTAACTCTTTAGAGAAAAGTTCTTATACAATAGAATTACAAACAGAAGATAACCTTTTATTAGGTTCTTCAGTTTTTGTTATGATTAATTAAAAAAAAGGAAAATAAAGATTATGAAAAAAGTAGTATTAGGTTTAACATTATTGTTTTTAGGTGCATGTGCTAACCCATCTATGGAAAGAGGATTTGAATCACTCAACCAAGAAGTTGCTGAATTGGCATCTGCAATTGATGATTTAGATATCAATGGATTAAACGAACAAATGTCATCAATTGCTCAAGATTTAGCAGCTGCTGAATCTGATATCAATGATTATGTGGTATCAGTAGAAGAACACATTGCTAGAATAGCTGAATTACAAGCTAAATTTGATGCAATGGCACTTCAAGTTCAAGGTATGACTGAAATCGTAGATGGAATGATTATTTCAGCAGAAGGATTAGCAACATCAGAACAGTTTCAAAAATTACTTGCTGATATGAATGAGTTCCAACAAGGAATCAATGTATTGGTAGGAAGTGCAGATTACGATTCAGACGGTGTATCAAATGCATTGGATAAGTGCCCAGATACTGAATTAGGAAAAACAGTTGATTCTGATGGTTGTTCATCAGACCAATTATAATAAATTAAAGGAATACAATTATGAGTGAAGAAACACAAGAAAAGACAGGATTCGCTAAATTAAAGAATCAAGTCATCGCAGGTGCTGGTGTGGCACTAACTACATTAGGTACTATGTTTATTGATGAAGTTAAATCAATCGTTGGTTTAGGTGATGATGAAGGACCTGCTCAAACAGAGCAAGTTCAACAAACTAACCAACAATCGGTAAATGTAACAGGTCCTGCAATCACTATCAACATACCAGAACAGAAAAGAGATACTGTGGTAAAGAAAGTGTATGTAAAACCTGCACCGAAAAAAGTAGAAAAAGAAGAAGCAATCGATTGGTAGATTGTAAAATTAAATAAAGGAGAATATAGATTATGAAAAATGTTTTAACAAACAACGCTTTAGTTGATTTATGGAAAGAGGCTAAAACCCCATTAGATTACATATTAACCACATGGGTAACTGGACTTGCAGTCCTTGCATTTACTGGTATTGGTGTAATGGTATTTGAATTGATTACAAACCCGCTACAGTTCAATAATGCAACTTTTGGAATATTTGATACATTAGGAAGTTAATGGAAGAACAAAACGAACAGAATACAGGGTTTCAGAAACTCTTACTTTCTATGATGACACGAAGGTGGTTAATGACTTTAATAGTTCTAATCACTTTCATGACTATCGCAGTGGGAATCTTATTATCAATACACTCAGAAGCTACTGTTAGTGGTGAGTGGAAAGAATTATTACTTTTACTTTTGGGTGCCTTGATTGGTTCCTATGGTAAAATTATAGATTATTGGTTCTCAGATACAGATAAAGATAAAATGTTAGTACAAAAAATGGATGAGGAAGATGGAGTTTCTCTATCTGATACAAGTAAATAACTTATGGCAAATCCAATAGAATGTCTAACAGCAATAAATAATGTAAGAACTTCGGTACAAGGAAATGACCCAAGAGGTTGGATGAAATCTTGTGCAGAAGAAACTTTATTAAAAATGGGAAACGAAAATGATTTTAAAAAATGTTTAATTCAGAAAATGAAACAAACAAAAAATCATATAGAAAATCCCAAAGGTTATGCAGATGAACTTTATAGTGAAATAAACGGGAAATGTAAATGAAAAAAATATTATTAGTTTTAGGATTATTAGTTTCAACACTTGGTTATTCTCAAATTGGAGAAATCAAAGCAGAAACTTATGTAGCAGAATTTGAAAAGAAAAAATCAATCGATGATGTATCTGATTATGATGGTGAGATGTTACCAGTTGCTCTATTGAGTGTTGGTATCTCTGATGAATTATATGAGATGTATCCAGAGTTAAGAGATGGTAGAGTAGGTTTAGGTTTAACTAACATCGTAATTGAGTACTTAGATTGGACAAATCGTTTTGAGTTCGTAGAAGAAAAATCTTCAATCAAAGATAGAATGAAATCACAATGGGTTGCATCTCGTAAAGGTGTATCTGAAAACCAAGTATATGGTATGGGTAAGATTAAACTCGCTGAATACTTTGTTACCATTGAGATATATGATTTCTCAGTATCAGAGGATGAGGTACTTTCTTTAAAAGATGGTTCTAAACAAACACAAACAACTCGTTTAGGTTTACAAGTTAGGTTTACCAATGCAACCAATGGAACTTACTTCGTAGGTTCAGGTCTTGGGGATGCTAAGACAGTTAAAACTCAAGAAGGATTAATGGGATTGGATTTAGATGAAATCAAATTCAGGCAATCAGCAATCGGTGTATCAACTCGTAAAGCATTAGAAACTGCTTCTGCAAGAATCGTGGCAAGAATGATTCGTAAGAAGATATTCGTAAACTAAACCAATTATGAAAAAACTACTACTCATACTTTTTATGTTCGTGAGTAGTTTTACGTATGGACAGATATTTTCACAAACTTTTGTAGATAGATGTACAGGTGAAACTAAGATAGTTACTGCAAACTTTATCCAAGGTTCCGCGGTAGTATCATTTTATAGTAGGGTTAGAGTATTTACTTACCAAGAGTTCTTACAAGGACAATTACAAAGTTGGTTAGTAGAAACTTACAATTGGTGGAATACCCTTTCACCATGTTCTACTGCAACTCAACAAGCACAACAAGCACAACAAACTGCTCAACAAGCACAACAGGCAGCTCAACAAGCTCAACAAGCTGCTTCTACTGCTGCAACTACTGCTTCTACTGCAGCTACCACCGCAAGTACCGCTGGAACTACGGCTTCAACCTCAACTGGTTCAACCTCAACTGGTTCAACCTCAACTGAGTCAACCTCAACTGAGTCAACCTCAACTGGCTCAACTGAATCTGGTGGAGAAACAAAAACTGAGGAAACAAAAACTGAAGAAACAAAAACTGAAGAAAAAACCGAAGAAGTAAAAGAGGAAAAGAAAGAGGAATCTAAGGAAGAAAAGAAAGAAGAAAAGAAAGAAGAAAAAGAGGAAGAAAAGAAAGAGGAAAAAAAGGAAGAAAAGAAAGAGGAAAAAAAGAAAAAAGAAAAGGTAAAGATGATGCCAATTCAGTTAAAAGCTGATGCTATGGCAATGCAAACTCCACTTGGTTCTTACAATGCAGTGATGAATATTGGTGCATCTCAATCTTCAATTTTTGGTGATGTTTCTTATTCTTTAAACACTATGATATGGGATAACTTAAAACAAGTTTCTTTTATGGGTGCTCGTACCAAGATTGCTTTTACTGATGATTATCAAGTAAAGATTATCAAAGCAACTGCAGTAGGGTATTCTAACAACTATTCTATCTCAACCTTAATGGTATCCCAATCCTTTATGAAACCCTTTAAAAATGGTATGACTGTGGGTATAGGTATATCAGCAGGAACTACTTTTGAAAGTTTCCCTATTAAAGAAAACTTTATGGTATCCTATAATGTTCTCGCTACCAAATCTTTCAAACTTAACGATAGAATTACTTACTCACCTGCTTTAATCTTTACTCAAACTCCTTTTATGAGTGGTAGAGGCGGGATAGAGATAGATTTTAATAATGGTAAACCATTTGGGATAAGTGTAAAAAACGAAATGGAAGGTTCTCGTATCCACTTTATGGGTATCATGGCAAACTCCTTTACAGTTCAACTTACGAAAAGATTTTCATTCAACGCAGGTTGGACAATAATAAAAGGTTCAGACCCTAATCTACCAATGATGCATTCATTTATGTTCGGTTCTAAATTACCTTTCTAATACTTAATATTATGAAGAAGTTATTTACAATATTAGTTTTACTTATCACTACCCTTGGATATTCTCAAGGACAAGGGTTCATCAACTATAAATCTTATAAGATAAATGGTGGTGATGGTTCGTGTGGTCCTCAACACCCATCTACAACAGAAGCATTTGATACGATGTTTGACCATACTAATAACACTTGTACTGATTTAACACATGAAGGAATAGATACTGCATTAAATGGACTTACATGGACTTGGACTGTTATGTTACCTCGTCATGCAAACCAATGGTTTGGTTGGGATATACAAGGATACTTTGTACCTGAAGAAACTGGTGCATATATTTTTGAAATATCATCGGATGATAGAAGTGATTTTTGGTTTGATTCAAACGGAGATGGTGTTATGGAAGATTCGAATGCTGGATTTGGTAATGGTACACGAGCAGTACAATTCAATTTAACAGCAGGTCAATCCTATCCTTTTAGAGTACGATATGAACAAGGAGCTGGAGGAGCTAGTTTGTATCTTAAATGGAATAGACCAAGTAATAGTACTTTTACTTTTAACCCCAATGAAATGTATTCATATAACCCTGAAACTTATGTAGAACCTCTCCATTATGATGTCAATTTTAAGTTCGGTAGTGGTATAGACCCATCAACCTTTTCAGTTCGCACCAATTATAGAGTATCAGAAAATCAAACTACTCAAAATGAAAATACTACTTCAATAGGATTGGACGGAAATGGAGAAGCAACAATCACTTCTCAGATAGATGAAACCCTATATTCAGATGGAAATAAGAAGTTTAGAGCAATACCAGATGAAGGTGGAATTGCAACAGTACTTGGTTCGAATCAATATGGGACTGGTAATTTAAGATTCTATATTGATAAAAGAATGTTTGCTGATGGCTTTGATTTTGGAAGTATTACTTCGGTAGAAATACTTGATATTTATTCCGGCCCAATGGAATTTCAAAATACTGACCCATCTTCTATTTGGCAATTTTATAAAATAGAAGGATTGACATTAACTCGTGATATTGTATCTCAATCTGAATATTATTTACCCAATGGGTATGCACCAACTGGTATTTACGAGATGAACCCACAAAACAATTACCCATATCCAGATTTTGTAGTAACTAATAATTGGGCAGTAGAAGATGCAACCTCTCTTAGAGAGCAATTTGTAGTATTTGATTCAAGTACATATGACACATCCATGATAGATAATATATTTACTGTATCTGATGTTTATCTTGCCTTTAAAGAATTAGCAAATTCGGGTATCAATATGAACGAAGGTGGTAACGAATATCAATATGGTATTCAGTATGCACATTCAGATGTAAATAGAGATGGCCAATTTACTGATGATGATACCTACATGATGTTAGATTGGTTAAATGGTGGAACTTTATTTGATACATCTTATCTTGCAACGGTAATGAAGCTAACTAAAACTTCTGAATACAATTCGATTTCATCAACTAATTGGAATACTCATATGGTAACTCGAACTATGTATCCTCTAAATCTAAATACAACTGATAAAAGGTATGATATCAATGTAAGTGTCTCTTGGTTAGGTGATGTAAACTTATCTCATTCACCAACACCCACTAACAATTTATCAGTAACGGGTAAATCATTCAGACCAACTTTAACTAAAAAGAATGAAGGTGATATTGAAATAGAATTTAATACTGAAATTATAGGAGAAAATTTAGTAGTTACTCTTAACTTAAATCCACTAAACGAACAAGTAGTGGGTACTCAATTTAAAATCAATTATGATTCTTCTAAACTGACTTATATCACTACCGAATTTACCAATAATAAACTAAATAACTTCCATACAAATCGTGGTAGTTTTATTAGTTTAGGTTCAATTAGTACCGATGGTACAATTACATTAGATAGTACAACTCAATATACTTTAACCTTTAAAACCAATGAAGTTAAAAGTGGTTTAGGGTTGGTATCTATTAAACCAATTGATGCAGTCAATAAAGAAGGTACCCAATTAAAAATGATAATCAAATAATGAAAAAATTATATTACATATTCATATTCTTATTTTTATTCTCATGTACCCAAGATGAGATAGAGGTTGCACCCCAACCCGAACCAATCGTGGTAAGTAATATTTTCGATAGTGATGAAACGGTGGTAACTAATGAAATGGAAATAGAATTTATCTTACCAGAAGATGGTACATACTATTTGATTATTAACAAAGATGAATCAGTAGTTTCTAAAGAAAAATTCACAGGCATTCTCGGTAACCATACTCATACTATCTATACAAAATCACTTTTAGATGAAAACTATACCTTAATTCTTCAAAACGAGAGTAATTTGGAATTACAGAAAACTTTTATAGTTATTCAAAAATAATATATTTATTCACATAAACATTTATATTTATATACTATAAAGGAATCCCTTATTATGACAATATCACAGTTAAAGGAAGAAATTCAATCAATAGTGGAGGCTAGAGGTGTAAAGACAATCCAAAAGGATTACTCTCAAGTACTTTCTGATATTGAAAAAGCATTGGATTTTTATAAGAAAAACAAACATACTGATAAAAAAGATGCTTTTGTTAAAGTTCTTAAACAATTAGGTGATAAGAAAAAGAAACTTGCACAAGAACTTGATGATAAAGTTAGTGGTATGTATAAGGATGCTGAATACCAAGGTGAATCAGTAAACGAAGAAAAAGAACCAAAAATCATTACTCAATTAAGAGATGTAGTGAAGAATGGTTATAAAACTCTTAAAGACCCTAAGACTGGTAAAAATATGAAAGTAGATTCATATTCAGCATCAGCAATAACTCAAGTATATGATGCAATTAACAACCCATCAACAAAAGATAAATTTGTAAAGAGTGGGTTATTAGGTATGCAAAGTGTATCCTTTAAAGCAATACGTAAATAATGAGTACCAAACTAAAAAACATATTATCCGAAATAAAGTGGGAAGGTATTGAAACGAACGAAGCAAAAGGAAGCGGAACAGCCCGTGGTCGTGGTACAAGAAAAGAACCGAAATATAAACAAGAAGTAACTTCAGATGTAAAAAAAGCATTAGAGCTTATTGATATGGGGTTTTACTTAGTGGATAACAATACTGCTTTAGAACATAAAAAGGGTGGTTATGTGAAATTGAGTACAAGAGTGACTAACTTTTTTAACAAGTTAAAAAAATAAAAGTTAATGAGTACAAAACTAAAAAATATATTATCCGAAATAACGTGGGAAGGTAGAGATATCGAAATTGGTAAAGTTTATACCTTTAAAGATATTCCACCTTTTAAAACACAAACTCAGATAAAAGAGGAAGAAGAAAAAACAGACTCGGATTCGGAAATGGCAGTTTCACAACTTTCTCGTTCTGTTGATTATGCAAAAATGTTAATCGATAAATTAAAGGACAAGGGTGACCTTGAACCTTGGGTCCAAGCTAAGATTACTAAAGCAGAAGATTATCTGAATGCAGTATATGGTTATTATAAGGGGAAAGAAGATTCTTCTGATACAGAATAGAACATATACACAAAAACGAAAATAATGGATATTACAATAGAGTTACTTGGCGCGTTCCTTACCGGTATCGTTGGTCCAATCCTTTACTTAATAATCGGTAGACAATTAAGTAAACAAAAAGAAAAGAAACAAGATAAGTTAAGAGAATCGATTATAGAGGGAAACCTTATCGATGATGAACTTATCAAAATACGAGAAGAGTATAATTCAGATAGAGTGTGGATATCTCAATTCCACAACGGTGGTAACTTCTACCCCACAGGTAAATCTATCCAAAAGTTTTCTATCTTCTATGAAGTAACCAAAGTTGGTATATCTTCATTATCTCATGTATTTTCTAACATCCCATGTTCCCTTTATCCAAAGGCATTTGAATATATGATGAATCCAGAAAATGATGGAATCGTTATCCCAAACTTTAATGACCCTAAAATTGCAACCTATGGATTGAAAGGAGCAGCTGAATCAGTTGGTACGAAATCATCATATGTTCTACCACTTTTCGCACTAGATGGAAAGTATATAGGTACATTTGGAGTAGATTATGTTGGTAAGAGAAGAAAACTAACTAAAGATGAATGGGAGCAATTACAAATACAAGCTAGTAGACTTGCTGGATATTTATCTTCATATCTCAACAAGTAAATTTTAACAAAACTTTAACATTTAAATATTGTATATATCAATTATTATTCGTATATTTACGAAGTAAATGATTAAGATATGACAAGAAATGAAATTTTAGAAGTTACGGAAAATGTTTATAACAAGGTTATGGATTACTATGGTGAATCTAAACATCATCAAACTCCACCTTACATTGCAATCGAAGATACACCTTTCTCAGATGAAGAAGTACCTAAAGACCTCTATGGAGAGTACTGTTCTATGATGAACGAGGTAACTTTATATTGGAAGAACATTCCTTCGTTAGAAGTACTTATACGTACCTTAGTTCACGAGTACCAACATTACTTACAATCTCCTTCTTGGATGAAACGATATTATAACATGGGTTATAATTATAATGACCACCCTTACGAAGTTGCTGCATTCAACGAAGAAGAAAATTGGGAAATGTTTATATAGAATATATTTATACTAAAGATATTAATAGGTTATTATGAAAGTACAATATGAATACGATGGTTATCCACGATTAATAAACTTTGATGTTGTTGAAAGTTCTACTGGCTTTTTATGTACATTAAAGACTACTAAAGATAAAGATAAAGTAGTAGAAATCGTAGATGGTTCAAGTGATAAAAATATTATAGAAAACGTATTAAAATCCCACATAGAGGGAATCTTAAATTTACCATTACTTATTGATAAAGACCATGAAGAAGATGGATATAATTTAAAAATAAGAATGGATATGTTAATTAGAGAATTATGATAACACTAAAATCAATATTAGAAAACGCTAAAATCAATACAAAAATTGATGAAGCAAAAAACGATACCTATTTCAAGGCTGCATACGAAGCTGCAGAATATGCTAGAAAACAAGCTGAGAAAAGAGGTTTCGAAATCGATGAAGATGATTGGCAATCTCAAATCGGATTTGGTGGTAAATATAATAGAATGAGACCTTCTGTTGGTAAAACCCATTCATTTAGAATTGGATTATTAAAAAATGGAAAACCACAAAGAAAAAATCTAAACATTTCATTATATGGAATGGATAGTGGTCAATACGAATTAACCCATTACATTAACTAAGATGAGAGTACCATTTAAAATCAACGGAAAAAAGATAGATGTAGAGTTCAGAATGGTTCCTACTAAAAATGGTGGATTTTCAGCTATAGCTAAATCCTCCAAAGATTTAGATACCATCTCAGATATCATCAGTTCTGATAATGTAGGAATGGCAATTCAAAAAGGATTGCAAACTCACATTGAAAAGAAACTTGGTTTAGTAGTGGATATTGATTACAACCACAAAGGAGCTGGATATGGTTTCAAATTAGATATGTACTCAATTATAGATAAATTAAAATAAATGATAAAATTAAAAGAAATGGTAAGTAGAAGTTTATTCACAGAATCAAAGAAACTCCGTGTGTTTGATATGGATGATACTTTGGTTATGACCAATTCTTTTATCTATGTTACCGATAAATCTGGTAAGGAGAAAAAACTAACTCCTGGTGAGTACGCAGTCCATGATGAGAAACCAGGTGAAACTTACGATTTTAGAGATTTTCATTCTTTACAAGAACCAGAAGAAATCAAAAAGAT
>Ga0255771_1004225_pt1 | contig 13221 bp, 9 predicted proteins | sample 011ome_19_FD_179969 | JGI IMG/M metagenome (GOLD analysis project Ga0255771, IMG submission 179969) | Coastal salt marsh microbial communities from the Groves Creek Marsh, Skidaway Island, Georgia - 011510BT metaG (version 2) | ecosystem: Environmental > Aquatic > Marine > Intertidal zone > Salt...
CCTTCTTCTTCTTCTTCTTCTTTCCTCGTCATTTTTTATCTCTCCAAAATCTCTTCCTCAACGGACGGAAACCAAACGAAAAGATGTGGGGGTACGTGTTTTCGCGGAGGAGGAGGAGAAGGAGAAGGAGGACACTCGCGCGCTAAAAATCTCCCACTGAGAAAGAGAGAGAAGAAGAGAACGGAGAGATGCGCTTCTTTTTCTTCGTCTCTCTCCTCTCGCCTTTTGCGAACACCTTTTGCGGAGAAAAGAGAGAAAAGAGAGATGAGAGAGATGAGAGAGGTGAGAGAGATTCTATCTCTCCTGTTGAGAGATGTGTCTGAGGAGAAACAAAAACGAATCATCGAAGAATATTCTCAAAGGCAAAAAGGAGCAAATTCATCGATCGATTTTTTTTAAACGACGAGTTAATTTTTTTTGGTCCGGTCTAAAAAAAAAGCGAGACCGAAAATCACGATGTTTTTTTCGCTTGACTCATAAAAAGAGTTTGTGTGTTTGTTTGTTTGCCCAAGAAAACAAGAAGCAGAGGAAAAAAATTTCAAAAGCAATTGAAAAAAAAGAGGAAAAAAACAACTGTTTGTCGTCTTTTCACACACGGAGGACTGCTGCGCGACAGATTACCACGACCACGTATCACTACCACCGCGAGACAGAGAGAGAGAGACAGAGAGACAGAGAGATTTTCGTTGTTGTCGTCGCGAAGAAGAAGAAGAAGACGACAACAGGATTTGAGAGAGAGAGAAGCGATGCGCGAGAGACGAAAAGAACAGTGAGTGTTTGGGGAAACTCTATATAATGAACAGCGGAGATATAAAAACGAGGCTGAGAAAAGAATACGAAACGCCGTCGACGTGTACCACGCACTTGGCGTTGACTTTGGTGCAACTCATATTCGCGCTCATGCACACTTTGGCGAATCCTTCTTTGAAACATATTCCGTCGTTTGCGTTTTGTACGCTGAGATTGGCGATAGCGTTGCCGTTCTTGTACTTCTTTGGACGGATGGAAAAACCGACGCAAACGAAAGATATTTCCTGGAAGCAACGCTTTTGGTTCGTACCGATGGGGACTTTTTTAGGGATCGCGTACTTACTCGTGTTCGTGTGTAACGAGCGGTCTGGAGCGATCGCGGTCGCGAGCGTGCAGCCGCTGATGCCGGTGTGCACGGCTATGCTTTCGTTCGCGTTTGGTTTAGAGCGGATGTGTTTTTTGAAAGCGTTCGGGTGTTTGCTCGGTTTCGCGGGGACGGTGTTGGCGGTGAGAGCGCACAGGATTTTCGACGAGGTTGGTCCGTCTGTCGAGGACGTGTTGCTGTTACTGTTGCAAACGTGTTCGTATTCGTTTTACGTCGTGATGGTGGTGAAAGCGACGAAGAGCGGGATGAAGAATTACGGAATGACGTTTCTGTTTCGAGCGACTCTTTTCGCCTGGACGTGGATATTCTTCGCCGGAGGATTGAAGCAGATTTTCATAGACATAGATTGGGAAAACGAGGTCCCCGCGTACGCGTGGGGTGGCGTGCTCTTTTCCGGGTTCGGGAGCGCCGTCATCGCGCACGGCATTAACAGTTGGGCGATTACCCGAGTCAACGGCGTCTTACCGACGGTGTACTCGGGCGTCCAAGTCGCGTTCACGGTGCTCTTTGGGTTGACGTTTCTGGACGAATCGCTGGAAGCGATTCAATTTGCCGGCATCGCAATCACCGTGGTCGGCGTGTACTGCGTCGCGAGAAGTCGCGCGGAGGAACGCGAAGAAATTATTTCTTCAGCGACGACGACCGAAACGACGGAAACGGAAACGACGACCCCAACCGCCGACGCCCAACGACAAAAAGACGACGACGACGTCGAAGAACTCGTCGAACTCGTCGTCGCCGTTCCAGACGCGGTCCCGCACCGACCCTCGCTCGATCTGTAGAATTAGAACATAATAATAATAATAGTAATAGTAATAGTACTCCTTTGAGGTGAGTGACACCACTCCTAAAACCTACACCCTAAAACAGTAAGTTCGTTAAAAAAGAGGATAAGGAGCAGAAGGGCTTTCGGTCACTTTTTCTCCGTAAAGAGGTACTCCTTATTACACACACAAAATGCTTCGTCGCGCGTCGTCGCGAACGCTCCGAGCTTCATCTTCCCTGTTCTTTCGGGCAGGTGGTACTGGTGGTTCTTTTCCAACCGTTCCCATCGTCAACACCGCGACGACGACGACGAATAAAACCGCCGTGATGATGGTCCGGTGCATGGCCTCGGGACCCCCGAGAAACGCGACGGAAATCTCGGACGAGTTGTTGGCAAAACTCGGGACTTTATCCACGCAAGCTTTAATCGATGGGTTATGGGTGATGGGATGGCCAACGTCGCACATCATGGGCGCGAGGCCGCTGACGGAAGGCCAGCCGAAAACGATCGGCCGGGCGATTACCATTCAGTTCGTCCCGCAAAGGCCGGATATTATGAAGGATAAACCCGCCGGGATGGACAGTCCGGAATACGAAGCGTTCGAGCTCGCCGGGCCGAAAGAGGTGATCGTGATGAACTCGGTCGGGCCGTGGGAATCCGTCGGTGGGGACATTAAGTTTTTACGTTTGATGCAGAAGAAAGTCGCGGGTTTAGTCACGGACGGGTCGGTGAGAGATACCGCGGTGTTGCGAGGATACGGGTTCCCGGTGTTTTGCCACTCGACGACGCCGAGGCAAGGACCGCACGTGCACCAACCGTGGGCGTGTAACTTGGTGATTAATTGCGGTGGGGTCACGGTGAGACCAGGGGATGCGATCATTGGGGATCAAGACGGGGCGGTGGTCATACCCGCGGCGGTTGCGCAGGAGGTGTACGATATCGCGCACTCGAGAGAGATTATCGAGGACGTGGTGAAGACGGAGTTGGAGCAAAACCCAGGGCCACCGGGAAGATATTATCCGTTTCACTCGAAGATGATCAAAGAAGATTCGCCGTTGGGGAAATTATTGACGAGCAAAGGGATTACGCCGACTGGAGGTTTCATGAAAGGGATGCACTCCGCGGCGAGAGGCGGCCAAGAAAAGTATTTCGGTAATAATTATTATAGAGGAGGAACGAATGTCAGAAGCAGCAGAAACAATACGAGAAACAGTAACAACGCCATGTTTAAGCGCAACATGTCGTCGTACGCGAGATCGCAATCGGATTACGACGAAGTTTTGAAGACTATTCTTCAGCACAAAGCGTGCGCGGTTTTGCGCACGCTGCACGAAGGCAAAGTCGAGTTAGCCATGGACGCCGCCGTGAGAGGTGGGTTTAAACTCGTCGAGTTTACAATGACGACACCGGGATGGGCGGACGCGGTTGCAAACTTCGCCAAGCGCACGGACGTTATGATGGGCGTCGGGACGGTGCTGAGCGTCGACGACGCGAAGAAAGCCATGGACGCGGGCTCGAGATTTATCGTTTCACCGATTCTCATCCCGTCGGTTGTGGAGTGGTGCAAAGAAAACACCATCGTGTGCATGCCAGGTTGCCAAACGCCGACTGAGTTACACTACGCGTACACGTTGGGTGCGCCGATTCAAAAGTTGTTTCCAGGCGTCGCCGGCGGACCGGCGTGGGTGAAAGCTGTCTCTTCGGCGTTGCCGCATTTGAGAATTAACCCGACGAGCGGAACCGATTTGGACACGTGCCAAGACTATTTAAGAAACGGTGCGTCGTCGGTAGGTTTTGTAGCGCCGGCGTTTGACCAAGAGAAGATCAAAAACAGCGATTGGGACGGCATCGCGGCGACCGCAAAGGCGTTGACCGACGCGGTCAAAGCGGCGTAAGAGAGAATTTTGATTAAAACTGTAAAACTCGCGCTCGAGAATTCAAAAGAAAGATCCATTGTTAATAATAATAATAATACTATGAGAACGATATAATATCCATTTGCAGTGCGTCCACATGCGAACAATTAGATAGGCGCGCGTATCTTCTTCTTTTTTTAGTGCAAGCTGCTGCTCCGTCGATGTTACAATTCTTGTTTGCTACGTATGCGCATTGATTAATAGTCGTCAACCGTCCTCCGACTTTCTTCGACTGGAAATACCGTCGGCCTATACTCAGGCACGTATTGAGCTCTTTTGACATACTTGTACAACTTTGTGTCGTGTTCATCATCCGATTCTATGATTGCCACTACGCTTCTTTTTGCTTGTCCTTCCTCGGCGGCTTGTTTTATGACCCTCACGGCGACTCTCGCCGAGATGTTACGAATCTCTTTAATCAGCGGAAAAATACAACCTCTTCGAATTTGGTCTTCGGTGAGCATATCCGAGATTGCTTTTGCTGAAGATACCAGCATCTCCTCGGAAATCGTCTTTGCACCGCTCAACAGCGCGCCTAATCCGAGCCCGGGGAAAATGTACAAATTGTTCCCTTGGTTCGCGCGCATCAGTCGTCCGGAGACGGCGCCTTTCGCGTCTTCAAAAGGCGATCCGCTCGAAAAAACCGCCCTCCCGTCGGTCGCTTTCGCCGCCTCTTCCGATGTACACTCCGCGTTCGAGGTTGGATTGGACAGAGGGAAAATAATCGGCCGTTCGTTTTGCTCGCCCATTTGCCGTAAAACGTCCTCGGTAAACAACCCGTTCACCGTCGATGCGCCGAGTAAAGCGGTGCACTTTGATTTCGTCACTACGTCCAACAAGGAAGCGCCGTCTGGTAACTCTTTTGTCGCTTTCCTCGCTTTTGCGAACGGTTCCACCGCGGCTTCCCTCGGAAACTCCAATTTACGCTCGTTCGTAATTAACCCGTTATTATCCATGATGTAAAAATTATCGTAAGCTTCTTCTTCGCTCAAACCGCCGCTCTTCACGACCGCTTTGTGTAACATGGCGACGATACCCATGCCCGCTGAACCGGCACCGCACATGACAAACTTCTGCTTTCGAATTTCCGATCGGTCCTTTCCTCCCAACACCTTCAACGCTCCGTATACGCCGGCTAATACTACCGCCGCCGTGCCTTGAATGTCGTCGTTAAAACACAAATAATCGTTCCTGTAATTCGTTAAAATCTCCAGAGCGTGTTTGGTTTGAAAATCTTCAAACTGAATGAGCGCGTTTGGCCATCGGTGTCGAATTGCGCGCATAAACTCGTCAATCACGCGGTAATAATCGCCCCCTTCCAACCTCTGAGAATTCAATCCAAAATACCACTTATCGTTCAATAAGCTCTTGTTATTCGTCCCGACGTCTAAGCACACCGGTAAAACTTCCTGCGGATCAAACCCACCCCCGGCGACGTACAAATCCAACTTCCCAACCGAAATCCCCATCCCGTGCGCGCCTAAATCGCCCAACCCTAACACTCTCGACCCGTCCGTCACGACGACAATCTTCACGTCTCCTCGCCAGTTATACGTCATCGAGTGCATGTGCCCGACGTCGTCTTTGGTAAAGAACATCCCCCTCGCGCGTCGAAAGAAACGCGAATAGTTCAAACACGCCTCCCCAACCGTCGGAGTATAAATCACCGGCGCTAACTCCTCCACGTGCTCTTGTAACAATCGGTAAAACAACGTCTCGTTCCTATCTTTCAGCGCCTGCAAATGACGCCATCGCGCAATCTTCGGCGCGTTCGATTCTCGCATCACCACCTGTTGCTGCCAAATCTTCTCCGCTTGCTGCTCGATGGAGAAAAATCTCGGCGGCACTAACCCTCTCACGCCTAAGCGTTCCCGCTCCGAGTGGTTAAACCCGGTCCCTTTGTTATACACCGCGTTGTGCAATATCTCGCTTCCTCGGTGAATGTTCCCAGTCAAAACGACAATCTCGTCCACGCTCCGTTTCCGGCTTTGCCTCCCTAACCAGTCTCGTAAACTCTCGTGTTTGTTGTATTCCATCTGTTGCTCTCGCGTTCGAGGTGGAGACGTCGCGTCGTTGATGAAATCGTCCTTCGATGGGTCTTGCGCGTTCGATGGGAGTTCTTGCGGAAACACCGAGAAACCGTCGATGGCTTCGCTGGGCGGTTGCGCTTTAGAGGACGATGAAGTGGCGTCGAAGCCGTCGGCGGCGCTTGAATACCATCGTTTGTCTCCGAGGCGACGTAAAGGAATCGCCGAAAAGCGTCGGAGTGCCAAGCGCGTCGTCATTTTATGTATCCGAGAAGAAGAAGGGAGCGAGAGCGTTTTCTTTTGTGGATAACGGTCTCGTCCTGTCGAGTGAGACACTTGAGATTTTGGACTAAATATGATCTTCAATTCATCATCATCTTATTACGTTACACATTTACTACCTACGTACTAACTAGACTTTGACGTCTACTCTCCTCCGGTTGCTAAGTCTTTCGCGGTGATTTGTCTCCGAAACACGTCCTCGCGGATGCTCCACAAACACTCTTTGTTTCGCCTGGTCGGCTCCGGCGGGACGGGAGGTTTTAGAAACGTGAGCGTCAACAACGCGCGGCGACCGCTCGTGTTTTCACCGCCTTGGTGGAACGCACGCGCGTTGTATAGGACCGCGTCGCCTTTTTTCAAAAGCGCTTCGACTGCTCGTTTCGTTCGCAAGACGTCGAACTCTTTCTCGGTCCATTTGGTTTTCGGGAGTTGGTCGTGGGTCTGTTTGTCGTGAGAGTTTAAAACGAACAGAGTCGGACCCATGTCTTGCGTGACGTCTTGCAACGCGATGAAAACGGAATACAGGGTTTCGTGCGGGGCGTCGTAGGCGACGTCTGGGTGCAATACCTGTCGGTCGGCGCCTTTCTCCGTGGCGAGGACGGAGAGCTCAACTAACACCGCGTCCTCCGTGGCGTCCTCGACGAAGGAGAGGATGTTCCGTATGTTCCCTCCTTCTTCTTTGCACGCGAATTCTAACGCTTTTTTAACCCCATTGATTTTACCATCGCCACTGTCATCGCCGTTGTCGTCGCCCACTCCGAGCAACACGTCCGTCCTTCGCAACGCGTCGCCGTACGTCTCTTTACACTCGTCGCATATCGCGTTCAAGTCTGCTAAAATCTCGTCGCACGTCTCCTCCGGGACGACGGATTTCAAAAACACCAAACCGTGCGTCCGCAAGATATCCGCCGCTCTTTCCGCTTCCCGGAGTTTCATACTCTTCGTTATTGTTTCGTTTCCATTTTTCTCATCTCCGCGACGTTCTTCCACATCGACGACGCTCGTCGCGCTCAACGTTTTTTCCCTCGCCTCTTCGCTCACGAACGTTTCCACGCACTCTCGTTGCTTCCCAGATTCCAATCTCAAATACATCTCCAACGCCGCCGCGTCTGAAACGACGCCTCCTAACCCCTCGGTTTCCTCTTCGTCTTCCTCCTCGTCTTCTTCTTCTCTGAACGAGGCGTCCACCACCGCGGTCACGTGCTCGTTAATCTCTCGCCAAACTCTGAGCGTTTTCGTTCGTCTCCTTCCTCCCTCGCCGCTGAGGGGAATCCATTTTTTACTCCTCCTCAAACAAAGCTTTGACGTCGCAGAAGAAGAACTTCTCGACGAACAAACCGACGACGACGACGACGATGCAAAAATCGTCGTCATGTTGTCAGAGAGAGCGAGAGAAATCGCACGCGTTTCGCGCGAACATGTCTCCTTTCTTCGGTGGTTGTTTGTGGATAAAATGGAGTTTTTTCTGTCGCGAGTAAAAAATTCAAATCACTCGACATTCTTGACGCTTACTTTACACGCATACGAATAAACGCGAATCGAGAAGAAGCCGAAGTCGTCGATCTGCTTCGACTCCTTCTCTCTCTGTGTGTGTGTGTGTGTCTACTCGTGGTCTCAAAATCTCTGAACGGTTCACCTGCAGAGCAAAGAGAGAAAGAAAGATGAATTTCGTGAATACATTCGTTTCGAATTTAGAACACCTGGACCAAACGGCGCAAACGATATCGAAAGAAACGGACGGAGATTTGAAAGAAACCATCGCGAAAAACTTACCATTCGTGACGAACAAAGTCATGCAGGAAATAACCGCGAGAGGTTTTATCAGCGGCGGCGGGAGAAACGACGACGAGGACGAGAGGAAGAGGAGAGAAAATCTCGAGGATGATGCGAAACGGTTGGAGAGTGCAGAGGAGATTTTGAGAGCGCTTAATAATGCCATCGATGAGGACGACGACGCGCCTCGTTTACCTCATCTTTCTCCTCTCGAAGACGGAGAGGACGGAGACGCAATACATCGACGGGAAAGTTTGCGTCGTCAAACGGAGCTTCTTTTGCCGGCGCTGCGCGCGCTCGAGGCGGAGGTGGAAACGCTTCAATCCCGAGCGAACGAGAGGAAGTTTCGAGAGGAAGAGGAGGCGAAGAAACGCATGGAAGCGAGGCAACACGAGATGCAGGAATCGATGCGATTAGAGCGGTTGTTGGAACGAGAGAGAAATGCGCGAATGGAGTTGGAGAGGTTCGAGGAGGAGCGGGTGATGGCCATGAAGAACGACCAAGGCGAGTGCGAGAAGACGACGAGGGAGTGTCGATTGGCCAAAGAGGAGAGAAGGAAGGAGAGCGAAAAGGCGGAGAGGGAGAAAAAAATGGCGGAGAAGGAAGTGGAGGAGATTGAAAGGAGAATAGCGGAAGCAGAGGAACGGTTGAGAATTGAGAGAAGTCGCCTGGCGTCCGTGTCTGCGTCGACGAGGACAGTCGCCGCCGAGGCTACCGAAGAAGAAGAAAACGCGGAGGAGAGAGAGCGCAGGCGCCAACTCAACCGTCTCGTCGAGGAGGCGAAACGCGAGTTGAAACTTTTAGACGAACAAATATACGAACAAAACCAAAACAAGGCGCGGTATCGCGAAAACTCGGTCGATTATCGAGCGGAAATGCAACGTCGACTACGTTCGTTGGACGAACAGTTACAATTTCGAAGGATGAAGTTAGCAGGGCTGGAGTCGCAAAAATCCGACGCGGAGAGAGAGTTGGCGAGGTGTAAAAATGAGAACAACAGCAACGCCGCCTCGCATCGCGCGAGCGTTTTAGACGAATTCAACGTCCATCCAACAGGAGGAGGAGAGAGAGGTGAAAAAGGAACGCAACGACGACGCACCGCCGCGGCGGCAGCCCCGCGCCGAAACGAAGGAACTCTCATCGACGACAACGACGACGACGATAGAAAAGCGCTCAAGAAAGGCAATACCACCCGTCGTCAGAAACTCGACGCGTCAATCTCCCTCGCTCTCCGCCTCCTCCGAGATTCGCCTTCTATCCGCGGTCTCTTCGTCCTCGTCTTTGCGTTCGTCCACGTCTACGTGTTCGTTTCCTCGGCGAAGCACGCTTTGCACAACGACCCGAACCATCGCGAAGGGAAGGAGCACCATTAACATTGGAAAAGACTATCGTCTACTTTTTCAGAGATTGGAATATGAACTGCGGGATGAGACGATGAAGTAGAGCCGGGATTGATGTGCTGCGATGATGACTTTCGCTCGCGAAGGAAATTTTTTCTTCACATCTTCACGAAACACTCAACTCACGAAAGAAGAGCTTTTTCTGCACAAATTTCAGAGCGTGATGCGGAGGCGAAAAAAAGGCGTCGACGACGACGCGAAAACGACGACGACGACGACGAAGAAGGTTTCATCGAAGTCCTCGTCGTCGAACAAAAGCTCAACCTCGGGGTCGAAAGCGAGGAAACGAAAAGACCTCGTCGCGATTGGAAACATTCTTAAGTGTCTGTTTCTTTTCGCCGGCATTTTACTCGGCCTCTCGATGGTTGGGGTGAAGAGGCAACGAGAAGAACGACAACAACAAAGAGTAACGACATCTTCTTTTCCCCCGGAAGAACAGATGAAGGAGCTGGAAAAAGCGAGAGAGATGTTGAGAGCGAACTACGTCCAAGCGTACGATGCAATCGAGAACGAATTCAACGTTTTTTCCAACCAGAAAATGTTGGATGTGTACGCGGATATGTTTTCGGAGTCTCTCGGGGAAGAAGCGCGAGCGGCGATTTGGGAGCGAGCGACGGAGAAGTTTTACTCGAGAGCTGAATATAGCAGCGCGGACGGCGAACGAGCGAGGAGGCAAAGAGAGGCGCACGGGACGTTCGCGCCGGAGGTGAGCGCGAAGAAAGAGTTCGCCGCGGACGATCCGAAGCGGTTCAAGCGCTTGGTGGAGTTAGTGAGAGATAAGATGGAGAACGGGGCACCACCGAAAGAAGGAGAACAGAAGGGAGAGAAAGATGTGGAAGTTACGATGAGAGCAGAAACGAAGAAAGCGGCGAGAAGCGCGGCGCTGACGGCGTTTGTGTTTGAAGTTTTACAGACGCTTCAAGAGGAAGGATCGAGTTATTTCGCCGAAAAAGCGCCTGATTTTGATCACGTTTAGGATACTCAATATAGTTACTAGCTCATTAATGCACACCGTAGTACTAGCAAATTTAGCTTATTTTAGCCTTGATAGAATCTGTGCTTCCATACCAGTGCTCAAACGCGCCGAGCGCGACGGTAATTGCCTTCAGTCGTCCCGCAACGTCCAAGGAAAACGCTTCCGATTTGGTCATCGAAGGCGTTTTGCCTACGGTTCCGGTCGCGTCGTTCGCTTTTTTCTTCCGAAACGCGACGCCAATGGATTGCCTCGGCGGTAAAGCGCTGGACGCTTGGCAAGACGTTCCCCAGTGCACGACGTCGCCGGACCATCCCAGAACCCGGCCACCTTCTACCGGTGCTAAAGCGACGGCTTTTTCAATCGGGAAGTCCGGTTTCGATTTATGGCTGCCGTTCTTGGAAGCGTTTCGCTCGTGATCGTGCTCTTTTGGAAGTACGTAGATACATCCGTTATCCACGTCTACATCGTTGAGTGGAAGCCAAAGCGAAAGCGCGTCGTCATCGCGCGCGTAGTCGCGGTGCGGCTGTCCAAAATTCTGCCCGACGTATTTCTTATTTCCGTTTTCGCTCTTCTTTTTTTCCAGGATCGACGCTGGTTTTTCCAACGCGTACGCCGCAAATGACGGTTCCAAAACAACTTCTTCGTAATCGTACACTTCTTCCGCAATCGTCCATAGTTTCAAGACAATCTCCCAGGCGACATCGGTAACGAACGCCAGCGTCGCCGGGTATCCTTTCCGTTTCAAAGTTTCCACCACGCGGCTAAATTTTATCAACAACTCTTTCTCCTCTTCTTTGGACGCCGTGACATTTGCCGAATTCTTCGGCGAAGCGTATCCCAACAAGCGCACGTCTTTTTGAAAGAGACTCCAATCGTGGGTAGATTTGATTCTATCTTGTACCGCGGCGATGCGTTCGCGAGTGAAATACGACGCGCACTGCGCCGGTGACTCCGAAAGGCGTTCCCATCGGGCGGCTACATCTTCGTCCACCGCCACTTCTTGCTTCTCCGTTGTATTGTCGTTGTCATCATCATCTCCAAAGAGACTAAACGCCGCATTGGAAGTGTCCAGATTCTTTCTCGCGTGCGATGCGTTGTTTTGATGCGCATTTTTATCTTCGAAACCATCGTCTTCGTTCTCCGCGAATGCAACGGTGAAGCTCTCCATCTTTTCCACCTCGGCGCTAGTATTACCACCTACGTTCCAAGCGCCTGGAACCCGGTCAATGCTATCTATAACGAAGGGTAAATTCTCTAATTTCGTCTCTTTCGAAGCGCGCATAAGCAGTTCGGATCCGCAATTGAAAAGTAACAAGTCCGTGCTTTTAACGCTATATCGCTTGAAAAAGGCGTCGACCTTTTTGGTATTCTCTTCTTCCTCTAAACCGCTCTGTTTACGTCTTTTGGCCGCACGAGATGCGTCTTCTTCTACTGCTACTTCTACTTCTACTTCTACATCCTCCTCTACGTTCACTTCAATCGAGGGATCGACGCACCGCACAATGTTTGGTCCTAACCATGTCGGTTCGAGAATGTTTGCGTGCGGCAGCGTCTTCGCGTTCGCGACGGCCACAACCGGTATCGTCAAGCCTTCCAAGTTTACGTACTTTTCGACCGGGTACTGCGCTCCGTCGCTCACGAGAACGACGTCGCACTTGAAGTCTCGAGTTTCCGCGTCCGACGAATATTCATTCATTGGAAGAAGCATTTTAACTTCTACGCCAGGCTGTTTCGAGGAAAACTTGAAATGCTTCTCCGCAAACTCCACCACGCGATTATCGTTTTCTACAACCACGCACTCTAACTCGTTCGGAGGATATCGTCGAGCGAGAAAGGTCGGCAACGACCCGTCGCGCAAACCAAAAATCAAAACAGTCGTCGGCGAAGACGACGACGACAGCGAGACGGATGAATTAAGAGATTTTTTGTGTTTTCTTTCCCTGGCCATGTGCACGGCGGACGCGAACATCGCGTCCTTCCACGCATCCAAAGCGCACCCCAAAACCTCCTCTGGATTCACTTCGCCTTCCACCTTTCCATTCGACCCTCTCCAACTGCCCCGAATTAACGCCCTCGCGACGTCGCGACCATCCGCTCCTCCTCCTTCTTCCTCCAACGCCACGTCCACCACGGCTAAATCCTCCTCTCCTTTCTCCTCCTCTCCTAACGTAAAGTCCACCACCTTCACCTGCCACAAAACCTCTCCCCTCTTCTCGTCCACGCCACTCGGCGCCAACAAACTCACGCACTCGCACAAAACATCCAACGGCCAATCCCCTTCCCCATCGTCGGTATCGTCCATCATCGCACTAACTCTCGGCAACTCGTTCGTGCGCATCCCGGACTCCGCGTGCACGTACGCGCACGTACCCGTCTCCTCGTCGCGAATCACTTCGAATCCAACACTTTCGAGCACACTCTGACCAACGTTCGCGAGTTCTGCCAGGAGTAACAACGCTCCATCCGCTAAACGCAACGCGTCCGCATTATCCCCGCCTTCATCTTCTTCTTCGATCGGTTCCAACGTGAGCGCGTTTCTTCGCACAGACTGAACGATTCCAAGCAAAGGCAACACGCAGTTCGCTCGAACGATATCGATGGCCCATGGAATGCTATTAGTATTGTCTAAATCGTCGTCATCATCAGAATCGTCGTTTTGTGTTGCAGTCGTCGTGAAACCGTCTTCTCCTCGACCACCGTTCCCTTTTCCGCTTCTTCTTCTTGAGAGTTCGAGCATCGATTCGACGGCGTCGATTTTCCCGGCGAGCGAAGTTGACGACGACGAGCACGTCAGACGACGGAGCAAAGCGCGGATTTGTGAAATCGAGGAAGATGAGGAGAGAAGTGTGTTCTCAGCGCGATCATTACGAGGAGGTTGAGAAGGAGGAGGCATTATTCTGCGCAAAAAGCGATTTCTTGTGTGGCCAATTGGAGTGACAACGCTTC
>Ga0255771_1004227_pt1 | contig 13220 bp, 20 predicted proteins | sample 011ome_19_FD_179969 | JGI IMG/M metagenome (GOLD analysis project Ga0255771, IMG submission 179969) | Coastal salt marsh microbial communities from the Groves Creek Marsh, Skidaway Island, Georgia - 011510BT metaG (version 2) | ecosystem: Environmental > Aquatic > Marine > Intertidal zone > Salt...
AAGCTCATGGTGGTAAGATAGCACCTAGAAAAGATGCTAGAGTTATTAGAAGTTTCTCTCCTATGGCAGAGATGATGAAAGATGAACTTACAGCTCTTAAAGCGAGACAAGCAATAGGGCGTAGAGAGATGTTATTTAGACTGTAATGGCAAAAAGTAGAATAGACAGACGAGGTAAGATACGGAGTTTAACCCGTAAACCTAATCCTATTGTTCGCCACCATTGGCATAAAGCTAAAACTTTAGCTATGCTGGCTAATAGAAAACAATGGGCGCAAGAATTTGACCCTGCTTATACTTTAGAGATTGAAATTACATCAGGGGTTTCTACTATTACTACTGAAGACTCTACCGCTGATAACATGATTTACATAGAATTAGAATAGGATATAGATATGCCAACAATTAAGATTTCACAGCTTACAGAAAAACCAACAATGGCAGGTACTGAAGAAGTCCTGATTAATGATAGTGGAGTATCTAAAAAGTTTTCTACACAGAGATTCCTAGATGTAAAAACATTAACTGAAACAGCTAGAGATGCAGCTTTAACTGCTCAAACAGCAGCAGAAACAGCTGAGACTAACGCTGAAACAGCTGAGACTAATGCTAGTGGTAGCGCTACAGCAGCAGCAACATCAGAAACAAACGCAGCAACTAGTGAAACTAACGCAGCAAACTCCGCAACAACAGCAGGGACACACGCTACTAATGCAGGAACAAGCGAAACAAACGCAGCTACATCTGCTACTAATGCGTCTGATAGTGAAACAAATGCTAGTACGAGTGAGACCAATGCAGCTTCTAGCGCTACATCAGCTTCTGGTTCAGCAACTACAGCAACTACTCAAGCAGGTAATGCAAGTACATCAGCTACTAATGCAGCCACCAGTGAGTCTAATGCAAACGGATCGGCTACAGCAGCAGCTGGTTCCGCTAGTACAGCTACAACACAAGCTACCAACGCAGCTTCATCAGCCTCAGCAGCATCAACATCTGCTAGTAATGCATCAACTAGTGCTACATCAGCTTCAGGTTCTGCGACAGCAGCAGCAGCTAGTGCGGCAGCAGCGGCTTCTACTTATGATTCTTTTGATGATAGGTATTTAGGTGTTAAAGCCTCTGACCCTACTACAGATAATGATGGTGATGCTTTAGTCCAAGGCATGCTTTACTTTGATTCTGTTAATAGCTTGATGAAAGTTTACGATGGTAGCGGTTGGATTACAACATCATCAGCCACTCTAGCTACTTTAGATGTTTATAAGTTTACAGCCACAGCAAGTCAAACTGTATTTACAGGTACAGATGATGATTCAAATACTTTAGCTATAAAACCTACTGCTGAAATGGTAACTTTAAATGGTATTGTTTTAGAATCAGGCACAGATTATACAGTTACAACTTCTACTTTAACTCTTACAGCAGGTGCTGCATTAGATGACGAAGTTAATGTATATGCCTTTGGTAACTTTGAATTAGCAGACCATTATAATAAAGCAGCTTCTGATGCTAGATATGAGCCTATCGACAGTGCTTATACTAAATCTGAAGCTGATGCTAGATATCTACAGTCAATAGCTTCTAATTCTATCGGTGCTGATGAGCTTAATGTAAGTGGCAACGGTACAGCAGGGCAATACTTAGGTTCAGATGGTGACGGTACTATGACTTGGACATCTATTTCATCCGACCCTACTATGGGCGGTGATTTAAGTGGTACTGCCTCTAATGCTCAAATCGTAGCTAATGCGGTAGGTACTACTGAGATTGCTAATAGTGCTGTTACAGATGCTAAAATTGCAGGAATGAGTTCATCTAAACTATCAGGAGCTTTACCTGCTATTGATGGTTCGGCTCTTACAGGCGTACAACCGTTCCCTAGTGGTACTAAGATGGTATTTGCTCAAGCATCAGCACCTACAGGTTGGACACAAGATACAGCAAATAATGATAAAGCATTAAGAGTTGTTAGTGGTTCGGGTGGTGGTACAGGTGGTACACACGGATTAAGTTCACCACCAAGTACATCACATACGCATACAGGACCTTCACATACTCATAGTACACCTTCTCACTCTCATAGTCATACTTTGAGTGCTGGTGCGCATACATTGAGTACGACTCAGATGCCTAGTCATAGTCACAGTTCTTATTATTGGTCAGGTACTAGTTGGAATACTACTGGCTGTGCAAAACCTCAATCAACTCAAAGTTATTCCAGCGCTAACTGTGGTGTAGGTACAAGTTCTACGGGTGGTGGTTCATCTCACAGTCACTCATTAAGTGGCTCAATTACTTCAGGTGGTTCAGGCACTTCAGGCTCAGGTGGTACAGGTGCTACAAGTTCAGCAGGACCTACAGCATTTGCACCTCAGTATGTAGATGTAATTGTTTGTAGTAAGGATTAATTATGGCTTTAGAAGTAGAATTTTTCTGCCCTCTAGGCTCTGAATGTGAATCAGCGGAAGGCAAGGTTATCAAGCGTTGTGCTTGGTACACTAAGATGGTAGGACTAGACCCAAACACAGGTAAAGAAGTAGATGATTGGGCGTGTGCTATGTCTTGGATGCCTATGCTACAAGTGGAAATGTCTAAGACTAACCGAGGTCAAACAGAAGCCTTAGAGAGTTTTAGAAATGAAACAGTTAAAGGACAAGCAGAGTTTAATGAGATTGTTAAGAAAAGAAATAATATGTTAGGAGAACACTAATGAATGTATGTGTAATAAAACAAGATAACATGGTTTCTGTTGATGGTGAAGGTCTTAACTTTGACTTTACTTTAGCAGACAACATTTGGGCAATTCAGTGGAATGGTACATTAGGACATATTGAGTTTAACGATGGAACACCTAATGAAGAATTAAATGATTTTTCAGATTATCAATACTTGGTTGATGCACACGCTACTGAGAAGCAACGAATTATTAACGCTGAACAATATCGATTAGCAGATGCTGAAGCATCAATGACCTATGCTCATAAAAGAGCAAATGCTTATCCATCAGTAGGCGACCAACTAGATATGATGTATCATGATAAAGTTAATGGTACTACTACTTGGAAAGATGCTATTAATGCAATTAAACAGGAGTTTCCAAAATGAGCAGAGCAAGAAACCTAGCCAATCTATTAAATAGTTCAGGTGATGTAAAATCAGATAGATTAGATAATGTACCAGTATATGCTGATGTATCTGGTTCGTCTTCTGGTTTAATGCCAACAGCTATGAAAAGTAAGCTTGATGCTATTGAGGCAAATGCTACAGCAGACCAAACAGGTGCGGAGATATTAGCATTGTTCTCTAATAGTATCACAGCAGGGCATATTGCTGCAGGTGCAATTGGTGCTTCTGAGCTTGGTGATGCTGTTGTAAATTCTCAGCATTATGCTTCTGGGTCTATTGACAGAGTACATTTAGCTAATGACATTATTGACGGTTCAAAGATTGCTAACGATGTTATTAATAGTGAGCATTACGCTGATAACAGTATTGATGCTCTACACTTAAATGTGTCTGGCAATGGTACTACATCTCAGTATCTACGTTCTGATGGTGATGGGTCTATGTCTTGGGTAACTCCACCAGATACTAATACCACTTACACAGCGGGTACTGGTATGTCGTTATCAGGCACTACTTTCAACTGCAATATAAACACACCTGCTGAAGTAGGTTTGGGTAACTTATCATCTAATGGTAACGCCCTTTCAGGTAGCTTTACAGCCACAGGTAATATCACAGCTTATTCAGACTTACGTTTGAAGAACAACATTGAAGTTATTGATGATGCTTTAGCTAAAGTAATGAGTTTACGTGGTGTAAACTTTGATATGAATGGTGAGCGTTCAACAGGTGTTATTGCTCAGGAGTTAGAACAGGTTCTTCCAGAAGCTGTATTTGATAATGAAGATGGTATGAAGTCGGTAGCTTACGGAAATATTGTAGGCTTACTAATTGAATCTATTAAAGAGCTATCAGCTAAGGTCGAGGAACTGGAGAATAAATAATGGCACTACAATCATCAGGTCCTATTAGCTTAGCTGACATTCAAACTGAGTTTGGTGGGTCTAATCCTATCAGCCTTAGTGAGTATTATGGTAAAGACACAGTACCTAGTTCAGGTGCTATAAGTATTGGTGATTTCTACGGTACTAGTAATGCAATCTTTATGACAGCAACAGGCGGTACTGTCACCACTTCAGGTGATTGGAAAATTCATACCTTTACAGGTTCAAGTACGTTCACTGTCACGTCAGTGGGTAATGCCGCTGGTTCAAATAGTGTTGAATATCTAGTTGTCGCAGGTGGCGGTGGCGGCGCTGGTCACTACGGTGGTGGCGGTGGTGCTGGTGGCTATAGAACAGCCACAGGTCTGTCTATTGCAGTACAGGGCTACACTGTTACAATCGGTGGCGGTGGTTCGGGCGGTGGTTTGCGTAATTATGAAGGCGCACCAGGTTCTGCTGGTAGTAGTTCTGTTTTTAGTAGTATTACATCAACTGGTGGTGGTCGAGGCGCTCCTAGAAGTCGAGACTCATTACCATCGGGGTCTGGTGGCTCAGGTGGTGGTGGTGGTAATAGCAACACAAGTAACCGTCCAGGTGGTGCTGGCATAGCTGGACAAGGTAATAATGGTGGTAATGGTTACAATAATTTAGGCGAATCAGGTGGCGGTGGCGGCGGTGGTGCTGGTGCTACGGGCAACGCTGGTGGTTATAGAGTAGGAGGCGTAGGTGGTAATGGCTCAGCTTCATCAATCACAGGTTCATCTGTAACAAGAGGTGGCGGTGGTGGCGGTGGTGCAGTGTATAACAGAGCTGCTGGTGGTACTGGTGGCGGTGGTGCTGGTGGTTACTCTGGTACTAACAACACAGGTGGTGGTGGTGGTGGTGGTCCATCGGCTCAACCCGGTGGTCGAGGTGGCTCAGGTATCGTTATTATTAGATACAAGTTCCAATAGGAGATTATATGGCACATTTTGCACAAATAGAAAACAACCTAGTAACTCAAGTAATAGTTGTAGATAACAGCGACATTCTTGATGAACAAGGAAACGAATCAGAAGTTGTAGGTACTCAATTCTGTACTGACCTATTAGGCGGCACTTGGGTACAAACCTCTTACAACGGTAATATGAGAAAGAACTACGCAGGTATTGGTGATACTTATGATACTACTAGAGATGCTTTCATAGCACCTTCACCTTTTCCTTCTTGGGTATTAGATGAAACTACTTGTAGATATGAAGCACCAATACCTTATCCCGAAGTTGCTGCTGATAGTTTAGATGTGTATGTTTGGGACGAGCCAACGATTAATTGGATTAAGGTAGAAGTTTTATAATGGAAATATCAGACATCTTTTTAACGCTAATAGGGCTTATCATAGCTATGCTAGGTTGGTTTATGAGCAGATTAGCTGATAAAGTATCTAGGCTTGATGATACTCTTAATAGTTGTCAAAGCACTATGCCTCTTAATTATGTACTTAAAGATGATTATAAGACTGACATCTCTGAATTTAAAGAACAGCTTAGTAGTCAGAGTAAGAAGATAGACCAGATATGGAAATCTATAAGAGTTAAAGAATAAGAGGGGGAGAGTAATGGCAAGAACTAATCAAACAGCAAGAGACAGTAAAGGACGCTACGTTAAGCTAACTGTTCTTAATAAAATTAAAGCAGCCTGTGGTGTATTTAGCGCTAAGTTAGATAAGTGGTTGAAGTCTTGTGATTAGTTTACTGACTAACGTCTTACCAATCGCTTTCGGCTTCTTAATGAAGTTGTTTGCTCTTAACCAACAAGCCAAGCATGAACAGCATACACAGATGCTAGATGCTTTTGCTGCTCGTTCTCAGTCTATCCAAGATGCTAGGGAACAGTCTAATAAAGAAAGCCCTATGGCTGCTTTAAACAGACGTGTTATTATCTTTGTAATACTTGGCTTAGTTATATTTACTCAAGTAGCACCTGTATTGCTTGATGTTCCAACTGTTGTACCAACTGTACAAAAAGGTATTTCCTTCTTAGGGTTTGATATTACTTCAGATAAAGTTGAGTATGTAACTGTAGAAGGCTTGCTTAAACTAGATGAAGTATTTAAGTGGGCTAGTATGATAATTGAGTTTTACTTCGGCGCACAACTAGCTAAAGGTAAATAATATGAACACTAAACTAATAACTTGTTCAATAGTCGCTGTTCTTGGACTTCAAGTACACGCTGTAGACAACACTAATACAAACACTACGACTAACACAAGTACATCAACTAATACTTCAACTAGTACAGTTAATAGTACAAGTACCTCAACTAACAACACTACATCTAATTCTACAGTTGACTATAAGAATCAACCTGTTGGTGGTGCTAGAGCGCCTAGCGTATCTGTATCTAATAGTGATGTATGTGTAAGTGGTGTAAGTGGCGGTATGCAATCTAACGTAGTAGGAGTATCTTTTGGCTCAACTGTTGTTGATGCTAATTGTGAGCGTATTAAGTTAAGTAGAGAGTTACGTAAAGGTGGTATGAAAGTTGCTTCGGTAGCTTTGTTATGTCAAGACCCTAGAGTCTTTCAAGCAATGATTCAATCAGGAACACCTTGCCCTGCTAAAGGTAAGATAGGTAAAGAAGCCGCAGGTTACTGGAATAGTTATCCTGAACTAAGACCTGACTTTATTGAGTACAGAGCTAATCTACAGATACTGATTGACGCAGGTTATATTAACGAAGATGGTTCATTAGTTACAGAGGAGCAGCGTGAAAAGATTGGCTTTAAGTCTAGCACTCATAACTGGAATAGCGGTAGCTAAAACTACTGATAATTTATTAAATAGCAACCCTAAAGATGGGTTCTTAAATGGCGCATATGATTTCCCTAATATACATAACCATAGTGACAACGACCCAATAATCTTTACTGGTAACCCTAATACTGTATTTGATGCTCAACAGACAATAACAATAGAAGAGTTTAACCTAGTGTCTATTAATTATGGTTTAGAGTATTTATCTCAGTATAGTGGGTATGTAACATTAAAGGCAGACTTCTTTGATAACAATGGTGGGTTTTTAGATAATGATGGTGGAACATATACAATTACTTCAGGCTCGTGGCAAAGCCTGTCAAATGTATATGACAATACTGATTACATTAACGACATATTTTCAATTACTTTAACTATAGGCGGTGTTAGCGATAGAGGCGGAACAGACGATATACAGTTAAGAAACGCTTACGTTACTTATGACTACTCAGAAATACCGTTAGAAGAGATACTAGTAGATACTTCTTTAGATGAATTGATTATGAATTTAATTGAGGATGGTGCTACAGTAGAGCTGATTGATGAGTTAGTTGATAATACTGAACTTGCTCAAGATAATAAAGAGTTGATTGAAGACATTGAACAAGTCATTGTAGAAATAGAAGATGAACAAGAAGAAGTAAACGAAGAGGTTTCAGAAGAAGAGTCTAATGAAGAATCAACGGAGAGTGACAATGAACAAAGTGATACAGAAGAGTCTAACGAAAGTAGTGATAGCAGCAACAGTAATGATGGTAGTAGCTTTAATGCTGACACAAGTAGTAGTGTATCAACATCAAGCGATGGGGCTTTAGAAATCTTAGAGTTAGTTAATAGTGTTACTGGTAATTCGTTTGAACAAGTAGGTATAACTGAAGTACTAGACTTTGAGTCTTATACGCAAGTTAGTATGCAAGACGTAATACAGCTAGAAGAGAATGAGGATTTCTATCAGAACCAAGCATTCTATAAAGATGTAGGAATGACAGACAGTAGTATATTTAAAGGGTATGATAAACTTAAACTAAAGGATGGTGAGTGGTATGGAAGCAATAATCAATTTTATTAAAGAAGCTTTAGCAGGTAAGAAAATGTCTGCTGAGTGGATTGTTACATTAGGAATAGCCATTGGTGGTTTAGTATGGGCAGGAACACTTGCTATGCAAACTTATAATACTGTATTAGCAGATATTGAAGCCTTAAAGGCAGACTCACACGCAGCAGTAGCAATGTATGATGACACAAGTATTACAAATAAAGTGTCTGAAAACAAAGACAATCTTGCTCAACTTAAAACAGATATCTCTGCTTTAAATGTTAAGATTGATAATATAACGCGTGATGTAGATAGAAACAGAAACGCTGTAACTTCAACAGGAAACCCATTAAGCTTATGATAGATAAAATCAGTAAATGTACGATTGTATTCGCAGTCGGTGTAACTTTGTCATTAGCGTCTGTAGCGTTTATGAACCAGTTTATGCAAATGCCTCAACAAATGATGATGGGATCAATGCAAATGATGAATCAACCACAATCATGTAATTGTAGTTGTCCACTACCTAAATAATAAAGGAGAAATAAGATGTTAAAATATGATATACCTCAAAAGCAAGTTAAGAAACCAGTTAAGAAAAAAGCCCCTGCTAAGAAAAAAGCTTCTAAGTAGTTGATTTATATAGATTAATTGTATTATAATGTGCCTAAACGGAGAACCTTATGACCTTTAGAGAACTTATTAATGAAGTCCTAATCAGGTTGAGAGAAGACACCATTGCTACCGACTGGTCGGGTAATATCAATGATAGCACTACAGTAACTGATTATCAGAAAGTTATTGGCTCACTGATTAACGATTCAAAACGTAATATAGAATCTTACCACGACTGGTTGATCTTGCGCGAAACTGTAAATATTTCTACAGTATCTGGCACTAGAAATTATAATTTAAACTCTGGTCAAGAGATTAAGATACTAGATGTTGTTGATCAAACTGATGGCCAGCGGTTATCACAAGTATCAAGAATTTTGATGAACTCTTTTAGGTATCCTTCTAGTAATAATGGAGACCCTATTTATTATTCATTTAATGGTGTAGACTCATCTAACAATTTAAAAGTTGATTTAGAGCCTATTCCAGACTCTGTTCGTACACTTTCTTTTGATATGTTGAAATACCAAGATACCCTAAAGCTTGCATCAACATCAATTAAGATTCCAGAGAAGGCTGTTATTATTGGCGCATGGATGAGAGCTGTTTCTGAAAGAGGTGAAGATGGTGGTACACAATCTACTGTAATTGCAATGGAATACAAAGAGATTCTTAATCAAGCTATTATGCTAGATAGTGGTAATACTCAATATGAATCTGACTGGTTTGTTGAATAATGGCTAAGAGGCTATCATATAAGCCGTTAAATAACATTGGTATCAATGGGCTTAACACGCAAGCAAATCCTACTACACTAGATGTTAGTTGGCTGACTAACGCAGACAATATAGTTTTGAGAGAATCTGGCCGTATATCATTTAGAAAAGGATTTAAGCAAAATATTTTAGCAAATACAGATGGTGCTGCATCCGCTCCTTTAAAAATAGGCTCTATTGGTGAAACAGACTCTGGAACTATTGTTGCGGCTGTTGGTACAAATATGTACACTGTTGATTTTACGACTCCTGACACTCCTTGGACTAATGTTCATGCTGTTGTAGGTGGAACGGATTCTGATTGGCAGATGGTTTCTTTGAGAGATGAATTGTATTGCGTTCAAGCTGCTCATGAGATGATGGAGTACGATGCGGGAGTATGGACTCCTATCAGCTCTACTAGTGGATATAACGCTACCGCAGCTGCTCTTATTACTACAATGAATCCTAGTTGCGGTATGTCATTTTACGGAAGAATGTGGGTAGGTGGTTGTGCAGAAGATAAAGGAACTCTTCTGTATTCAGATACATTAAACGCTCATAAGTGGGGATCAGGTGCTGCTGGTTTTATTGATTTACATACGGTATGGGATAGTGACGAGATTGTTGCTATAGCTCCTTTCTACGGAAAAATAGTTATTTTTGGAAGGCATAATATTGTTCTTTACAATGGTCCTTCTGAACCAACTACAATGTCTTTAGATGAAGTTATTCGTGGCGTTGGTTGTATATCAAGAGATTCTGTTGTTGCGGTAGGCGATGATTTAATGTTTATGTCTGATACAGGACTACGCTCATTGCTAAGAACTACTGAAAAAGATAAGCTTCCATTAACAGATTTATCTTTAAACGTTAAAGACACTATTGTTAGAAACATAGCTAGTAGTAATGTTATTAAATCATGTTATGTAGAAAGTGAAGGTGTATTAGTTGTAAGTTTTGTTAATTTAAAAATTACGTATGTCTTTGACATGAAGCATCAGACACCTAATCAAGCACCTAGAATTACAAACTGGGTATCAACAGGTTTGTACAATCCATCTTCAATGAGATATACAGCTAGTAAAGGATTTTTAATTGGTCAAAATGCTGGGTCTATTGCTACTTATGAGGGATATTACGATAAAACCTATGTAAGTGGTGGCTCTTATGTTTCAAACCCTTATAATGGAAAATTTAAGACTGTATGGATTGATTTAGGTGATTCGGTTGTAGCATCTCTTTTAAAGAAACTTAAAGCTGTCATTAGTGGCGGAGCTGGAACACAAGTAGGACTTCAATGGTATAAAGACTTTAATGTAACACCATCTCGTTCTCTTGGTTTTACACTTAACCCTACATCAACTGGAACACCTAGCTTATGGGGTGATTCTACATCATTATTTGGCAATTCTAAATATGCCCCTATTTATGGATTAAGAGAATACAATGTACCTTTATCAGGAAGCGCTAAGTTTTTACAACTTGAAATGAGCGCTGAAACAGCAGGATATACAGCTGCTTTACAAGATTTAACACTATTATATAAAGAAGGAAAAATACGATGAGCAATTATACTATTGCAGTTCCATGGTCTGGCAAAGACGCTTTATCGGATTCAGATCCAGCCAAAGTTATTTCAGGCTCAGACTTTAATACTGAATTTACAACTGTACAAACAGCGATCAATTCTAAAGCAGATATTAACGGTTCAGCTACAGAATCATTTAGTGCTACTACAGCAACAGCTGGTACTAATACTACGCAAGTATCTACAACTGCTTTTGTAACTGATGCTATTTCTACAGCAGTAGCTACAAAACAAGATACATTAACTAGTACATCTAATGGTTATGGTACTAAGACTGTTTCAACTTCAGCACCATCAGGTGGCTCAGACGGAGACATTTGGTACAGATACTAAAATGACTATATATGTAAAAGATAGTGGTACTTGGCAGAGAATAAAGTCAGTACATAATAACGTAAGTAGCACTTGGGAGAGAGCTGACCAAGGCGTGAGTGTTAATGACTCAGGCACTTGGCGTTCTGTTTACTCTGAAGGTTCTCAAGAGTATTCAACAGCTACCACTACGTCATTCACTGTTCCTGAAGGTGTTCATTATATGAAACTATCAGCAGCAGGAGCAGGTGGTGGAGCAGGTGGAGCTTACTACTCTAATGCTGGACAAGGTGGCTCAGGTGGAGGATATGTAAGTTCAGTTGAAGTTGAGTGTGTTCCAGGATCATCTATCAATATTACGATAGGAGCTGGCGGTACTGGCGGTAAGTTTGGTGAAACTAGTGGTACTTTTGGTAATAACTCAACCGATGGTACAGCTACTACTATTAGCGGTTTTACAGTTACAGGTAATGTTACATCTTCTACAATTACTCTTAATGGAGGAGGTGCTGGAAGAGGTGGTAATGATGCAGCTTCGGCTGGCACTGGTGGGACTACAAGTGGTATTACTGGCGGAGTTACTGGTCAAACAGGACAACAAAGTGGAAGTAGTGGTAGAGGCGGCTTCTCATTAGGTGGTACAATAGAATCAGGCTATGGTACTAAACAAGCATACAATCCAAGTAGAGCTTGTTGGGGTGTTAACGGTGATACTGCCACTTATGCTATGAGTAAGGGTACAGGAGGCTGTGGTGTTCCTGATGGTAGTAGTTGTGGTGAAGGTGCTTTCGGAGGCGGAGGTAACGGTTCTCCTGGTTATGTATTAATGGAGTGGGGTAATGAGTAGTTTTGAAGACGTTAAAATTCTATATAAACTAGAAGGTGAAGAAGCTAAGTCTTACCCTATTCTTCCAGAAGACTTTGAAGGTCTTACAGGTACGCTTAGAGAGCAAGCGTTAATAGTAGCAGATAAGGTTTTGCCTGAAGGTGCAGAGTTTCAAGTCTTTATTAAAGAAGAAGACAGGATAGTTTAGATGAGCGCATATGAAAATTTAATGTCTAACGCATCTAGCAATAACTTGCTAAATCAAGATGGTATGTTTAGACAGAATCAGTATTATAGACGTTGGCTTGATAGTCAACAAGCTGTCAATCCTAGACTGTCTGCTGCTATTAATTTAGGTAGTAATGTTGCTAATGGTAATTATGATTTTCAAACTAGCACGCCTCCTGTTTTAGGATTATCTAAAAGAGAACAAGAAGTTCAAGATTATTACGACTACTGGAAAGATGATGGTATTAGTGGTAGAGATTTAACGCAAGGCTTTGGGTTTTTTACTGGAATGCCTGTAACTTCACTTACTGATTATGCTATGGGTAGAAACCCAGCAGGAGATATTGGGTCTTACTTAGGATCTTCTATATTAGGTAGTCAAGCTAACTCTTTGCAACAAGCTATTGCGCTATCTAATGTTGGTGGAATTGCTGGTCAAGAAATTGGTACAGCTATTAGTCCAGGCCAATGGACCGCACATCCTGGTAATTTAGGAACAGATGTTGCTAAAGCTTTAGGCTTTCAAGAAGGAACGCGCGAATTTGATGAAGCAAGAAACGTAAGTATGAATTTTATTGCTGAAGAAATAGGCCGAGGAAAAAGTATTCAAGATATTGTAAAAGAAGCTGACGAATCTGTTAAAAATTATAAAGATGTAGAATATACAGGCCCTATTGAAGTTGAAGAAAAATCAACTGGATATGGTATGCAAGCTCCAGGGGAATCAGTAGCAACGAATTACAGAGGAAATATATTTGAAATAACTCAAGAGCCTACAACAGTAAATGATTTTGCTGGAATGTTTGGTGGTATTAGCAACTCTATTAGTAATTCTATTAGTAATTATTTTGGCGGTAGTGATGGTTATGGAGGTATAGACACTTCTGAAGGCACTATGGCTGGAGATTATTATGAAGGCGGATTCTCTAAAGAGGATATGGACTTTGCTACAAGTTTTGATGGAAATAACGATAATACAGGTGGTGGATATACTGCTGCCGATGAACAAAGTGTTGCCGATGAAGTCGGTGTATCAGATTATTAAGGAG
>Ga0255771_1004254_pt1 | contig 13148 bp, 12 predicted proteins | sample 011ome_19_FD_179969 | JGI IMG/M metagenome (GOLD analysis project Ga0255771, IMG submission 179969) | Coastal salt marsh microbial communities from the Groves Creek Marsh, Skidaway Island, Georgia - 011510BT metaG (version 2) | ecosystem: Environmental > Aquatic > Marine > Intertidal zone > Salt...
TAATCCATACGGGTATAAAGGCCTCGGCGATATCGTGGTGATGGTCTTTTTTGGTTGGGTCGGAGTCTGCGGTTCGGCATTTTTGTTATCGCATGCATGGGATTGGTCCTGGCTGTTGCCGGCGACGTGGTCTGGTGCTTTAAGCGTCGCCGTATTGAACTTGAACAACATGCGTGATCATGCCAACGACCTACTTGCTGGCAAGCGCACATTGGTGGTGAAGTGGGGTTGGGAAAGAGCCAAAGTCTATCACGCGGTTTGCATATTGGGTGGGTGGCTGGCTTGGTGGATTTTTGCGCTGGTGTTGGAACCGGGCATGTGGCGTGGGCTTGGTTGGTTGGCTTTGATCAATGTCGTTCAAATGGGCCATTTGCTGAGGGTTTGGCGCTGCGAGGAGCCCCAGAGTCTTGACCCAGAACTCAAGAAAGTCGCCCTTTCGACTGCGGTGGCGGCGCTCTTCATGTTGTTGGCTCAAACGGGTGCGGCATGATGCGAACGGCCCAACTCGTCTCGCTCGCGGTCAAGCGCGTCGACCTGCGCTTCATCAAGCCCGCCCGTACATCGCGCGACACCCTGCTTTCCAAACCGTCTTGGATCATCCGCGCAATGGATCTAGAAGGCCGCATCGGGTGGGGGGAATGCAGCCTGATCTTGGGGCTCAGTCCAGAATCAGAGGAGGCTGTCGAATTATTTTTTGAGGAATGTCGGGAACGGCAATCCCTCAGTTTAGATGACGTGCCGTCGGACATGCCGGCGGTGCACATGGCCGTTGAGATGGTTCTGCTGTCCCTTTCACACGAAGATCCGCTCGCCTATTTCCCCGGATCTTTTTCCAATGGGTCCCAATTCATTGAGATGAACGGATTGATTTGGATGGATACGCCGGAAGGCATGCTCTCCCAAGCGCAACAACTCCGAGACTCGGGCTTTGAAACACTGAAAATGAAGGTCGGTTCGATGCCGTTTGATGCGGAATGGGGTTGGCTCAGGGAATTGCGCCAAGAAGTGGGCAACAGATGCGTCTTGCGCTGCGATGCCAATGGCGCTTTTTCCAAATTCGAGAGCCGGTGGACGCCCATGAAGAAGCTTGAGGCATTGGCCGCTTTGGAATTCCATTCTATCGAACAACCCTTGCGTCCGGAAGATGTGGATGGCTTGGCTCGATTGTGCGCCGACAGTCCCTTGCCTATTGCCTTGGATGAGTCCTTAATCGGCGTCGAAGAATCACACCGGGAGGCTTTGTTGGATGCGATTTGTCCGCAATTCCTCATTCTCAAACCGAGTCTCGTAGGCGGTTTCCGTGTTTCACAACAATGGGTGCACCTCGCGGAATCTCGAGGTGTGGGTTGGTGGGCGACTTCGGCTTTGGAATCGAATTTAGGGTTGACAGCGATTGCGCAATGGGTGGGCGATGGTGTGCAAACGGCGACTCCCAAACTTCCCCAGGGCCTCGGCACGGGAGCCCTGTTCGAGAACAACCTGGAATCGTCCATGGAAGTTGCGGCTGGCCAATTGAAGAATGCTCCTGAACGACCGGTTGACATGGAAGCACAATTTGAACGGATTGAAGCATGAAGGGGCGTATTCACTTGGGCAACGCTTGGTGGGAATTGGAGCCAGAATCATTGAGTGGGTTGCGAGAGGTAGCGGCTGATCCGTGGGAGGTGGCACTGGTGAATGCACTCGCAGCGTGGTGGGATGATACCGACGCGATGGAACTGATGACCTCCGGTTCAACCGGTGCTCCTAAATCGGTATGCCATCCCAAATCGCGCATGGAGGCGAGTGCCATCCGCACCATAGAAGCGCTCAAGTTGCGGCCGGGAACCTCGGCCTCGCTGGTCATGCCGGTTCAATTCGTTGGTGGCATGATGATGGTCGTTCGCGCCATCGTTGGAGGGTGGAGCTTGCACACGACCGCGCCCTCTGCGCTGCCTGTATTGCCGGTATCGGCATTGGATTTTTTGGCTTGCACGCCGGCTCAAGCCCAAGCCATGACTGAATCTCGCCCCAAAGCTTGGAATCAAATCCAATGCGTTTTGCTGGGTGGAGGTGCGCCTTCGCGCGCGTGGTTGGAACAATTGAAAGCAGGTCCTGAGCTTTGGGAATCATTCGGCATGACGGAAACCATCAGCCATTTTGCCTTGCGGAAGATTCATCCTAAACGGTCCCAAGCCTTCACGTGTTTGCCGGGATTTTCGGTATCCAATGCGGCGGAGGAGGCGCTGGTCGTACACACCCCCTGGGGTGAAGAATTGTTGACGCGGGATGCTGCACATGTACTCAGTCCAGACCGATTTGTATGGTGCGGCCGGCTTGACGACGTGGTGAATTCTGGAGGAATCAAGTTGCATCCCGATCGCGTCGAGGCGGAGCTTTCTGAACGAATTTCCCAACCCTTTCGCTGTTACGGCGTGCCCGACGAGCGATTCGGTCAGGTTCTCAAATTGCGTATCCACTCCGAAGGTCCGCCTGCGAATGCGGCTGCAATAGAAGAAGAATTACTCAGTTGGGCCCGGATGAATTTGCCGAAACATCATGCGCCAAAATCCGTTGAATGGCGACCTTTGAAACAAACCGCTTCGGGAAAATGGAAACGGCCGAAGCACGAATCAAATGATCATGCCTGAACGAAAGATTTTGGTTTTTGCAACGCACAACGCCAACAAAGCCCGAGAGGTCCAAGAAATGTTGGGAGATGCGTACGACGTGCGTTCCCTCACCGACATCGGCTGCCACGATGAAATTCCAGAGGACGCGGATACGCTGGAAGGCAATGCGCGTATCAAAGCGCGTTATGTGGTCGATCATTTTCAGTTGGATTGTTTTGCCGATGATACGGGATTGGAGGTGGACGCCCTGGGTGGAGCGCCGGGAGTGAGGACCGCTCGATTTGCCGGCGAAACCGCTGATGCTCAGGCGAACATGAGCAAATTGCTGAAGGAAATGGGGGGCACACGGAATCGTAAAGCCCGTTTTCGCACCGTTTTTTGCGTGATCCAGGGCCAGGAAGAGCGGCTGATTGAAGGGGTGTGTGAAGGGGAGATAGCCACCGAACAATCCGGTGTCGCAGGATTCGGTTACGATCCCATTTTCATCCCGATTGGACACGCCGTCACTTTTGCGGAAATGACCTCGGAAGCAAAAAACGCCATCAGCCATAGAGGAAAAGCTGTGGTGGGAATGGTGAATGCGTTGTTAGAAAGGTAGGCGCTTTTCCAAGTGTGGGCACGAAAAGTTGTTGCATCTTTGTTCTTGCAAACGAAAGCCGTATGAATTATTTGGAATTCGAAGAGCCGATTCGCCAGCTGCGAGAGCAATTGACGCAAGCGAAAGAATTGCAGGAGCAAAGCGATGTGGATATGGAAACCTTGGTCCAAGACCTGGAGTCCAAAATCCGCGAAGTCACCGAAAGTATTTATTCCAACCTCACGCCTTGGCAGCGGGTCCAAGTAAGCCGTCACCCGGATCGACCCTACACCCTGAATTACATCCAAGCATTGACGGATGGAAACTTCATGGAACTGCACGGAGACCGGACCGTAAAAGATGACAAGGCGATGGTGGGCGGATTTGGTTTCATGGATGACCAATCCGTGATGTTCATTGGACAACAAAAGGGCATCAACACGAAGATGCGTCAGTACCGCAACTTTGGCATGGCCAATCCAGAAGGATACCGCAAAGCCTTGCGGTTGATGAAATTGGCGGAAAAATTCAACCGACCTATTGTGACCCTAATCGACACACCCGGTGCTTACCCGGGGTTGGAAGCGGAAGAACGTGGTCAGGGAGAAGCTATCGCCCGAAACCTGATTGAAATGTGCCAACTTCGGGTGCCCGTAATCTGCATCGTCATTGGTGAAGGCGCATCCGGTGGTGCGTTGGGAATTGGCATCGGTGATCGGGTATTGATGTTAGAAAATACCTGGTATTCCGTGATCAGCCCGGAGTCTTGCTCGTCCATTTTATGGCGTAACTGGGAGCACAAAATGGAGGCCGCCGAAGCATTGAAATTGACGGGAAGCGATATGCAAGAATTGGGGTTGGTTGATGGCATTATTCCCGAGCCTCTTGGAGGCGCGCACGCAGACCGGGAAGCGATGTACAAACAATTGAAAAAGGAAATTAAAAAGCACCTCAGCAAACTGGTGCCCATGGATGCGGACAAACGAATTGACCAAAGAATTCGAAAGTTCTCAGCGATGGGTGTGGTAAATAGCTGAGGATGTGCGCAGATTGCGTAGTTTTGTCCCGAATTTGAAGATTCACAAGTAAAGTATGAACTGTAACACCAACTTTTGGAAGCTGTCCTTTGCGGGCATGGTTGCTTCCGTTCTGTTTTTAGCAGGCTGCGCCGGTTTGGGCAGCATGGAAAAAGAAATCGAGGCCATGGGCCTGGAAGCATCACCTGAGCCACTCATTTTGCGTGGAGACCAAGTTGAGCTCGAGGTTACGGGTAAATTCCCAGCAAAGTACTTTGGGAAAAAGGTGAGCATTGAAGCCACTCCGGTGTTGACATGGGAGGGAGGCAGTGCTTCATTCGATTCTGAAGGTTTTCAAGGTGAAGATGCCGCGGGCAATTTCAAGGTCATTCCGTTTGAAACCGGCAAGGCATTCTCATACAGTTCATCGGTGCCGTTTGATCCGGCCATGGAAGATGCTGCTGAACTGGCGGTGCGTATCACTGGAACGCAAGGAAACAAGAGCGCCACCTTTGACCCAATTGTCATTGGAGCGGGTGTCATCACCACGCCTTTGTGGGTTCAAGCCGATGATCAATTCATCGCGGTGGAGGATAACTTCCAACGCGTTATCGCTTACACGGAATCTGCCACGGTCAATTACACGGTCAATTCATCGGCGGTTCGTTCTAGTGAATTGCGTGATGAGGATTGGTCCACGTTGAAGGACTTGATTAAATTGTCGGCAGAGGCGGACAGCGTAACCATCACCGGTGCGTCGATTGAAGCGTATGCTTCACCGGAAGGGGAGATTACCCGAAACGAAGATTTGGCAAGTGACCGTGCGAACACAGCAGCGGAGGCGATGACACGGGAAATGAAGCGGGCCAAATTGACGGCTGATGATGCCTTCTACAACTTGATTCCCAAAGGCGAAGACTGGACAGGATTCAAATCCTTGATGCAGGAATCAGCCATTGAGGATAAGAACCTCATTCTGCGCGTTTTGGAGATGTACTCCGATAAGAACAAGCGGGAAGAGGAAATTCGCAACATCGCGAAGACCTACAAGGAAATCGAAAAAGAAATCCTCCCAGCCTTGCGTCGCTCTCAAATGACCGTGTCGTATGATGTGGAAGGCTACACAGACGAGGAGTTGATGGATTATGCCATGTCAAGCCCTGACATCTTGACCGCCGATGAATTGCTCTATGCCGCAACGTTGTTCGAGGACGTGAATGACAAATTGACCATCTACCAAAGTGCAGCCCGTGTGCATGCATCGGATTTCCGAGGTTACAATAACGCAGGATGGTGTTTGGCTCAGATGGGCCGCATGAACCAGGCGTGGGAGTTGTTTGAGCAGGCACTTGAGCTCGAGCGAAACAAAGCGGTATTGAACAATGTCGCGGCCATGAAGCGTCAGGACGGAGACATCGACGGTGCGATGAAATTGTTGAACGAAGCGGCCGGTGCAGGACCTGAAGTCGGTTACAACAAAGGCATCATCCTCATTCAGAAAGGAGACTACGCGTCGGCCATCTCAAACATGGGGCGTGTGAGTACGGTCAACGTGGCCTTGGCCAAACTGTTGAACGGTGATGCGGCAGCGGCCAAAACGACCCTCGAGAATGCTGGCGATGAAAGCGCGGCAGCCGATTACGTCATGGCTGTAGCTTGTGCACGCTTGAACGATTCAGCAGCGGTAAAGAAGTACTTGGGCCAAGCTCTGGCTAAAGACCCAAGCCTTCGCAAGAAAGCCGAGTCTGACCTTGAATTCCGAAACGTCCGTGAAGCGATTGGTCTGTGATTTGATCGCAAAAAGAATTGAAAAGCCCCGGTTCGTGTCGGGGCTTTTTTGTGCGCTAACATGTAAATTACTTTCATGATACAACGACTATATCTGGTGCTCAGCATGCTGGTTTTGTTGGGCTTTGATTTGACGCCGGTACAAGGGCAAAGTCCAGCGGATTGCGAGGATTTTTTGTTCGATCTAAGCGATGTTCGCTTTTACGAAATTGCTGCACCGACGGGATATGAGGCGGCTTGGGAAGTACACATCCGGCAACCGTTGGACCATCAAAACCCCAGCGAGGGTGCTTTTTGGCAACGTTTGTTCGTCTCCCACGTGGATCGCGGTCGTCCCACTGTCTTGGTCACGGAAGGGTACGATCGGGGTCGAAATTATCCGAGTGAATTGGCCACAGCCATTGGAGCAAATCAGGTCATTGTGGAGCACCGGTACTATGGAGCGAGCGTGCCAGACTCTATCGATTATCGCTATTTGAACATCAAACAAGCTGCTGCTGATTTACACCGCATTCGGACTGTATTGGGTGATTATTTTCATGGGCCTTGGGTGGCATCCGGGATCAGCAAGGGAGGTCAAACGACCATCTTTTACCGTTATTTCTATCCGGATGACGTATCGGCAAGTGTGCCTTATGTCGCGCCGGTCAATCTGTCCTTGGAGGATGGGCGTATCTATGATTTCCTGAACGAAGTGGGTTCACGATCTTGCAGAAACCGCATCGAGGCCATTCAAAATCGCATTTTACAGGATTACGAGGAAAGCCTGCTGCGCTTGCGTTGGCATGCCAAAGGAGAAGGGCTTCGCTTCAATTACCTTACGGTGGAGGAAGCGTTTGAATACGCGGTGCTGGAATATCCTTTTTCATTTTGGCAATGGGGCTCCGATTGTGAGGATATCCCGAAAGCCAATGCGGAATTGGATGTCATCTTGGACCATTTTCTGGATGTAAGTGGATTGGGGTTTTTCTCGGACAGCGGGATGGAAGACTATGCTTCCCACTATTACCAATGCGCAGTGGAGTATGGCTATTATGGTTACGAATCTGCGCCTTTCAAGGAATTGCTCCGCGCTCTACCAACCGATTCCAACCCATCTGCAATCTTCACTCCTAACCACATGGATGTTCCTTACGACGGAGGGATTTTAGCCAAAACCGTGTACGATTGGATCCAAGCCAACGGCGATGAATTCATTTACATTAATGGAGCGCTCGACACGTGGAGTGCCACGGCCATGCAGGAGAATCCAGAACGGGATGCTTTGTATTTTTTCTTGGAAGGCGAAAGCCATGGAACCGCTCGATTGCGCAACATGACGGCCGAACAGCGAAGTGAAGTCAAGGCGGCGCTGGAGCGCTGGTTGGAAGTGCCTGTAACGGGAGACTTATCCGAGTGATGCAGAGGCTGTGAAGTTCATTTTGCGCGCGGCCTCCCAGAGTACGATGCCACCGCAAACGCTCACATTCAAACTTTGTTTCACTCCGAATTGCGGGATCTCAAGGGTGACATCCGCAGATTCGGTCGTTTGAGCTTCGACACCTTTCACTTCGTTGCCAAATACAAAGGCCCACTTTTCACCCGGAAGGGGTTGCCAGTCCACCAAGGATAAACTGGTCTCTGTTTGCTCAATGGCGGCGATTTTGAATCCCGCCTCACGGAGGGAGAGAATGGCACTCGCCGCGTCCGGGAAGGCTTGCCAATCGACATGCTCAGATGCACCAAGTGCACTTTTTAAAATGTCGCGATGCGGCGGGTGTGCTGTGTAACCACACAGATCAATCCCGTGGATGCGTAAGGCGTCGCCTGTTCGAAAAAACGCGCCGACGTTCAACCCAGAGCGGATGTTCTCCAACACCACGCGCACGGGTAGCTTGTTTGCCATCCGGAATCCATCGGGAGTCAAGCGGTTATCTGATGGGTTCATGCGGTTGAGTTTCGTTGGTCCAACAATTCCTTGAGCGCGAAATACTCATCACGCAACCGGGCAGCTTCCATGAAATCCAAGGACTTTGCCGCTTCTTCCATGCGCTTTTTGGTGTCTTCGATTGATTTTGTCAATGCGGCATCGCCCATGGTGGCCCAAACAGGATCCGTGGGTGCTGGAGCTGGTTCTGCCACCATGTGGCGCGGTCGATCGTCAATTTGGCCGCTCTGCTCAAAAATCGTCTTCTTTTGTTTCCGGATTTGCTGGGGTGTGATGCCGTGTTCCGCATTGAAGGCCTCTTGTTTTTCTCGGCGGCGTGTGGTTTCGTCGATGGTGCGCGCCATGGAATCGGTGATTTTATCGGCGTACATGATAACGCGGCCGTTCACGTTTCGCGCCGCCCTCCCCGCAGTTTGGGTGAGGGATCGATCGGAACGGAGGAAGCCCTCTTTATCCGCATCCATGATGGCCACCAACGAAACTTCGGGAATGTCCAGGCCTTCCCGCAGCAAATTGACCCCCACCAACACATCGAACACCCCATCGCGCAGCTCCCGAATGATTTCCACACGGTCCAATGTCTTTACATCCGAGTGGATGTAGCGCGCCGGAATGCTGAGCCGGTCGAGGTATTTGGTGAGTTCCTCAGCCATGCGCTTGGTCAAGGTCGTCACGAGGACGCGATCGCCTTGATCAATGGTCTTTCGAATTTCTCCGATGAGGTCATCCACTTGATGGGTGCAGGGTCGCACGTCGATGGGCGGGTCCAAAAGGCCGGTTGGACGGATGACTTGCTCCACGATGATGCCTTCCGATTGTTCCAATTCATAATCGGCCGGTGTTGCAGAGACGTAAATGACTTGGTTCGTGATGCCGTTGAATTCGTCGGCTTTCAATGGGCGATTGTCCAAGGCGGAGGGCAGCCGAAACCCGTATTCCACCAGGGAAGTTTTTCGGGAGCGGTCACCTCCAAACATGGCTCCGATTTGTGGGACCGTGACGTGGCTTTCATCCACCACCAATAAAAAGTCGTCGGCAAAATAATCGAGCAAGCAAAAAGGACGTTCCCCGGGCTGTCTCCGGTCAAAGTAGCGGCTGTAATTTTCGATGCCGTTACAAAAGCCGATTTCTTTGATCATTTCCAAATCGTACAGCGTTCGTTCTTCAAGTCGCTTGGCTTCGAGGTATTTGGCTTGCTCCGCAAAGAAGGCCTTCTGCTTTTCCAGATCCTGCTGGATTTCCCATACGGCTTGATCGGTTGTTGATTTACTCGCGACAAACAAATTAGCTGGGTAAATCACAATGTCATCGAAGCTCAAAATGCGGGTTCCATGTTCAGGGTCAATGGTTTCCAACGCCTCAATTTCATCTCCCCAAAAGTGGACGCGTAGGGCATAATCTGCATACGCCAAGAACACGTCTACCGTATCGCCTTGGACCCGAAATGTCCCGCGTTTGAATTCAGCCCGTGTCCGGCTGTACAGACCGCTGACCAACGTGTGTAGAAATGCATTGCGTCCCCACTTTTGGCCGACTTTCAATGGAATCACACTTTTGTGAAATTCCACTGGATTGCCAATACCGTAAATGCAGCTGATGGAAGCAACAACAATGACATCGCGCCGCCCGCTCAACAAGGCCGACGTCGTGCTCAATCGAAGCTTTTCAATCTCTTCATTGATGGCGAGGTCCTTTTCGATGTAGGTGTTCGTGGTGGGGATATACGCTTCTGGTTGGTAATAGTCGTAATAGCTGACGAAATACTCAACGAGGTTATTCGGAAAGAATTCCTTGAACTCACTGTATAACTGGGCGGCTAGGGTCTTGTTGTGACTTAGGACGAGGGTGGGGCGTTGTGTCTGAGCCACCACATTGGCCACGGTGAATGTCTTGCCAGAGCCCGTCACTCCCAACAGCGTTTGATGCTGCGTGCCGTTGAGCACGCCTTCCACCAATTGCTCAATCGCCGCAGGCTGGTCACCGGCCGGTTGGTATTCGCTGCAGAGTTCGAATTTCATCGTTTGGTAAAGGTAGAGTGCGCAACAAAAAAGCCAGGCGATGGGCCTGGCTTTTCAATGAGGGTCTTCGTGGTTTAATCTGCGACCACCTCAAATTTCACGGTAGCACTTACTTCTTTGTGCAACTTAACAGTTGCTTCGTAAGCACCCAGCTCTTTGATGCTGTCTTCAGAGATTTGAATGGTCTTTCGGTCGATTTCGTGCCCAGCTGCGGCAATGGCCTCAGCAATTTGGATGGAATTGACCGATCCGAAAATCTTGCCGCTTTCGCCGGCTTTGGCGCCGATCTTGAGAGACAATCCTTCGAGCTTCGATGCCATTGCCCGCGCTTCTTCTACAGCTTTCGCTGCTTTATGCGCTTGCTGCTTGATGACTTCAGCCACCACCTTTTTCGCAGAAGGCGTAGCCGCGACGGCCATGCCTTGTGGGATGAGGTAGTTGCGTGCATATCCGCTCTTTACAGTCACGATATCGTGCGTGCTGCCGAGGCGATCAACGTCTTGTTTGAGAATGATTTCCATGATCGTCGGGATTAACGGAGGTTATCAGCTACGTAAGGCATCAATGCCAAGTGGCGCGCTTTTTTCACTGCTTGAGCCACTTTACGTTGGTACTTCAAAGAAGTGCCAGTGAGGCGGCGAGGCAACAATTTGCCTTGTTCGTTGCAGAGCATCAACAAAAAGTCAGCATCCTTGTAATCGATGTACTTGATGCCTTTTTTCTTGAAGCGACAGTATTTCTCTGTCTGGGTGTCGATACTGATTGGATTCAGGTAACGTACGTTCTTGTCAGCCATGAGTGTGTCGTTTTAAGAATTAGGCCTCTTCGGTGGTTTCAGGAGTGGCAGCGGGTGCCTCCTTTGATTTGTTCCTGCGCGATTCAGCGTAGGCAACGTGGAATTTGTCCATCCGCGTCGAAAGGAATCGGATGATGCGTTCGTCCCGACGGAATTCAGTTTCGAAGGGCAGGATTACAGAAGGATCGGCCTCAAACTCCACCAGCTGGTAAAAACCAGTGCTTTTCTTCTGGATGGGATAAGCCAATTTCCGCAAGCCCCAAGACTCTTCATGCACAATGATGCCATTGTGTTCTTTGAGGAAAGCCTTGTACTTCTCTACTGTTTCCGCTACCTGGTCTGCAGATAGCACGGGAGTCATAATGAAAACAGTTTCGTAACGGTTCATGTAGAACTAGGTTTGATTAATGGGGGGCAAAAGTACATCGACTCCCGCTAAAAACCAAGCGATTCGCCGTGGGAAACGTGTTCATAAAGCGTTTGGTGTTCCGTTCGAATCCGTACGATATTCGCATGACCAATGGAAAGCACTGCTCAAACCGGCTACACTGTCTCTGCGCGCAAGTACCGCCCTCAGCACTGGGATGCGGTGGTAGGTCAGGATGGGATCACGCGAACCCTGAAGCAAGCCATTGAGCAAGAGCAGGTTGCCCAAGCGTATTTGTTCTGCGGTCCGCGGGGTGTGGGGAAGACGACATCTGCGCGAATTTTTGCCCGGGCGATCAATGGTTTTGAGGTTTCTGATACCTCAGATTATGCGTTCAATGTGTTTGAATTGGATGCGGCTTCCAACAATAAAGTGGAGGACATTCGATCCATTGTCGATCAAGTCCGGATTCCTCCTCAACAAGGCAAGTACAAGGTGTACATCATCGACGAGGTGCACATGCTATCCCAAGCCGCCTTCAACGCTTTTTTGAAGACCTTGGAAGAACCGCCACCGCATGCGGTATTCATTTTAGCTACGACGGAAAAACACAAGATTCTTCCGACCATTTTGTCTCGGTGCCAGATTTTTGATTTTCATCGCATTACGGTTCCGGACATGGTGACCCATTTGCAAGGTATCTGTGAAAAGGAAGGCATCCAAGCCGACGAATCAGCTCTGCACGTGGTTGCTGTGAAAGCGGACGGGGCGCTTCGTGATGCATTGAGCATTTTCGATCAATTGGTGGCATTTGCGGGCAAGAAATTGAACTATGCCACCGTCGCAGAACACCTGCACGTGCTGGATCAACAAACGTATTTCGACGTGGTCGATGCCGTTCGGGAAGGGGAGGTCGCACGGGCTTTGCTTATTCTTGATGGCATCATTGCACGGGGCTTTGATCCGCATCATTTCATCACGGGATTGGGTGCGCACCTGCGTAACTTGATGGTAAGCAAGGATGCCACCACGATTCAATTGATGGAAGTCACGGATGACGTGAAGGCTCAATTCGCACAGCAATCGGCTGCGGTTGATTTGCGTTTCTTGGTGCGTGCATTGGATCAGGTAAACCAAGCCGATGTCCAATACAAGTCCAGCAATCACCAACGGCTGCTTGTGGAATTGACGTTGATGCAAATCGCTTCGATGAACGAGGCCGAAAAAAAAAAGCCTGAGCTGATCAGCATTGTTCAGGACGCTTGGTCTGCCGAAGCTCGTTTACCGGAGGCCAAAGTTGAGCCCCCAACGCAGGAAAAAATGGATGCTGCGGTTGCGGATGTTGAATCCGAGGTGCTCGCGGAAGTGGAGGTGATTGAAGCGCCTGCACCTTCAGGAAAGACCTCGGATCATGAACAGCCGGCGACTCCTGAAAAGCCCGCGCGCCGGGGAAAGGTGAGGCTGGCAGCTCCCGATACCTTGCTTGATAGTTTGGTCTCTGAGGCACCCCCTAAATTTGCATCCCCTTTGCGCACAGAACCGGTTAGCCAAGAGAAATTGGAATCGGCATGGGCGGCATTTTTGGAGGCAACGAAATCCAATGATCAGTTGAATTTTTATACCACCTTGCGAGCTTCTTCCGTGATGTCCGAAGGAAGTCAATTGATCGTCACCGTTCTGAACAAGCTCCAAGAATCCCAAATTCGTGAATCGCAATTGGACATGATGCGGTTTATGGCGGATGCGCTGAATAACGACGAATTGAAGTTGGAAATTCAGCTGAAACCGCTCGACGAGAGCACTGCGGCTTCGACGGAATTTATGAATGACCGTGAGCGATACGATGCGATGGTTTCGAAAAACCCGAATTTGGACGAATTGCGCAAGCGCTTGGACCTGGATTTATTGGGGTAATTTTTCAACTGTAGCGCCTTTCGTACCGGTATTTTGTTCATCCGTACCGATGAAAATGCAAAAAATGACCGGTCCTGCTTGAACGGAAAGCGCATCCAGTTGTTAGATGGTCATGAACTGGTATACCTCTTTT
>Ga0255771_1004258_pt1 | contig 13144 bp, 1 predicted proteins | sample 011ome_19_FD_179969 | JGI IMG/M metagenome (GOLD analysis project Ga0255771, IMG submission 179969) | Coastal salt marsh microbial communities from the Groves Creek Marsh, Skidaway Island, Georgia - 011510BT metaG (version 2) | ecosystem: Environmental > Aquatic > Marine > Intertidal zone > Salt...
ACCCATGCCCACACCGCTTCGCCGCCGTTCTTTACTCCAAGCCACGGGCGCTTCCCTTGGCGCGCTCTCGCTGCGCGGTTTTGCTATCGATAAACCCGCCGCCGCGCACTTTACCCACGGCATCGCCAGCGGTGACCCGTTGGCCGACAGGGTGATCCTCTGGACGCGGGTATTGCCCGGTAGCGGCAACGCAGCCGCAGTGCCCTGTACCTGGCAGGTGGCTACCGATGACAGTTTTAAGACGGTGATCGCCAGTGGTGAAGCGGTTGCCCGCGCCGCGAGGGATTACACCGTCAAGGTTGACGCTGCGGGCCTCGCCCCGGGCACGAGTTACTGCTACCGCTTCATCGCTAACGGCGTGACCTCACCAGTGGGTTGCACCCGCACCTTGCCCGTGGGGGCGGTGAGTGAATTCAAAATGGCGGTGGCGTCGTGCTCGAATTACCCGCAGGGGTTTTTCCATGCCTACCGCGACATTGCCGAGGCGGACCTCGATGTCGTGCTCCACCTCGGGGATTACCTTTATGAATATCCGGTGGGTGAGTACGTGAACCCGATTGCCGAAGAGAGGCTGGGTCGCAAGGTCGAGCCCGAGCACGAAATTCTGGTGCTCGAGGACTACCGCATGCGGCACGGCCTGTACCGCACCGACCCGGACCTTTTGGCCGCCCACGCCGCGCACCCCTGGATCACGGTGTGGGACGACCACGAGATGATGAATGACACGTGGCGCGCGGGAGCCGAGAACCACAACGAGGGCGAGGGCAGTTTCTTTGAGCGCATTCACGCCGCGCGGCAGGCGTACCACGATTGGATGCCGATCCGGACTGGTGCCGCCGGCGATCAGGGGGTGATCTATCGCGCCTTCCAGATCGGTGACCTCGCCGATCTCATCATGCTCGACACACGTCTTGTGGGCCGCGACGAGCAGCTCGACTACGCCAAAGGCATCGAGCAGGCCGGCAGCGTCGAGGCGTTTATTAAAAACGAGCTCTACAACCCCGAGCGGCAAATGCTGGGTGAACAACAGGAAGCGTGGCTGCAGAACGCATTGCAAAGCAGCAAAGCCCGCGGTGCCACCTGGCAGGTGTTGGGCCAGCAGGTGCTAATGGGCAAGCTGAATATCCCGGTCATCCCGCCAGAGGAGCTCGCTAAGCTCGATCTCTCTGAATACGCCCGGCCACGGGTCGAGCAAACCCAGCAGTTGGCCCCCTATGGCTTACCTTCCAATCTCGACGCCTGGGACGGCTACCCCGCCGCCCGCGAGCGGCTCTTTGCCCTGCTCACTGCCCACGCCACCAACCCGATCTCCTTGGCCGGCGACACCCACAATGGCTGGGCCTTTAACCTGACTAGCCAAAAGGGTGAGGCCGTGGGAGTGGAGTGGGGCACCCCTGGGGTTTCGAGCCCCGGGCTTGAGAACTACGTGCCGCTGCCCCCTGAGCGGATGCAGGCACTGCTCAAAGGCGCCAGCCCTGAACTGGTGGCCTGTGATACTTCTCAGCGCGGCTGGACCCACATCACGCTGACCCCCGAGACGGTCACTGCCCAGTGGCGGTTTGTGTCCAGCGTGACCGAGCCCATCTATCAAACGAGCGCGGGTGAGCCCTTGGTGACCCAGCGCAACGCGCGCGCACTCGCCTGATACCTCACCCGCGCGACTCCTGAAAACCCTCCCCGCAATCGGCTGCGAGTGGCGCATAACTGAGGGGGGGGGTAGCGGGAGCCCCTTTTGCTTCGGATTGTGTGCAAAACACGACAGTTTGCGGCAAATACCTACTATTAACAGGGGCCTCCCCGCGACTGTGATAGTGAAATCCGCATAATCACGGTCAGAGCACTGTGTCGATCTAACTTGGGGGAGAAACGCATGCCGGATGTCCTGACGGTAATGGTGACTACAGTTTTTCAACGCTGGAGTGTACGCCGGGTTTGCGGCGTGATAGCGCCAACATTACTGCTCGCAAGTCTGCTGCCACTCATCTCCCCGCATGTTCAAGCACAGCAGAGTGGGACATCCGCCGATGATGTCATCGAGTATTTAGCCCGCTGGCGGGGTAATCCCCCGGGCAGTGCTACAGCAGCGCTTACTGGCCTTTACTACATGCTGCCGGGTAATCGCTGCGATTCTCCACCGTCAGGGACGGGTACCGTCGATGGCCATCAGGGCGTGACCACGGGTGTGATGACACCCACCTACGGGCGTGTATCGGACGCCCTCGCCTGTACCGTCGGTGTTGGGCAAAAAGACGGTGGCGTTTGGGATTATACCGTCAAAATCAAATTTAAAGACACGCCAGAGGCGATTGCGTTCTGCCAGGACGTCAACGGTCTCCGATGGCAAATCAGCACGGAGTCAAGGCAAGGCACACTTTCCAGTGGCGAGTGCGATACGACCCGCCTGTTGAACTTTAGGCTCCCATCGAGCTTGGGCGCGCCTGAGTGGGACCTGGTTCTTACAACGCAGAGCGGCACGCAAATCGTGCTTGGGCAATGGGACGGTGACGGCGAGTGGAACCTTGAACCTCCGCCCGCTTGCGAGGAAGTCACCGACTGGAACGCTGCAGCGACCACCCCCGACTGGACGTGTCTTGTCGATGGACAGCCATACGAATACGCGGATTTTCACATCCTCAGAACGGACGGCAGGGCGGCCTGCCCACCGGACGCCGGTGTTGGTGTTGGACTGCCAAATTATGCAGAGGACTTGAAGTTCTGTAAGCAGACCGACGATACGCTCCGCGCCATATTTTCTTGGTATAACCAATTTCTAAATCGCAAGCTTGATTGGCTCCTTGAGGTTAAGCAGATTGGTTCGCGGAGGGTTAATGCCGACTATCCCTGCGAGGCAGCGAAGTTAACGGCGGGCGACCGTTGCAAAAACCAGCTTGCGGCGGGAGAGCAGGCTTTTTACTACATGGCAGGAGAGGGCGGTGACGGTATTCGTAACCTGGATGTGAGCAATTTAACGGGTTCGATGAAGTTCATGTTTGAGGGCGCACAAAATTTTAATGAAGACATCAGCACGTGGGATGTAAGCGGTGTGACAAACATGTACCAGATGTTCTACAAAGCCGCTAGTTTCAATCAGGACATTGGTGACTGGAACACCTCAAGCGTGAGAGACATGGAATCCATGTTCCGGGACGCACAAAATTTTAATGGAGACATCAGCACGTGGGATGTAAGCAGTGTGGGAACCATGCACCGCATGTTCTACAAAGCCGCTAGTTTCAATCAGGACATTGGTGACTGGAACACCTCAAGCGTGAGTAACATGAGTTACATGTTTTACTATGCTCAAGCCTTTAACGGAGATATTGGTGACTGGAACACCTCAAGCGTGAGTGACATGGCGAACATGTTTTACTCCGCTCAAGCCTTTAACCAATATATCGGTGACTGGAACACCTCAAGCGTGCGTGACATGGCATCCATGTTTAACAACGCGGGATCATTTAATCAAGATATTGGTGACTGGAACACCTCAAGCGTGCGTAACATGAGTTACATGTTTCGCAGCGCGGGCTCATTTAATCAAGATATTGGTGACTGGAACACCTCAAGCGTGAGTAACATGAGTTACATGTTTCGCAGCGCGGGATTATTTAATCAAGATCTTCATCAGTGGGACGTGAGCAGGATTGCTTCGGCGCCAAGCAACTTTGATAATGATGCCGGCAATTGGACTGGCATCGACCCCGAAACGACCTTGTCCTGGTGCAACGACGGCCGGCCTCAGTGGGGCACGGATGGCACACAAACGTGTGCTACCCAATGCACTGAGGTAACGGATTGGCCAGCCGCTGCCAATGACCCTGATTGGCGTTGCGAGATCGATAACAAGCCCTACGAATACGCCGACTTCCACATCCTGACCACCGATGGCACCGATGTGTGTGCCGCGCGCGCTACCTATTTGCCGACAGGGGAGAATAGTAACCAAGGTCTTTTCTGCGCGCAGGAAGGCAATACCGTCAGAGCGATTTACAACTGGAATAACTCATCTAGAAATAAACAACTCACTTGGCTGACCTCGGTTGAGCAGATCGGCTCCAGAACGGAAGCGGATGTAGCCTGTGGTGGCGCTGGTAAAACTGTAGCCGGCCGTTGCGCAAATCAACTGGCCACTGGCAAGCGCGCGTTCCGGTACATGGCAGGTGTGGGTGGGGCAGGTATTGCGGGCCTCGATACCAGTAACTTGGCCGACATGGGCTACATGTTCGTCGGAGCAAGCGCCTTCAATCAGGACATCGGATCTTGGGACACTTCATCTGTGAAAGTCATGACGGGGGTGTTCAGCGGAGCAAGCGCCTTCAATCAGGACATCGGGTCTTGGGACACTTCATCTGTGACCGACATGAACAAGATGTTTGGGGAGGCGAGCGCCTTCAATCAGGACGTCGGCGATTGGGTCACTTCAAATGTGTGGGACATGGACAGCATGTTCAGCGGAGCAAGCGCCTTCAATCAGGACATCGGCGATTGGGACACGTCGAGTGTGAGCTCCATGAACAGCATGTTTTGGTATGCGAGCGCCTTCAATCAGGACATCGGGTCTTGGGACACTTCACAAGTGGGTGACATGGGCTACATGTTCAGCGAAGCAAGCGCCTTCAATCAACCCATTGGCGATTGGGACACTTCAGCGGTGACGTATATGGGCTCCATGTTCGTTGGAGCAAGCGCCTTCGATCAAGACATAGCCGGTTGGGACACTTCAGCGGTGACGGGTATGGAATGGATGTTCAAAGGTGCGAGGGCTTTCAATCAGGACATTAGCGACTGGAACACCGCCAACGTCATCTACATGAAGGAGATGTTCAAAGATGCGAGGGCTTTCAATCAGGACCTTTCTGAGTGGATCGTCACCGCCGTTACCATCAATGATGACTTTGATGTCGGCGCAGATGCCTGGTGCGGACTGGGTTTTGACAACCGCGGCCGACCCGGCAATTGGGACCCGCTGTCAGACGGTGTGAGCTGCGCGGTGATGCTGACGATCGATGCGCCGCCCTCGGTGGTGGCGGGCGATGAGCTCACCTATACCCTTAACTACTACAACGAATCCCCCGATAGTTTTACCGGCACGCTCACGTTGGACTTGCCCAACGATAACGATGTCACGGTCAAGGCGGACGGCATCAGCGCAGGCGGCACGCAATCGGGCCGCACCATCACCTGGAATAACGTCGAAGTGCTGGCGGGCAGCTCTGCCGATGGTGTCGGCGGCAAGGTGAGCGTGACTGTTCAGGTAAGCCCTGACGCGCTCCCCAGTACCGAGGCTAACCCGCGAATCCTCGAGGCCAGTGCCACGCTCTCGGCGGGCGGCGTGGAATACGTGAACGCCGTGGCCGAGACCGAATTGACCAGCGAGGCCATCCTTATGGTCACGCTTGCGGCCAACGAGCAGGTAATGGCGGGTGAGCTCATTACCTATGCGATCAGCGTGCGCAACGAGGGTCTGTCCCGTACTCAAAATGCCGTTATCAACCTAACGCTGGTGCCAGAGCAGGGCAGTGCTGAGGCCGCGCCGACCTTTACCTTTGAGGATGATGCCGGCGTGTGCGAGGGCACCGTCTGTAACTGGACTAACGGCAACAACCTCGAGCCCGGCGGTGAGCGCACTGCCACGGTGAGTGTTCGCATTGCCGACGATGCCGAGGAAGGGAGCCGCTTCAAGGCCATGTTGAATGCCAATAGCGGCAACAACGCCGATACCTCAGACCGGTTTGCCCAAGTCAGAACCGAGATCACGGCGCAGCCGACGCCGGCGCTGGATATCACCCTGCAAACCTTACCCACGGCGGTGGTTGCACTGGGCGACGAGTTCAAGGCGCTGATTGAGGTGGTGAATGGCGGTGCGGTGGCGGCGGAAACTACGACGGTGACGCTGGATGTGCCGGCGGGTGCAAGCTTTGTGAGTGCGTTGGGTGGGGGTACTGAGTCGGGTGGCGTGATCACCTGGCAGGTGGCCGAGCTGAAGCCGGTCGATGGCGCGGCTCAGCTGGTTGCCTCGCTGCGGGCCCCGAATGTGGCAGGGGGTATTGAGCTCACTGCTGAGGCAGTCACGACGGCGATTCTGACCAATGGCAATAGCCAAGAGATCAGTACGCGGGTTACCGAGTCGCTGCGCGTGGATGATGCGCCGGTGCTGGATCTGCAGCTCACCATGAGCCCTGACCCGGTGGCGCCGGGTGATGAGCTGGCGATGCGCTTTAGCTATCAGAACATAGGCCACTTGGCGGCGAATGACGTTGTGTTGACCTCGCGGGTACCGGCAGAGACCACGCTGGATCTGGATGCGAGCAGCGCTGCGAGCTGCAGTGCCGATCCGTGTGTTGCAGGCTCCACTGTGACGGTGGACGTGGGCTCCCTAAATGCTCAGGCGAACGGTACGGCACGACTGGTGCTGGTGGTGGATAACGACACCACGGCGCTGCAGGTCAACGGTGCGGGTGCCTTGAGCGGTACTGATGGTACCGATGCCCTGCTACCCCAGGCGGCGTCTGCCTCGGTGCAGGTGGTGACGGGCCCGATCTTGGAGGTTACCCAGCGCGCCGACCGCGACTATGTACCGCGTGGTGGGATGGTGACGTACCAGATCGGCTATGTGAACCGGGGTCTGGCAGCGGCCAACGATGCGGCACTGGATAACTACTTGCCCACCGACACCCGTGTGCTGGCGGCACCCGGTGCCAGCGAAACAGATGATGGACTGAGATGGTCAACAGACCCCCTCGGGGCGGGCGAGTCAGGTTCTGTGATGACGCGCCTTGAGGTGGCGGATAATGCGGCGGTGGGTGCGAATCTGCTCAACGTGGTGACGCTCTCGGATGCGAACCAGACGGTCTATGCCGCACCCTATGACGTGGTCGTGACTGACGGCGCGGTACTGGAGACGACGATGGCGACGCTCCCGCAGGTGGCCGCACCCGGCAAGCCGTTTATCTATCAGGTCAGCTATGTCAACAAGGGCACGGCGGATGCGACGGATGTGACCCTGCAGCTGGCGCTGCCGGTGGATGTCACGGTGGAAAACTGTGATGGCTGTGCGGACGACAGCGGACCGCGGCTAACTTGGTCGCTGGGTACGGTCCCTGCCGGCGCGAAGGGCAGTAAGCAGGTGGTGGTCACTGTGGGTGCGGGCGTGCCCGAGTACACCAGCCTGTATGCGGCGAGCTATATCAGTGAGGCGGCCGCAAGTGCCCAATCGGCCGGGGCACAGTCCCGCGCGCTGGCGTCACTGAGTGAGGCACAGCGACCTTCACTGGATGCATCGGAACGCACCACGACCTCCCAGCGGCCCGGGCCATTGACGCTGGCGTCAACGCTGGTCGCGCGAGCACCGGCCACGGAGATCACGGCGACGGCGACGGATCAGGTGATACGGGGTGGTCAGATCAGCGTGCAGGCGAGTATTGCTAACGCAGGCTCTGCCACGGCAACGGGTACGACCCTGGAGACGCGACTACCTGCCGGTACGACGCTGGTCTTTGCCGGCACTCAGGCGACCTGCAGCGCTAACCCCTGTGTGGGGGGGTCTACCCTGAGCTGGAGTCTGGGCACGTTGCTGCCGGGTGCCGAACGCTCGGTGAGCTATGCGTTGTCGGTGGATGCCGATGCGGATCTGGGTCAACGAACGCATGTGCTGACGCTTGATAGCAACGAGGAGAGATCGCAGATCGCCGAGGCGACCACGAACGTGGTGGCTGGCGCGTTGACCCTTGAGAAATCGGTGACCGATGCCAATGGCACGGTGAACCCGACCTATGCCGAGATCGGTGATGCGGTGACGTACACACTCACGATCGTTAACGACAACCCGGCGGCCACACCCGATCTGGTGGTGACCGATGTGTTGCCCGCCGAGGTGATTGCCTGCGGTAGCTGCCTGAACCTGAGTGGCAGCGGTGCGAGCCTGTCGGGTAACACGCTTACCTGGAGCAACATCGATCTGGGTGCGGGGGATGCGATTGAACTGAGTTATGGCGTGACCATCCCCACGGTGGCCAATAACACGGCACTTGAGAACCTCGCGAGCGTGCGCTCGACGGTGGGCCAGACCGATACTGACAGCGCGCGACTGGTGATTACGGCGATTGCCGAGTTGGGTGTGACGCTTGCGGCACCGGCGGGCTTACAGCCTGACGAGTCCGGTTCGGTGGTGATGACCTATGAGAACACGGGCACGGCGGCGACGGATGCCACGCTTCGATACCTGTTGCCGGACTATCTGTCGGTAACGGATAGCGCGGGGGCTACGGTATCGGGAGCGGCGTATAACTGGAGTCTGGGCAGCCTTGCTGCGGGCGCGAGCGGCAGCAAGACCCTCACCGTGAAGGCGGCGGCAGATGCCCCGGCTAACGAGGTGCTGACGCACTTTGCGAGCCTTGAGGGGTCTGCGTCGAACTTGGCGGTCGATGCCAGCGATACCACGGTGATCGGTTCAGTTGAAGCGCTCTCTGTCTCGGTCACTGCGCCCGAAGCGTTACTGGCGGGCGATGCATTCGTCGGGTCACTGTCGGTTGCCAATGATGGCAATGCGACGAGTGAGGTGACTATTACAATCACCTTACCGCCTGGCTTTACGACCGGAGCAGGTGAAAACGTCATTACCTGGTCTGAAACGCTGGGTCCCCGTGATGAGCTGGTTGAAACATTCTCTGCTATTGCCTCGACGCAGGCGGGGCTGAATTATGCGCTGATGGTAGAGGCAGTCGCTGCCGGCACGGGTACCTCGGCGACGAGCACGGCATTGATCGATGTGCTGGAGCGACCCTTCGTGGCACTGGCGACAGAGGTGGACGCACCGCGTTATGCGGTGGCGGGTGAACTGGTCAACTATGTCATGACGGTGGAAAACCGGGGCACGGGTGCTACGGAAACGGTGAGTGTGACTGCGTCCTTACCCGCGGGCACCACGGTGGAGCCGGGCGGCGCAAATGCCTGGGACGACTGCACTAACAGTCAATGCTTCACACAAATAGCGGACTTGCCGCCTCTTGGCGTGTGGACAGGCAACCTCACGCTCCGCGTCGATGCCGGCGTGGAAGACGGCGCTCAGCTAACCTTGGTGATGTCGGCAGATGAGACATCGCTCAGTGCGCCTTCCGTGGCCATTGCCAATACGAAGGTGCAGTCATTACCCGACTTGTCTGTGGAGGTAGCAACCCTGCCCACGGCGGTAGTTGCGGTGGGTGATGAGTTTAAGGCGCTGATTGAGGTTGTTAATAGCGGCGCGGTGGCGGCGGAGACCACGACGGTGACGCTGGATGTGCCTGTGGGTGCGAGCTTTGAGAGCGCGCTGGCAGGAGGCACGGAGTCGGGTGGTGTGATCACCTGGCAGGTGTCTGATCTGGCTATAAATGGTGCGGCGCAACTGGTTGCCACGCTGCGCGCGCCAGATGCCGAGGGTGCCCTGGAGCTGGTGGCCGAGGCCACGACCAGTGTGACGCTGGCGAGTGGCGGGTCCCGTGATATTACGGATCGAGATGTGCAGTCACTGCGTGTGGGGGATGCCCCGGTGCTGGATCTTCAGTTGGCAATGAGCCCTGACCCGGTGGCGCCGGGTGACGAGCTGGCGATGCGCTTTAGCTATCAGAACATCGGCTTTGAGTCGGCCGAGGACGTGATGCTCAGCTTCCGCGTGCCGGCCGAGACGGAGTTGGATCTGGATGCGACGACCGCTGATGTGATCTGTGCCAACACTTGTGCGGCGGGCGAGACGGTGACGTTGGATATTGGCACCCTGCAGGGTCAGACAAGCGGCGAGGCCCGCATTGCGTTGTTGGTAGATGACGACACAGCGGCGCTACAGGTCAATGGTGCAGGTGCCCTCACAGGCACTGATGGCACCGATGCCCTGCTACCCCAGTCGGCGACGGCGGCGGTGCAGGTGGTTGATGGTCCGATCCTTGAGGTGACCCAGCGCGCCGACCGTGACTATGTGCCGCCCGGCGGGCTGGTGACGTACCAGATCGACTACCTGAACCGGGGCCTGACAGCGGCCAACGATGCGACGCTGGATAACTTCTTGCCCACCGACACCCGTGTGCTGGCAGCACCCGGTGCCAGCGAGACAGATGAAGGACTGAGATGGTCAACAGACCCCCTCGGGGCGGGCCAGTCAGGTTCTGTGATGACGCGTCTTGAGGTCACGGATAAAGCGGCGGTGGGTGCGACCTTGGGCAACGTAGTGAGCCTCTCGGATGCGAACCAGCGTGTCTACGCCGAGCCTTATGACGTGGTCGTCACTGACGGCGCGGTACTGGAAGCGACTATGGCGACGCTCCCACAGGTGGCCGCACCCGGTAAACCGTTTATCTATCAGGTCAGCTATGTCAACAAGGGCACGGCGGATGCGACGGATGTGACCCTGCAGCTGGCGCTGCCGGTGGATGTCACGGTTGAGGACTGTGATGGCTGTGCGGACAGCCGACCGCGGCTGAGCTGGTCGCTGGGTACGGTCGCTGCTGGTGCGAGTGGCAGTAAGCAGGTGGTGGTCACGGTGAGTGCAAACGTACCCGAGTACACCAGCCTGTATGCGGCGAGCTATATCAGTGAGGCGGCAGCGACAGCACAGTCGGCCGGCGCGCAGTCCCGCGCGCTGGCGTCACTGAGTGAGGCACAGCGACCTTCACTGGATGCATCGGAACGCACCACCACGTCACAGCGGCCCGGGCCGCTGACGCTGGCGTCAACGCTGGTGGCGCGGGCACCGGCCACGACGATCGCTGTGAATGCGACCGATCAGGTGATCCGCGGTGGTCAGATCGGGGTCGAGGCGGTCGTTAGCAACGCGGGCTCTGCCACGGCAACGGGCACGACGCTGGAGACGCGACTGCCTGCGGGCACGACGCTGGTCTTTGCCGGCACTCAGGCGACCTGCAGCGCTAACCCCTGTGTGGGTGGTTCTACCCTGAGCTGGAGTCTGGGCACGTTGCTGCCGGGTGCCGAACGCTCGGTGAGCTATGCGTTAGCTGTGGATGCCGATGCGGACCTGGGTCAACGAACGCATGTGTTGACCTTGGCGAGCACCGAGGAGAACGAGCAGATCGCCGAGGCGACCACGAACGTGGTGGCTGGTGCACTGACCCTTGAGAAGTCGGTGACCGATGCCAATGGCACGCTGAACCCGACCTACGCCGAGATCGGTGATGCGGTGACGTACACACTCACGATCGTTAACGACAACCCGTCGGCCACACCCGATCTGGTGGTGACCGATGTGCTGCCGGCGGATGTGATTGCCTGTGGCAGCTGCCTGAACCTGAGTGGCAGCGGTGCGAGTTTGTCGGGTAGCACGCTCACCTGGAGCAACATTGATCTGGGTGCTGGGGACGCGATTACGCTCAGCTATGGCGTGACTATCCCCACGGTGGCTAACAACACGGCGCTTGAGAACCTCGCGAGCGTGCGCTCGACGGTGGGTCAGACCGATACCGACAGTGCAAGGCTGGTGATTACGGCGATTGCCGAGCTGGGTGTGACACTCTCAGCACCGGCGGGCTTACAGCCCGACGAGTCAGGCTCGGTGGTGATCACTTACCAGAACACCGGTACGGCGGCGACTGATGCGACGCTTCGTTACCTGTTGCCGGACAATCTGTCGGTCACGGATAGCGCGGGGGCTACGGTATCGGGTTCCGCCTATACCTGGAGCCTCGGCAGCCTTGCTGCGGGCGCGAGCGGTAGCAAGACCCTCACCGTGAAGGCGGCGGCAGATGCCCCGGCTAACGAGGTGCTGACGCACTTTGTGAGCCTTGAGGGGTCTGCGTCGAACCTGTCTGCCGATGCCAGCGATACCACGGTGATCGGTTCGGTCGAGGAGCTGGCGATCTCGGTCAGCGCACCGAGCCCTTTAACCACCGGCGATACCTTTACCGCCACCGTTGTTGCAACAAACAGTGGCAATGGCTCGGCTAACGGCAATGCTGTTTCACTGACTTTGCCGGCGGGCTTTACCGTTTCGAACGCCGCCGGTGGCACAGTGGCGGGGCAGGTCATTAGCTGGAATGTAGATCTGCCTGCTGGTGCAGCCCAAACCTTGCTGCCCGTCATCGGCGCGCCGGCTACTGCGGGCTCGGCGGTGCTGAATGTCGAACTGGTGGCGACATCGGGTGTGACTCAGACTGATAGCACCACGGTGCAGGTGAACGCCCTGACCGCAGCCGTAATTCAGGCGGCGGCGCAATTCAGTGTGGCTGAGGCAATGGCCGGTGACACTGTGACGCTGACAGCAGGACCGGTGAACATCGGCGGCGCGGCTTCAGGTGCCGTTACCAACACGGTGGTCTTGTCGGCAGGACTAACCGCCACCGCATACGATGGCGCTAGTTGGAATGCGGGCACGCGGTCTCTCAGCTGGACTACGGCCTCGCTGGCCTCCAGAGGCAGCGACCCCCAGAGCTTCACGCTGCTTGTTGAGGATGAGGGAGCGCTGAATGCATTGATCACCAGTGACGATGCCAGTGGCGAGGCTTCCATGGTGCGGACGTATCCGGAGGAGGTGACCATCACCCCAGAGAATCCGGACTCGTCCTGCAAGATCTCTGGTCAGCCAGTCGTAGCCGCGGCGCCGACACCACCAGAGGGCATCACACTCTCGTTTGCCAACACGGTTGGCTTCACGGTGATCGACTGCGATCGCAACCCGAACACCAGCTATCCCGAGACATTGAGCGTGACCATTGATGTGGGTCAGGCGATCGACAGCGATGCCGCGCTATACAAGGTATCGGATGCGGGAGAGTGGAGTGTGATCGACGGTGCCGTGATTGCGGGGCAAACCGTCACCTACAGCATTACCGATGATGGTGATCTGGATCAGGACAAGACTCCTGGCACTTTGAGGGATCCGGTAGCACTGGCGGTTCCGGAGGGCGAAGCACCGGCTAAGCCGGTTATCCCGGTGCCGCTGCCACTGTGGCTTCTCGCCGCGCTCATAGGTTCACTGGGCTGCCTGGGCTACCGGCGCTTGCGGCTGGCGTAGTCTCATAACACCGCGCCTTCCGTCTGCACTGGGCGGAACGCGCGGCCACACTTCAAGCAGGCCGATGCTACCGGACACTCGCCGAGCAGACCGATGCTGCCGGCCAAGTGGCTTTGAGAGGGCGATGACCCCATGCCGCCTTGGGGGTGG
>Ga0255771_1004285_pt1 | contig 13092 bp, 11 predicted proteins | sample 011ome_19_FD_179969 | JGI IMG/M metagenome (GOLD analysis project Ga0255771, IMG submission 179969) | Coastal salt marsh microbial communities from the Groves Creek Marsh, Skidaway Island, Georgia - 011510BT metaG (version 2) | ecosystem: Environmental > Aquatic > Marine > Intertidal zone > Salt...
CTGCCTGTCGAATTGAGCCCGGGCGGTTCGGGTGGCTGGATGCGTACCGTGCTTACCCTCGGAACGCTTGGGTTGTTCATTCTCGTGACCAATCAGGTCAGGCGTCATCTTGTGACTCCGTGGCCCACTTGGTCACAAGTAGTTGTGGGCTTGGGCATTTACCTCATTTTGTTCCTGACTTCGGTTTTTATTATTAAAGAATCGGCTGTCCTTTGGCCCACTGGTGATATGACTGAGTGGCTCGGCGGCCGGTTACCTCGTGAGTATGCGGGCGCTTTGTGGCTTGTGGCAGGAGCTCTAGCAGCCTGTGCAGTCCAAGCCTCAAAAGAGCATCGTCGGCTTGATGCTCAGCGACTCACTTCTGTTAAGGATTCACTCGTTATGGAACTGGGTCGGTTGCAAACAAGTGCATCGCACGTGCGGGATCAACTCGCGCACGTGCTTCATGGATCTGTCCAGAGTCGTCTTGCTATTTCCGCGATGTTGCTACATGAAGCATCCGCAGTGAAACCGCAAGACTCCATGCGATTTGCCAATGATGTGAATCGAATCCGCGAGATACTGGAATCAATTGAATCTTCACTTTTGGTTCCCAGTGACGACCACTTTGTGGGCGATCCGCTACTTCTTGCATCACAATTCAAACAGGCGTGGCGTGGGTTGGTGGAAATCGAGATCACGTTGCAGCCGTCTGCTCAGAAAATTCTTGAAGCATCTCCTGTGGCGGCAGAATTGGTGTTCGAACTGTTGGGGGAGACGGTTCTTAATGCAAGTCGACACGGCCACGCTCGCACCATGTCCATTTCCATTGATGCGGGGGTGAATTCCGAATTATTGATCGAGGCAATCAATGACGGTGATAAGCCACCCATCGATCTCATCCCAGGCCTTGGCATGCGTAGAGTCATCGCGGCTGGCGGCTCCTGGAAACTCGAAGCACTCATGAGCGAACAGGTGCGCGCGGAAATAGTTGCACCGTCCACGCTCTGGGTCAATGAGTAGCGGCTATTTTTTGATCGGCGGTAGGACTTGTTGTGCAGTAATACCCGTTAATGGAGCACACGTGTCCGCACAAGTTACCCTGTGAGCCTTCGTCTCTTCGCCGTACCGTTTGCGACAAATTGACAACGTAATGCATCAAAATCTGAGAGGGTTTATGCATGCCAGGTTTGAGCAGGCGTCGCTTTATTGCCGGCGTGACTGGATTAGCAGTGGGCCTTGGTCTCACATCAGAAGCACTTGGTCGAGCCCTGGCGTCAGTTCCACGGGCGCGTGATGTTCGTTCTACTTTATTGGAAACAATCAAGTTTTCATCGAGACCAATTCGTGGCAGCTATCACACGTTGGTTAGTGGTGCAGGCGAAGATTTCATTACCCGCCTCGACGTCTTGGGTAAAAGCGCGAACCCTCAGCGGGTGACATCGCGCCGCTCACTTTTTTATGTCGCGCACCTTTCTGATATCCACCTGATTGATGCTCAAACACCCTCTCGGATGGAGCCAATGGTCGGTTTGGCCAAGACAACATTCTCTGATGCCTTTCGCCCGCAGGAGTTGATGAGCACGCATGTGTTGGCATCCATGATGGTTGCAGTTCGTGAAGCATCCATTAGTCAGGTGACAGGTGCCCCACTTGCAGCAGTTGTCAATACGGGTGACAGCGCTGACATGCTGAATGATTTGGAAACCAGTTGGTATATCAACGTGCTGGACGGTGGCTCAATAACTCCGAACAGCGGAACGCCAGGGGTCTATGAAGGCGTACAGGTGTGGGCAGATGCACCATATGCCTACCACCCGGATGACCCGGCCCAGGATCCCTACGGGGAGTACGGGTTCCCCCAACTTCCGGGACTACTAACGGCCGCCGTGAGCCAAGAGGTGTCGAGTCTAGGTTTGCCGGTTCCCTGGTATGCGGTCTATGGAAATCACGATGCAATGTTCATGGGGACATTTGGAGTACAGTCCCAACTTCGCTCGTGGGCGGTTGGTTCACGAAAAGCGGCTACTTGGGAAGCGCTTGGGGGAACTTCAATTGCAGGCCTCGCTTCTGAACCCAGTGCATTTCAGCGTTTTACAAACTCTCTTCGCACAAACCTAGGCTTGGTGCCGGGTATTCATTCCGTCGCACCTGATTCACGGAGGCGATTGCTGGAGCGAACGGAATTCATGCAGGCGCACTTGGATTCGCCAGCATTTCCCGGACCGGTCGGTCACGGTTTCACGCCGGAAAATGTCTCAAGTGGGCGCACATACTGGAAAGCCGATCCGGCACCATATATACGTCTGCTCGGTCTTGACACGTGTAATGAAACAGTTGGTGCTGACGGAGGCGTACCCGAGGAGCAATTCGAATGGGTAAAGGCTGAATTGGATGCCGCCCGTAATGAGGGTGTCTTGTGTGTGATTCTGAGTCATCACAACAGTTTGACATTAGAAAATGATGCTCAGCCGGTTTTTGGTGGTCCTAGGATTGTTCACGCTGAGGAATTCATTGCGGCATTATTGGAGCGGCCAAATTGTATTGCTTGGATGAATGGTCATACACATATCAACACCATCAATGCTCACAGTTCAGCCGATGGAAGCACAGGGTTCTGGGAAATCACGTCCGCCTCGGTTATTGATTACCCGCAGCAACAGCAACTCATTGAAATCGTAGACAATCGTGATGGGACTATTTCCATATTTGTCACTGCACTTGATCATGCCAGCGATGCCGAGTGGGTTGACGGTGATTACAGCACACGAGGCCTTGCGTCTCTCAGCCGTGAATTTGCTGCCAACGATTGGGTTCAAAACCCACCCATGAGATGGGGCTCTCCATTAGATCGCAATACCGAACTTTTGTTGCCAGCTCCATTCGACATGTCACGGATCTCCGATTCAACGGTCGAGGCAACCATGATGACTGCACGTGCACGCCTGATCAAAGCTGGGGTTGAAGCATGAGTCAACCACGATTTTTCCGGCGAATCTTTGCTCTTGCTTTCACGCCTGTGATTTTTGCCGCCCTGTCAGGCTGTTCGCAGATTGCGTCGCTGACGCCAGTGAGCGGTGGACCGCTTCAAACTGTCAGAGTTGCGGTCCTCGATGTTTTGGTCCAGCAACAGGTACCGATTTTAGTTGCTCCCGTGTGCGTCCTCGGGGATACTCAATTCACTTGTGAAGGAAGCACCATGGATGGAGACTCAATCCTTGCTGAAGCAACGCTCTCGGTGCCTTACAGCCTTGTTCTAACAGTTGGTAGCGAAATTATTTATTCGGGCGATGTTCAAAGCGTTATTGATCAAGCCGCAAAGAGCCAACCATGACAAGTCTCCAGGCGCGTGAATCATTGGGTGTGCGCACGTGGCCGATCGCAATTACTGCTGTTGTGGTCAACGCGCTTGTGCAAGCGTTGCTCACCATTTCAAATCCGACGCCGCCTGCGACCTGGTGGATCTGGCCGCTGTGGATCTTTTCATTTCTTGCCATCACATTCACAGCGGCGGTATTTGTAGCCGCGTTGTCGCTGGCAGCTGAGGGCCAATGTCACTGGCGCACCGTCCTCATGCAAGTTCGGTCACGAGCGCTGCCCTGGCTCGGCTATGCAAGTGCATTAATTGCAATTGTGTTGATTGGGTTTGTTTTCTGGATTATTCCCGGCGTGATTGTGCTTGCGCTGACTCCATATCTTCTCTTCGCTGTCATGGGTGCTCACCCCAACCCAGTGCGAAGTAACTTTCGTGCGATACGTGCCGGCTGGGGGCGTTGGATCGGGCTGTGCATCGTGTCTATCTTGATCGTTGCGGCAATCTGGCTGGGATCATCGTTGGTTTCCTTCTTTGTTCCAGGCCCAGTGGGTGGGTTCATCATTTGGCTTGCGATCGGATTCGTTGGCATCGCCTTACTGCGCATTTGGTTTCACGCCTGGCAGCATGCTCATTCGGCCATGGCCGGAGATTAACTCGGCAGAAGCATCCCGATTTCACCATCTGGGCGGGGCGATAAAGGCCGAATCTGAGCAAATGTATTGGCATTTGCCTCCTGCCACCAGAGGTGCAGTAATAACCGAGCACTGAAACCGGCGCGACAAATTTATTCGAAAGAAATGAGAGACCATCTCCTGTAACTAATAAAGCCCAAATTTCAAGGGAGACCGCATTTCATGTTGCCAATAAAACGCTCTTGTGCTGGGGGTCTGTTTCTCGTAGCCATAATGAGCCTCGCGGGATGCTCCAGCAACGGTAATCCTTCGACAGAAGACGTCAATAAGGACACTTCCATTGATATTTCACCGACTCTCACGGGCGACGAATCAATCGAGATGGGCGATATCAATACAGGGGACAACTGATGCCCAGTAGTCGCAAAAAAATTGTCAACCTTTTGGCCATCCATCGTCACTTTTTTAACAACGCCTTTCTCATCTCCTCTAATCGGCCATGTCTCTCACCCTGACCAATAGAAATGCGTTGAGGCGACTATCGAGAAACATTCGACATTCCACCGCTCTCCACGAGCCAGTAACGCACACCATCGGAGGTACTTCATGAAACGCTTATTTATCGCCGCCACTATCGCGGCTTTAACTATTCCTGTTGGTATCGCGGCACCCGCGATGGCGGATGACCGTCCTGTGCCGCCACCTGTGCCAGGCCCTGTCGGCGCTTCCCCTATTTCTGACCTCGGCGGGTTCGACGGTCCTGATAGCTCTGTTGGGCTTTATAACCCTATGTCTGATGTGGGTCAACCCGACGGGCTCGAACATCCTGTTGGGTTCACGTTCACAAACCCTGGTGGGTGCTCAGTGTTCGACTACGGCGGTATCGGGTGCACCTCACAGGGTTCAGGTAACAAGACATTCTATTTCCCTGTTCCTCTCGGTCCTGGCACCGTGAGTAACGCCTTAAACGTGAAGGTAGACATCAGTAAGGATCTCGCACCTGGTATCGGGTTGCCATCAACTCGTTCTAAAACTACAGATGTTTTCAACGCCCGTAGCCATAAGCGCATCAACGCTATGGCTAAGCATTTCGTAAACAACCCTGGTGATGTTATTAACATTCACGCGTACGGCCCTGACCGTGAGATCGCTTTAACGAAGGGGCATCTCGTTCGTGAACAGTTGCAGGCCGATATCACCCGCCTCGGTGGGAACCGATCGGCCCATCACGTGTTCGTGACGTATGCGGGTGACCCTGACCATAAGAAAGGTGTCGACGTCACCATTCATCAACACGCGGGTACGAAGCACACGAAAGCGCACGCATGGGTGAACACTCACCTCGCCTCGAAGAACTCCACCCTGACCGACGCGCAGCGGGAAACGGTGGCGGCGCATCTCGTGGCTTCTTCCACTCCTGAGCAGGTGCAGGCGAAATGGGATATCGACATGAATGAGGATGTTTCCATCGTGGATGCGGCTCAGATCACCGAGATCGCTCGTTATTTCCTCGACAACCCTGACCAACACATCCTCGTCCGTGACCATGTCGCTACGGGTGAGCATGGCACAACGGTTGTGGACGCGGTCCTCGCTGAGATGACGCGACTCGCGGCCGAGGATGGTGTCGTCACGACTCGTAGCGAGTTTTCGGACTGGTTGGGTCAGGTGATGGTGAAGGTGAAGGACTTCACTGACGATCTGAACGCAGCTGAGGTGGAGATCCACGCGGTCACGGTCACTATCAACGACGCGGCTACCGCTATCGCAACCACCATCACTGATGTCACGACTCTCGTCGGTGACGTTATTAAGGATGTGGAAACAGTCATCAACCCGATCGTTACCGCTGTCGATGACGGCGCCGTGGTTGTGAAGACCGTGAAAGACGTCATCACTGCCGTCGTAGCCCTCTAAGCCCACTATTCATCACCATCGGAGGTAACTCATGAAACGCTTATTTATCGCCGCGATGGTCGCGGCCCTGACTATTCCTGTCATGTTCGCGGGGCCTGTGTTGGCGGATACCACATTTCACGTCCGACTCGACCCCAGGGATTGGGCGTGGAGCGGAACCATCACCTATGGGTGCGACGAACCAACGTCGGTGCAGTTCACATTGCAGCCGAACGCGGGACTCCAACACATATTGGACTTCACTATCGGCACATGGGATGAGTGTGACCAGCCGAAGTTGTCCGTCAGCACGCTGACGGACGGGAACGCGTCTTACTACGGTCAATCGATGATTGCGGACATCGAGTACTACCTTGTTTCTGGGTGGAAACTCGAGTACTTTTCACCAGGAGACACAGATAGCGGCATACCTATCACATTCGTGCTCGGCGACCTAGACGACGGTCGGGAACTGAAAATGTTCCCGAGGGTGTTCGCGTCGGACATGCGATCGAATAACGTGATCGCGAGCGGAAACTTCAACACCGCAGACACACGATCGAAGATCACTAACTATGTGACCCTGCAACCGAACCGTGTGACCGCGATGGCGAAACGGTTCGTGGACGCACCTAACTCAATCATCAACATTCACGGCTACGGCCCCGATAAGGATGTTGCTCTCGCACGAGCGAACCACATCCGTGACCATCTCATCTCGGAGATCACTCGTCTCGGTGGTGACCCCGCGAACTACCCGACAATCGTTGTTTACGCAGGTGACCCTGACCATAAAAAAGGTGTCCACGTGACTATTCATCAACATTCAGTTCGTGCCATCGGAACGGGCGGGTGGTGATCATGAAACGCACACTGATCGCCGCGACTATCGCGGCACTGACTATTCCTGTTGGGTTCGCGGGGCCTGCACAGGCGGACTGGTTCTCGCACACTGAGATACTGACAGTGTCAGTGGACAACACTGACGGGGCCGAACCCATGTCAGTGTTCGTGAAGGTCACCTGCGATGACGGGAATACAGCTAGCATCGGTTCCCCCGACGCACCTGAGGTGGTAGCTGCGGGTGATTCTCGTGGCGAAAATGGCTCCTGTGAGTTGACGAGCAACGGCGCGTGGGAATACACCGTTGATGGTGTTAACTGCTACGGATCGTTCGAGTTCGGAACTAGAGATAACCTCGTCGCCGCACGCGGCTATAACCCCAACGGGCAGGCCGTGTGTCCTGGAAACGGTTCGATCTATATCGGTGACACGCAGTACACGAATCATTTCATGTTCGAAGAGAACAACGCAGGGGTCTACAACTTCATGATTACGACACCTGTCAGATTCGTTGAAAAAGTAAATGAGGCGCGCGCGGACGCGGCAGGGGACTTCACCCTCGGCGAAGCACGAGCGAGGAACACAGGGTATGTGACCCGTAACCCGAACCGTGTGACGGCGATGGCGAAACGGTTCGTCGCCGCTCCGAACTCATTCATCAACATTCACGGCTACGGCCCCGATAAGGATGTTGCCCTCGCACGGGCAGAACATGTCCGTGAGCATCTTCAGTCAGAGATCACCCGCCTCGGTGGTGACCCCGCGAACTACCCAACATTCGTCACCTACGCAGGTGACCCTGACCATAAAAAAGGTGTCCACGTCACTATTCATCAACATTCAGTTCGTGCCATCGGAACGGGCGGGTGGTAATCATGAAACGCTTATTTATCGCCGCGATGGTTGCGGCCCTGACTATCCCTGTTGGGTTCGCGGGGCCTGCTCAGGCGTGGGACATTCCTGACACTTTTAGCTTAGCGAACAGGTTTGATCTTGCCGTATCGGTTGACAACAGTCGTGGCGTTTACCCGCTTACGGTGTCTGCGAAGGCAACCTGCGCGGATGGCTCTATGAGCATCCTCGCACCATCTGATGACCCATTGGTTATCGCAGTGGGTGATTCTCGCGGCATGGTGCCACGGTGCTTGTTGAACAGTGATGATACCGCCACATTCGAGCTCACTGTTTCTGCGAACGGCATTACTGCTCGATGCAACGGCACGATCGTGAACGATTCTTTGAGTGGCATCGAAGTGACGGAAGTTGGAGACCCCGTTTGCTCATGGAATAAAGGTGATGACGTGGATTTCAACTTTTTTGAAAAGCCGTACACGGGGGGCGACATGAGGCTCCCCGTCAACCTCATTATTAACCCCTTCTACTTCAAAGAAGAAAACTGTGCCTGTCACGCCTTCCAACTCGGTACAGAACCACTAACTGATGTAACCAACGCTACCAACGTGAACACTGCGGATACACGTTCGAAGAACACCAACTATGTGACCCTGCATCCGAACCGTGTGACGGCTATGGCGAAACGGTTCGTGGACGAGCCAAACTCCCCTATCAACATTCACGGCTACGGACCGAACCGACAGACCGCTCTCGCACGGGCGGAACATGTCCGTGACCACCTCATCTCCGAGATCACCCGCCTCGGTGGTGACCCCGCGAACTACCCAACATTCGTTGTTTACGCGGGCAATCCTGACCATAAAAAAGGCGTGCATGTCACTATTCATCAACACACGGGAACTTAAATGAAACTCGTTGCTGTTGTTATGTGCGCTGGTTTCGTATTTGTTCCCGTTACAGCAGCGAACTCGATTCAGGTGAGTGGTCGTGACATTGACTTTGCTATGTCTGCGGATAACGCCGGTTCTAGCGTGCCAGTGGTCTTCCAAGGAGTTGTTACCTGTGACAACGCCAATCAATCAACCATCGGCCCGGTCACCCTCGCACCGCAGGAAACACGCGGCGAGGTCCCTGATTGCATATGGAACACAGACTGGCCGAGAGCTACTTTCTCATTCAAAGTCGGTACCGATGAAATGGATTCCGCAGGGGTGGGGATTCAGTGCACCGGGTTCATCACCAATACATTGAGTAATCAGATCGTCACTGTAGTTGATGGCAGCTCGGATGATCGGTGCAAGAGTGGAAATTCGGTACAGGGAATAGCTGGTCAGCAACCGAAATTTGTGAACTTCGAAAAGAACGATGCGAATGTGTACAACTTTCACCTCACCTCCGTTGGACTTAACCCCCCGCCCACACCAGTTGATGGCGTTAAGGGAGCCGTCAATGTGAACCTGACCCCTGCAAGTGCAGATGCAGGCACCCCTCGGGCAAAAAAAGTCCTGGACTACACAATTCTCAAAGCTCATCGTGTTACAGCCATGGCAAAAAATTTCCTGAAAAGCCCCGGGGACATCATCAACATTCACGCTTACGGCCCTGACCGAGCCGAATCCCTTGCTAAGGCAAAGCATGTTCGAGTTGCGCTTCAGTCGGAAATCGCTGGCCTCGGCGGTAATCCTGCCGAATATCCCGTGTTTGTTGTTTATGCCGGCGACCCTGACCACAAAGCGGGAGTCCACGTGACAATTCATCAACATGCCGCGTCATCCATCGCGATCCCGTAAGGCCGAGCAATCACCAATTGTGTGATGTCATAAAACATTTGTTGAGTAACGGCCCGGCCCGCCGGACGTAATCGTTGTAATAGATCTGTTTTGTTTTCGTGTTGGCAAATCGACACATTCGGACTGCTCGATGTTTCGCTGGTACGGCGATGCATTCCATGGAGCGCATGGGTGGGCCCTCCTGCATGCACCGAGGCGGAAGTTGAGATTTGCTGCGACTGTGCATGTGCTGGACTGGTCCGAACTATTAGAAAATCATCCCAGCAATGTTTAATTTCCATCCTAGATGCGAAAAACCGGGCACACTCTCACATCTAATCTGCCAGAGTATTTGACACGAAACCGCACCTGTGGCAGAAGAAGGCTATGAATCTAAGGACCAATATCGCTCAGACTTCGACTGGCAACCTGTCATTTTTACACTGCATCGAAATCTGACAGGTCAGCCTCTAATCGCGCAAGCTACGACCAACGACTACACCACAACGGAGACGCTAGATGAAGTTGCCACGACAGATCACCACCGGTGCGATCGCCACCCTCGCATTCGTGCTCGGCATCACAGCATTACAGGCACCGAGCGCGACAGCTAATGACGGACCCCTGAACGTTGTTGCTGAGGGCCTAGTTGAGAGAAATCCCGAGTTTGTGTCCCGCGCCCCTATCTTTCCAGGGCAGATCGTTCGCTGGAGGTTCCCGAAATGGACCGCTGAGATTACAACCGATCAGCCCTACTTTAGTTACCAGCGTCGCGAGCGAAAGCTCTTTATGGGTCTCGTGCCATCACCTTCCGACTGTCGAGCCCTGGTGTCGGGAAGTCCAGTTATCGGCACTTGGAGAGAGGTGACAGCCTTCAGCGTTATCGGCAGACGAGCGCCAAGTCGCCTGAGCACCGAGGAAATCGTTACCTCATTTGACGTCCCCGAAAATGCAGATGGTCAATATCTGTGTGCCTGGCAACGAGCAAATACGGCTTTTATTCTTGACTCTGAAGTGGGTATTGATACTGCGGTCGGCACAAGCGAAGCCATAGTGGGTCCACAAGTCCAGACAATTCGGAAACTGCAAACGCTCTATCCTCGCGCGCCTTATTACTCCAACAATTCAGGGAGTACCTCGCTGCATCCCGGTGAGGAAATCTGGGTAACGGCCGAAGTCGGCAACAACTTCGCAAACGAGACCGTGCAAGGTCGCTGGGTCACCGTGTCCTTCCCGAACTTCGCAACACCGGGTACCTGCCGTGGGCAACAGGGCGAGGTAACAACCGATATCAGGGAATTCGGTGCGGCCCCGGTCACTCGGCCAGCGACCATCCCGGATTCAGCCGGTGGCAAGTACATGTGCCTGCAACAATCCATCATCACGGACGCGATGGACAAAGTGATGAGTTCTGAGCCGGTCACGTTCCCCATCTCCAGATCTCTGGCGTCCTACGTACCCATCGGCGCAGCCTCCTTAGGCAGTTCCCTGGACAAACTCTTGGCAGCCACCTCCAAGCTCGAGCAACTCCAAAGCCAGCCGAATGTGGACCGAGCAGCCCTGGCTGCTGCTGCAGCGGAAGCGGAAGGGGCCCGACGCGAAGCCAGGGCTGCTGCGCAAGCCGCGCAGGCCCAGCAGCAAGGCCAGGCCCAGCAGGGGGGCGCCGCACCGCAGGCTGCCCAGATAGCTCAGGTACAACAGGCAGTTCAGGCAGCGGCAACTGCGGTAGAGAAAGCTGTCAGCGAGTCAGCAGTCGGAAAATCGAAGGTAACGTCAGTCACCGCCCTCGCTCTTGCAACCGGCTTCGACCCGTTCACGACTCCGATTCTGCAGACTGGAGAAAAGAATGCATCAGGGGTCTCGATCAAGGTGAACTCTCCAAATTCGATTCAGCAGAAGAAGCGGCTTCGCACTCAACTTGATGTGCTCGAACCCGTTACGCGCGGGGGCATGCGCCAGTACCTTCTGGACTTAAGCGGCCCAACACCGCAGTTGCTTCTCAAGCGCACGGGCTTTGTGCCCAATGGCGTGAAGAACAAGCGGTACTGGATCAGTCAGAAATTCCAGCCGGGGACATACGGACTACTTACTACCTTTTTGCCCTCAACTCCGGGGATGCAAGGCCTAGCGGTGTATAACACAATTGAGGTCACTGAAGCCCCGAAGAAGAAAAAGAAGAAGCGGTAACAAAATCTTGATCAAGGAGACCGAAAGAAACCCGTAGCGATCGTCGGAACCAGTATTTTCATAGTGTCCGCGGCGCTGATCGCACCATCCGCGCATGCGGCCCCTGCGAGCACTGTGCAGGCCGCCATTGACGCAACGGTCACTCGGGCTGATATTGACGGTCTCGACGTCATCAGAATCGTTCGGTCTAGTAAGTCACATTTGTGGCCGGCCAGCACGATCATTGTGGGTGCAGGTACAAAGGTTTGTCACCACGTGGAAAGAGACACGGAGGGCAATAGTTTCTAGAACATCCGGACTCGAGCCTCTGGTGAATTGCTCGGAATGCAAGGAACCCAAGACAACGTCGCCTTTTCAATTCTGTTGAGGGGAGCGACAGGGGTGGCTCCCGAGTGGCCCCAGGCATTTGCCACAAGTCATGGAATGCGACTAAACACCGTTGTAGAAAAAGTTACTTAGCGAATGGGTTCCTACGGCGACCAATCCCGCCTTTCGACTAACGCAGCCAAGAATTTGATTGTCCCACCAACAGGATTTGGCGCGGTTGCGGTTTACTGGCGCAATGTTCAAATACGCCGCACGTCGGGAGGGTGCACCATCGTGACTGCCAGTTCTAGCGCGGGGGGCAGTGGATTGCACTTACCCGAAGATTTGGCTCACGATCAAACGCGGTGTTGTTGTGAAGAGCAAGTGGACCTCCACGGATCCTCTCCAATCCCTGCATCGCTTTCATTTACGAGCAATACGTGCAACCTATAGATTTGATTGTTGTGTGCAAAAGTTAGGCACGAAATGAAGCGTTAGCACCCGTGTTTACTTCTGTTATAGTTTTCTATATGCGCCACGGCATCTTTCACCTGGTCGGGTTTCGATGAAGCAGGCAGTGGTATCTGCGGCCATTTTTTTGGTATGCGCCTTAATGGGCACAGGGTGCTCAGAGCTGGGGGCTTCGAAAACTGAGATCAATGCGGAACAGAGTATTTCAGAGTCTCCTACCGAACCTACTGATTCACCCGAACCTATTGATTCACCCGAACCTACTGATTCACCCGAACCTACTGATTCACCCGAACCTACTGATTCACCCATGGTTGTGGAGACATGCTCGGCTCGTACGTACTCCGAGGCAGAAGAAGTGATTAGCGGGCAAATAATGGAGTTCAACTTAGGGCGGTTTAAGAAAGCGCGAGCGTATGCGTCCATTCAGTTTCGTCAGGCTGTGACGTTAAAGGATTTCCGAACCATTATTAAAGAAGATTATTCTTTCCTGCTCGAATCACCGAAAATCTCATTTAAAACTTGCATTGAACGCCAAAACGTTGTTTACATTCAGGTAGCTTTGACAGTCCAAAAAGTCACAGTTCTAGATTATCGACTCATCCGTGACGAAGATGGGTTAGGAATTGACGCAGCATTGATAACAGCCAGGTCAGTAGAATTAGACGCCTAAGTTCAAAACATGCCTTGTTAGAAGGTTTCCAACTATTTGGTGGCCCCGGCAGGATTCGAACCTGCGACGCACGGTTTAGGAAACCCTGTCGTTTGTGAGGAAGACGAGGATGAGGATGAAGAGTTGTGAGGAAACAGAAACACCTGGTGGCATGTAGTTGTAGGG
>Ga0255771_1004294_pt1 | contig 13078 bp, 5 predicted proteins | sample 011ome_19_FD_179969 | JGI IMG/M metagenome (GOLD analysis project Ga0255771, IMG submission 179969) | Coastal salt marsh microbial communities from the Groves Creek Marsh, Skidaway Island, Georgia - 011510BT metaG (version 2) | ecosystem: Environmental > Aquatic > Marine > Intertidal zone > Salt...
CAAAAGCTCTACGATCTGATTGCCCCTCTGGCCGTCCAGCAGCCCTACATCAAAGAGGTCAAGATCATCGAGCCATCTGCCTCTGTGGACTGGGCCAGCGAACGATTCCGTGACAATGGCAAGTTCTTCGCCCCCGGCGAGTCCCTGATGCAGGCCCACCTGAACAACCTGATCAAGGTTCACGGCATCGGGCAGGACTTCTCACTCGATGAGCCATGGCTGACTGTCACACCATCCCCGCTGACCAAGGGAAGGATCGTCATCAACCGCACTGAGCGGTACCGGAATGACTTTTTCTCATGGTCTGATGTGGTCCGTCATTATGGAGACCGGCTGCTGTTCATCGGACTGCCCCATGAGCACCACCAGTTCTGCGCTCAGTTCGGCAAGGTCGATTTCACCCCCACCAGCAACATGCTGGAGACGGCAGAACTCATCGCCGGGTCCGAGCTGTTCATCGGCAACCAGTCCTGTGCCAATGCCATCAACGAAGGGCTCAAACACAGGTCCATCCAGGAGACCTGCCTGTGGATACCCGACTGCATCTTCAGACGCGCCAACGGTGTGTTCTGCGGCTTCGGTGACTGCCTGCTGCCGGACATCGGTGGTTCCGGCGAACACCAGATGAAGTTTACCCTCGACGTGAAGGACATCAACCCGTCCGTCGTGCCTCCCGGTGGCTGGCAGTTTCCCGGCGAAGTCAGCCAGCAGCACATTGAAGCCATGGCCTCGGCGGTGTCCCGCAATCAGCGCGAGAGATTCCCGACAGTCCTTGAGGCCCGTGCTGCCGTGCTGCGGCACAACTTTGACCGGCTGCCTTCCTTTTTCAGTAACATTGACATGGGCGGTTCCAAGTATAAACTCGCCATGCAAAACGCCGGACACAAGATATGACATACTTCGCCATTTCAGACCTTGTGGGCAACCTTTTGCCAAGCTTTTTCTCCACAGACAGAGAACGTGTAATCTTTGATTTTTATGTCAGCAAGACAGGCTATGCAGGGAGAGATGGGAGCAAATGTGGAGAGTTTTGGCAAGAATCTAAAAAGCAGGGATTCTCTCTTGTTGCTTTGGAAATCCCTGATCCGCTACCACTGAAATATCTGCCCCACCAAGTAGAGAACTTTGATTACCCTATTTACACACCAATTCCACAACCCACCCAAGCATGAAACTCGTCATCCCCGTCTCCCGCCACGACATCCACGCGCTCCCGAACCTGATTGACACTCTGATTCACTTCGGCGGTCTCTCCAACCACAACTGCTTCTTTTTCTCGGCACCCTCGGTCATCGAGCAGGTGCATGAACAGGCTGAACGTCTCAGGCCCAGCATGCAGGAAGTTGTTGTCAAACAGGCTCTCTATGAACCTGAATACGGGATGCCCATGGACGGCGGTGTGCTGTTCTTTGGCGCTGTTTTCAATCTGGGCAGGGCTCAGAACTCGGACCCTTTCCTCTGGCTTGAGGTGGACTCGTCCCCGCTGGTGCCTGGCTGGCTCGACCTCATCGAGAACGACTACCGCGCCAAGGGTAAACCGTGCTACGGCAATGTGGTGCCCCTGCCTTTCAACGTGAACGGCAAGCTGGAGATGCGCCCCGGCGAGGACTACATGATGGCAGTGGGTGTCTATCCTCCGACCATGCACATTGACGAGGCCATCCGTCCGCTCATCCAGGATCTCGGCAACCCGCTGGCCTCGAACCCCAAGGAAAATTTTGACACCTACATCCGTGGTGGCATCAAGGCCGTGGGCCGGGTCAACAGTGACCTTATTGCCGACATGTGGAACACCCACGAATACGAACTCACTGCTGACGGCATCACCTGCAAGGCTGTGGCCACCGACAAACTGGTGCGCTCCCGTGGCGGTCTGGTGCCTGCCACCGCCGTGCTGGTGCATGGCTGCAAGGACGAGTCCCTGCGCAAGTTGGTGACGGCTGGCAGCAAGAAGATCAAGGTCGTCGTGCCCAAGGTGGAAGAACCAGCCCCCGCTGCACCGGCCAAGCCCGAAGAGAGCTTTCTGGCCTCCCAGATCAACATGAAGCTGGCCCGTGGCGCTTACCGTCTGTCCGATCTGGCCAAGGACATCGGCCATGTGGGCACAGACCTGAAGCCGTTGAAGGCTGATGTCATCGCTGCCGGGTTTGAGGTGGCTGGGCCTGGGTGGATCTCGAAGAAGGCTGCTGTGGCTACCGAGGAAGAAGTGGACCCTTTGAGCTGATTGATTTTAAAAGCCGCCCCAAGTGATAACGTAAAATGTCATTGCTTGGGGCTTTTTTATGTGATAACGATTTGTGTTATGACAACTGAATCCGACAGGCCACCAAGATATGTAAATGGTAAAAGTAACCCTCTTTATGTGAAATGGTACAGAGCTAAAAACCACTCCAAAAAACAGGATTATGCAAAACGATACTATTTATTACACAAAAAGAAATCATCAATGCCATGTGAGTGTGGTTGCGGCAAAAAAGTTGACTGTGAAGGCGCTCGTTTCATTAGGGGGCATTGCATGCGTCTGGATTCCATTAAAGAAAAGCATAAAGGCAAAATAGATACAACTATACATAGCCCACATTACAAAGGCCGGATGTCTGAGACCTTGTTAAAAAAGAGAGAAAATCACCAATGCGCACTTGTATGGCGTATTAAATCTCCTGATAACCAAATCTACACTTTTAGAAATCTCATGTTGTTTGTCAGAGAAAATGGCCACTTGTTTGATCCTAATGATGCTGTGGCAAAACTAGGCCAAAGATGTTGCAATGCTGTTTCTGGGATATGTTCAATAAGCCCCAGAGCAAAAAGACCCAAAGGGTCATGGAAAGGCTGGCGCATCGACTCTCAACAAGAACGTCTTTTCCACGAAGGCAAGACTCTCTTGGAAGACATCACACCACCGGTTTCTTCCAACACCACTCGGGAAACTCCACCCCAGTGATGTCCATGGCATCGAGAGGCATGTGGACGGCCACCTTGTTGTAACATCCACATGCCTTGCAGCTTTGCAGTTTGTCATCACTGGTCGTGGGTGGCGGCATCCCGGCACGCTCGGCCAGCCACTTGATGGCCCCACGGCAGCCCCAGCAGCCATCCACATGGATGTTCAACGGGCACCCGGCACAGACGGCAGCACGGCGGTCTGACTCTTCCTTGGACACCCATTTGCCGCCGTCCTGAAGCCACTTCAGCGCCGTGTTGGCGAAGCGCCAGATGTCATCGAGTGAGAGCACTCGTTCGATCTCCCCCACTTCGAGACAGTCGAGGCCGGGGTTCTGCTGGCACATCTGATCTTTGACCATTTCCTCCCACATCGGCGGGGGGTCAATGCCATTGGCGATCCACGTCCGGCGCACCCGGTCCAGCACAGCCCCGAGGTGGTTGTCATTGCACACCACACCCGTGATCGTGTCTGTGTATTTCCACCCCCCTTGGGGCATCATGTGTTCGTGGCGGGGTGATTTCATGGCTGAGTAGCTGGTGCGACAAGGGCTGCCCGTTCGGCGCGGTCACGGGCGGCGGCTGAGAGTTTCCCCATCAATTCCTTGGCATTTTCGTGAGGCATCTTGGTGAGGCGTTCTCCATGCTTCAAGACCAGATCACGGTAGTTGTTCCCCACAAAGGTGACAAACCGTTTCTGCTCGGCATCGGTCATCTCACGGGACCGCTTGCCACGACCCACACGACGGTTGGCCGGGTCAGCCGGGGTGAGCCACAGGCCGTTGCTGCCGAGCTGGCCCAGCAGACGGTATTCCCTGGCCTCGGGCTGTGCTTGGTATTCGCGGCTCCATGGGGTGCGGCTCACCTCGACCTGTTTGCCGAAAATGTCGAGCAGCGGACCACCCACGTAGCGCCGGTAGATCGGGATCTCCTTGGCGAAGTTTTCCCATCCCTCGTACTTGCGCAGTTTGCCGCTGCCCACGGTGCCCCCATAGGTGCCAAAAGCCCCCAGATCGACTTCTTTGAAAATACGAGGGATGAAACCGCCAGTGTAGTTTCCAAGAACTTTCGAGACTTTCTTGATTGAAGCATCTACAGGGTCGTGTGAATGGATATTGCTGCCGAAAATTTCCATGAGTTGAGATAGTGCTGTAGTATCGGCAAAGGATGAACCTGCTGCCCATGCTACGGTGGCCACAATTTCTGAATCTGTTGTTTTTTTCCAATCCTCGGGGTCATATTTGATTCGGTCAGCCATGGCACCGATGGCAGCAAACAAGCTCGACACAGGCCAGTTGGCATAGTTGAAAACATGCCCATTGAAGCTGATTGAGTTTGGCTTCAACCCCGCAGCCATGAGCTGTTTGATTTTAGCCGATGTGAGTCCGGCCCATGAACCTTGCCACCCCCATCCACGTTTATCGTCGTCTGGCTCATCCGCTATGGCCTTGAGGATGACAATGCCCGCCATGGCGATGGCGGCGCTGATCACTTGGTTTTTGATGATGGCCTGGTTTTTGACCTGTCCGGCGTAATCTTTCTCAAAAAGACGGGCAAGCCCGAGCAACGGGATAAACCCAAGAGTTTGGTTGAGCTTGTTGCTTCCAAACCGAGCAAAACGAAGGCCCACAACGTTAAGCATTTGGTGAGTCGCAAAATGTGTAAGCACAGCAATAGCCTGCTGGGCTTTCATTTTTACCAGTCCTTCTTTTTCAGCTTTGAGATTGCCAGTGTATTTGACATATTTTGCTGAGAAACTTTCTGCCCTGTTTGATGCTCCTCGGATAATATTATAAATACCTCCACCCAGCCCCTCGGGGTTGAGTGTCATGGCCCCCTGCGCGGCCACAAAGTTGGCATCTTCGAGGACATTGGCATATTTGGAGAGCACGGCTTCCATCAGGTCAATGGCCTGGCGGGTGACGAGCGCCTGCTGCTGCCATGTTTTGGGTTCTTCGTCACCCCACCATGTGTTAAGCGCCTTCTTGCGGTAGTTCGCCAGATCGGTCTCACTGGCCACACGAGCTTTCTCGTAGGTCTTGCTGTTGAGGAACTGAGCCACCGGCAGCATGCCATGACGGGTGATCGTGGAGTTGAACAAATCCCCCGCCGTGAGCATCTTCTCGAAGAAATGCATGAACCGGCCCAACGTGCGTGTGGCGGGGTTCTTGCTCTGCGTCATGCGCCAGCCGATGGACTGCGGGTTGTTGCGCCCGGTGTCGAAGAACTGCATGAATGCCGGGTCAGAGTCGGCCAGCAGGTTCTTGTCACCAGTCCTGACATATTGCCATGCCAACTGTACAGCCCGTGGGTATGACTTAAAGTAATTCGTGATCGACTGCATCGCCGCATCAGTGCCTTCCGAGCGTCTGCCTTGCAGGTGGGCATTGATGACCGTGGCCATGGCATGGGTGAAAACCTCGAATCCGCCGCTCAGGAAGGCCATCCCAATGGTGAAGATGGTACGGGGGCCGGAGAGCACGGAAGTCACCCACCATGCCGACAGAATCTCGGCAGTCGAGAGTCCGGTCTTGCGGGCGATGATCTTGACAATCTCATCCGTCTTGGCCCGGCGCTCATGCACCGGGATGTCGGGCTGCTGAAGTTCCTTGGCCAGTGTTTCGAGCTTCTTGTTCTCGTCATCAGTAAGCTTCTGAAAACCGAACTTCTCGGCAATGTCCTGAGCAATGATGTCGTTGTTGAGTTCACCCCGGTTGATGGCCTGGATGAACTTCGGAATGGCCCCCTTGACAGCTTCCTTGCCTTTCGCCGTGGCATGACGGCGCTTGAGCACGGCTGCCACCTTGGCCTCGGTCAGGGCCGTGCGCTTGGCCTCCCATTGCTTGGCAAACATGTCGGCCAGTTCCTGCTGCTCGGCTGCCGTGAGGTTCGAGAGCACCGGATCGGCCTTCATGTACTCCATCATCGACTTGGCCTTGGCCTCCTGCGACTGCGGGGAGCTGCTAAAGAGTTTGCCCCATGAAATGTTCTCCGGCAGCAGCGGGGTCTTGTCACCCGAACGCTTGCGGGCAATGTCCAATAGCCGGTTGAACGTCTGAGTCACAGCCGGGGAGAACACGCCAGCCCGTTGAGCGGCACGACGGCGTGCGTTGGACCTGACCTTGGCGGCACGCAGGTCTGCCACAAGCTGGTTGAACGCGGCAATGATGTAGGGCTGGTTGCTGACCCAGCGTGCCGGGTCCACGTTGCCCACTTTCTCGACGGCCTCGTTGATCTTGCCCTGAGCCGCCCTGAGAGCGCCCTCGGGATTGTCCATGATCTTCTCGTTGTTGTCGAACGCGGTCTCGGCCAGCGCGTCACGGAGCACGCTGAATGCCTGTCCACGCGCCCACAGGTGTGCGGGCACCTCGGCGGCAATGGCTGCGAGCTGGTCGTCCAGCTGCTGCTCGATGTCGGCAGCCTCTTCTTCGGTCAGACCTTCCAGTCCTTCGGTGGCCCGCTTGGCCAGCGTGGCACGGATCTGCTCACGGGCCTTCTCCCATGCCTCACGGATCAGTTGCTCGTTGTTGCGCACCCGGCCAAACGCATCAATGGCCTTCTCACCCAGAGACTCGGTTGGGCCTGTGGCCTTGGGCAGGTTGAGGTTGTCAGCAAGGATGCGCGTGATCTGCTTGATGACGCTGTTGAGGTTTTTGCTGGGGGCTTTTTTCGGCGTGATGGCACTGCGAACTTTACCGACCAGCGAGTCCACGATGCTCTGCTCGAACTGGCTCTTGAGCGAGTCCTGTGAAGCCGTCAAAGCTTCCACCGCTGATGTGATGTCAGTTGGCACCCCGAGCTGTTCGGACAGCCGGTTCACCAGCGTGGCGATGCGCCTGGCATCAGGATTAGCCTTTGCCTTGGGGCCTTTGCCCAGCATCTTCTTGGCAGCAGCAGAAATGTCATTCTGTCTTTTTGCAAAAAGTGCATCAAGCTGATCATCTGACAGGTTGTTCAATTCTTCGTATCGAGCTTGAGAAACGACACCAGCCAATGACGCAGATGGTTTTGCTGCATTCTTGTCCGCTTTGGCTTTTCTGGCTGCCTTGATCTGCAAAATAACCCCAATCTCTGTGATCCAGTCCTTGAGGTTACTCCACAAGGTTTTGTTCTCCTTGTTCAAAGCCTCTTCCCCTTCACGGAATGCGGCTTCCATGGCATCATCAGCCAGTTCTTGGTCAGCCGTGCGGCCAGACTCGGCAACAATCTTCTTGACCTCATCGGTTTTGATGTCGGCGTTGGCCTCGGCAATGTCATTGGCCTGCTGCTGATGCTCTTTCTTGATGCCATTGAGCACGAAGAGATGCTGATACCGTGGATGGTTGTGGATCATGGCCCCGCTGCCGAGAGCACGACCTGCACGCTCACGAGTGACCTCATAAGCACTGAAAGCACCAGGGGCATCCCGGCGCATTGCTTCGGCCAGCAGAACGCTCATCATGTCATTATCAATGCCAAGCTGACGGATCACGGCTGGGCTGGTGATTTCGTCAACCCATTCTTCCTTGGACACGCCTTCAGATTCCATAGCGTCAAAAATCTGCACAGCAGCATCCACATGGGATTCACCCGACTGCTGTGTGAATGTGTGAACAGGATTGACCCCAGCCGGGCTTTGTGTCTGTGGTTGCTCAGACTCTGTGATGCCACCAGATGCTGTCTGGGCCACCTCTACAACGCGCTTCAGTTTTTCAGCCACCTCGGGGCGGAAAGATGCATTTGGTGGTGCCCCATCAAGCACCATCACATATGACGCTGGAACTCCTTGCGTCCTCACGTTGTACTTCTCCCCGGCCTCGCGCATCGCGGTGGGTGAGTCAGCCGGTTCGATGTAGGCACCATTGTCATCGTACATCGCCTGCACCTGCTGGCCAAACTCGGCCTCGGTGAGGTCCGGGTGGGTTTTCTTTGCCTCGGCAAACATGTCATCAAGCGACACCATGGCCGAGGACTTGCCCACCTGTGCTTTCTGATAGACCTCTTGCAGGTTCACCGGCACGGCGGGAGGCCCGTCACGCATGAGACGAACGGCTTTGGCCGTGTTGGCCAGAGTCTGGTCGAGGGGTGATGTGTATGTGGGGCGGACAGAGAACCGGATGTCATTGGACTCCGTGTTGAACCGCTGTGAGAGCGGGATCACGTTGCCATTGGCATCGCGGGTGATGGGATCGGCGGATTTGATCTGGTTGGGGTCAAGTGCCACCCACACGTCTTGCACTTCTTCTGCATCCACTAACCCGTGCCCATCCTCTTGAATGAAAGCACCATCGTATCCTTTTGATCTCAGCCAGTTTGTGAACTCCACACCCTCCCTGCCATCAAATGCCTCCCACTGATGCTTCAGGGACATGAGCCACCGCGCCATGTGAAAGTCTGCGGTCATCTCTTCCCCGAATTCTCGCGATTCCAGAATGTCCTGTGCATCCGTGAACTGAAATGGATTCTTGATATTTAAGAACACGCTGATGACCCTTTTGCCTTGCCGCGCTTTGGCGTATGTCTCCGCAAAGGTTTTGTTCTCAGCGAAAAAGCTGCCATGCCTGTTAGTTTCTATCGTGCCAAAGAAGCCCCAGTCATCCGCAGTAGGTCTGCCAGATTCAAAAGTATTGAACTCCTGATCAGTGCCGTGATATGTCTTCAGGAGCGGTTTGTCCTGACGGCGCTCCTTGGATGACAACATGCGTTCATGAACTACACTATCAGGCATCGCAGCCTTCGCCGCCGCGTCCACCATCGCCTGCTGCTTCGCGACATCGCCGGACTCCACGGCTGCCATGTACTCAGCATCCAGAGCACCACGTTCCCCCGCCATCGACGGCTTCACCACCTCAACCCTGATCGGCATTCCGTCCCGTGTCTGGACGTTGTTCTCGGCAAGTTCAAGCGCCGTGCGCAGCAGCTTCGCCACGTCGTGGATGTCTTTCAATGTGACTTCGCGGCTTCTGCCGGTGAGCTTGCGCCACAGGCTCGCCAGGATGTCCCACAATTGCTTCAGCGGCCCCGACTTCGGCGGTGCCTTCAACCGCTCGATCATCTTGGCCATGATTTCCTCCATCAGCCACTCGCGGGAGCCCACGTCTGAGCGCCAGTTGGCACCGACGCCGTACTCCTCGGCCTTGGCGTCCATCTCACCTTCGTAAATGTTCTGCTCACCCCAGCGCAAGAGTGCCTGCCGTGTCGGCTTGTCGAGGGCATAGAACCCACGATGCACCAGAGCTTCGTGCGTGATCACCCGTTGCACCGCAGCCTGACCGGGTGGCATGCCCTCCTGTGCGGCCAGTTCGATGTCACCTTCATAGATGCCCACGTTGTCGGTGAAGACGAACGCACGGCCACCCGAGAACAACCCCTCGAACCGGCTGCTGTCGGGGCTTGTCATGGCTTTGTTGACCTGCGGGAACGCTTTGCGCAGCCCCTCGTCAGCCAGAAACTCGTCACTGGTGCCCACCCATGCTTTCTGCACGCCGGGCACATCTCCCTGAAGCTCGGCAGCCCCGTTGATGGCGTCCACGGCTGACACACCCACCGAGACTTCCTTGCCAAGATGGCCGCGCAAAGACTCAATGGCCTCGGCACGGGATGCCTGCACCGGGTTGCCCCGGCTGCTGGCCATGAGCGGTTGCAGTTCGCGCCGTGGCACCTGCACCACCTGGCTGTCTTCAAGGGTCACTTCGGACATCGGCTCTCCGAGGCTGCCGCGTCCGGCGCTGGCCTTGGTGAGCACACCTTCACGCATGGCTCCGTTCTCATCCTGCCATGTGACGAAATCTCCCTGCGTGACGGGGGCCTTGTCATCGCTGACCGGGCGCTCGTCTCCACGCTGGGCTTTCTCTTCGCCAATGAGTTTGCGTTCGATAGCGCGTTCACGGGCGGCACCGGCCTCTCGTTGCACGGCGTTGTCCTCCATCAGACGACGGGCGATTTTCTCAGCCGTAGGCCGGGCCATCGGTTCAGGCAGGAGGGCATCAGCGACTTCCTGCAATTTGCTTGCAGTATTGCCAGTGAGGTTCTTGATGTCCTGAACGAGCGTCGGGTAGGTGGTCCGTGGTGAAAGCGAAGACTCTTTGATGCGGTCTGGGATGCTCTTGAGCGGTTTGGCTGTGGCTTCGTTCTGAATGTCCACACGCAGAGGCACGTTGTCACGCAAAGCACGGGCCAGACGGTGGTGCCCTTGGGCCACCTTCAGGGTGCCGTCTTTCTGACGGATCACCAAGATGGGTCCGGCTTTGTTCAGGTCCATCGACTCACGGGCTGGAGTCTGGTTGTCTTGAATGGCCTGCTCGATCTCAGCCGGGTTCGGTGTGAGAGCAGCCAGTTGCTCCGGTTGAAGTGTGACGACCCCCTGTACAGACGGGTCAATAGTTGACAATGGCTTATTATCAGCCATTTTTCCTGTGGTAACGTCAGAGATCGACCCCTCTGCCGGAGTTCGCGACTCACCTGCATGCTGATCAACGTGGCCCTGTTCGACCAGGGCCACGTTGTTGGTGATATTGGTCGGGGCTACTTCTTCTTGGCCTTGCGCTGAACGCTGTACGCTATCGCTACGGCCTGCTTCGGTTTTTTCCCGGCTTTGATCTCGGTTTTGACGTTCTTGGAGAACGCCTTCTTGGATGGGCTCTTGCTGAGTGGCATTGTCTTGGTTTGTTGGTGTTTCGTTGGTGGGGGAGATTTGGTCATTTGTCGCCTTGACTTCTGTATCAGAAAGTGGTTCTGTGGTCTGCCCGGCTGCCCCCGGCTCCTGTGTTTCGCTTGGCTCTGCGGTTTCTCCTGTTTCCTCCGTTTGAGCCTCGGGAGTGGGGGCAGCCACATTTTCTGCAATGGCTTGAGCCAGCAGAGGGGAGCCAGATTCAACAGCTTGCTGCTGTGCTTTGGCTTTGAGAGCATCCGCTTCAGCGACGACTTCACCCACGGTGCGGCCCAGACCAGCCGAGTTTACAGGAGTGCGTTGCTGCTCCGCAGGTGTTGGCACTGCGGGGACGGTGCCTTGCTTGGAGAAGGCTTCACCGGCTCCGCCAAGAAGGCCCACCTGCAAGGCGAGGTCCGGCGCTTTGGCCATGAACTCATCGACCACCTGTGAGACCGGCTTGTCAGGATTGGTCAGACTCGATTCAATGATCTGACTGGCCTGTTCGTCGGGCAGTTCTTCGGCAATTTCCTTGAGCGGGCCGGTCAGCAGCACCGACTTGAGCTTGCTGCGGGCAGCCTCCATGCCGCCACGGCGCACCAGAGCTTCCACACCGTTGTAACCACCCAAGGCTGTCAGGGCTGCCGTGATGCCTCCTGATAGCACGGCGGCACCACGGGAAGCACTCAGTGCCTCCTCTGGGGTCTTGCCCTGCTCGATCATGGCATTGTAGGTGGTCGGAAACTGGGCACCGGCTGTCTGGGCACCGGCTGCCAACGCGGCTGCGGGGAGACTGCCTCCAGTGAGCACACCAGCACCGATGGCCGGGGCCATGCCCACACCGAGACGGGAAAGACCGCCCAACGTAGTTGCTGCATTAGCTTTCACACCACCCACATCAAAAACATCTGTCCCTTTTGTGTCACCTTCAAGGTTCTGCACTTCGGACATCAACTGGCTACCTTTCTCGACTTCCCCGGCTTTCTTAGCCAGAGCGTCGCTGCCAGTGGTCATGGCTGCCAGGCCGATCCCTTGACTAGCCACATCAGCACCGCCTTGCATTGTCCCAGTACCTATGGCACTCACAATCTTCTGGAACCCCGGACGGCCCTGCATGGTGCGCAGGTAATCGAGAGCTTTGTCTTCGGGTCGTTTGGAACGCACTTCTGGTGGTTGTTCGGATTCCCACTTGGCAAAAGAGGTCATCTCAGGCAGCACTTTTTCAGCACCAAAGAAGTATGGCTTTGGAGCTTCACCCGCCGTGTTGAACGTGTTCAAAGCCTTCTTGGCAAAATCGTCACGCCGGGTGTTGTAGTCCGCGAGCGCCAGCAGTTTGGCCTCGGGCGACGCGTCGGTGGACTGAATGGCCTGCCGGTATTTCTCCTTGTCGAGAACCAGCGAGGGGTCTGTATAGATGTCACTGCCGAGAACGGCTGCCGGGCGCTCACCACGAAGGGCTTCCCGTGCTTCCTTGGCCTGTTTTTCAAGTTCTGGGGTGATCCGGCTGCGGATGGCCTCGATTTCTTTCTGCTTGTTTTCAGTGGCCTCCTGTGGGGCACTCCCTGCTTCGGATTCACCAAAGCCGGACATAAACTGCTGGGTGAGCCCGGCATCTTTCAATGCGAAGCGTGCCTTCTCCAGCTCGTCATAGTCATTGAGTGCTTGCTGCTGTGCTTTGCTGCGGGCCTGCAAGCTTTGATCGAACTCCTTGACTGCCTGCTCCGGGGCCACCGGTTCACCAAGCAGTTCCCGTCGCTTGGCCTGACCCGAAGCAAGGAACCCACGCATCCCGGCGCTGTCAATTTGATCGGGGTCGAGGTCTTTGTGGAACTCTTCAACTGTGGACTTGTGCCAGTCGTCAAACAGAGCAGCCTTGTCCTGTGGAGCCAGAGTGGAGAACTCGGGGTCTTTTTCAACTTCTTCCCACGGGCTCATGGCTGTGTGACTTTAGGTTTGATGATGCCATAACGCTCAGCCAAAACTTGCACTTTCGATTTGGTCGGGGTGCTGGATGCTGCCGGTTTTGCACCGGGGACGACGGGGGATGCCACAGGTGCTTGTGGGAAGAACACTCCACGGAGTTTGTCTATGTCCTCTTTCACTTTGAGCATGTCACGGGGTTTACCGATCACATCCTCTTCAGCTTTCATGTCATCGAAATACTTGGACACGGCCTTGCGATAGCCCAGCTCATCAAGATTGTCCTTTTTGGATTTACCGTGAGTCTGGATGGCCGACTGAGCCATCAGAGGAGTCCACCGTTGCTGACTTTCAACGATGTCGAAGGGCACCCCGTGTTTGATAAGATCCACCTTGAGATTGTCATTCATCTCGTCGGCCTGCGCGAGGTCATGTGCTTGGGTGGCATCTCCGGTGACTTGGAAGTGCTTGTCAAAATACTGCCGGGCAATTGGGCTCTTGAGGCTCTTGCGGAAGTGGGGGGCCAGTGTCTGCTGGGCAGGCGATGCCATCTTGGCCAACTGGGCATACCGGCCAAACGCCGGGGAC
>Ga0255771_1004323_pt1 | contig 12998 bp, 11 predicted proteins | sample 011ome_19_FD_179969 | JGI IMG/M metagenome (GOLD analysis project Ga0255771, IMG submission 179969) | Coastal salt marsh microbial communities from the Groves Creek Marsh, Skidaway Island, Georgia - 011510BT metaG (version 2) | ecosystem: Environmental > Aquatic > Marine > Intertidal zone > Salt...
CTTCTCAGATGGATAATGACCTTAGCGCAGTAGTGTGTCGTGCTTGTGAACAGTGGCACGCCCGGAGGGATTCGAACCCCCAACCTTCTGATCCGTAGTTCTTTCGGCACTCACTCACTCATTGGTTTTCAGCGAAACTACCCAAGAATTCATATGCCAGCAAGTCCCATGAAGTACCGCACAATGCAGCCCTCGACCTGACATCAGGACTGACATCAAGAATTGGTTAGTTGTTCAATCTAAGGGGTACCCCCGGTAGCCTGCGAAGGCCCGAAGAACACGAAATCGCCTAAACCAAAAATCTTTTCTGACCAGGGAATCCTCACCCCCTAGCCAGTTATGTCGCGGAGGTTTTGGAAGGCGTCCAGTTCAGTAACCTGCTTGAAACGGATGCCAACGTCCGCGAGCCATTCAAAGCACGCAGGCCAATTTTCCTCGGCGAGTAGGCTGCCTTCTCCGTAGTAGCCGATTCGCGTGGCCTTCCGTTCCTCTAGTTCCTCCCATGACAGGGTGTCCCCGAAGGTTTTCTCGACGAGTGCTTTGTGAGCCATAAGGTGCTGAAGGCGAGCCATATTCGTATCGGCAGAATGCCCAAAAAACAGGTCCGCGTAAATTCTTTTTCTCTGTACGTTTAGGCCAAGGGCAATTCCTGAGACTCCGGTCTTAAAGACCATCCACTGGACGGTAGCGGGGCGTTTTCGCGCGAACATCTCATGGCTCTTCTTTTGGGACTCCAGGAATCCTGTCCAGAACCGTAAGTAGCGCTCTTTCGCCTCAGTTTGTGCGGGTGATTGTGTGGCCAGTCTCGCAACCTCCGACCACTGGTTGGGCTTGACCACAAGCTCCAACCAGGGGGCTGGAGGCGAGTCGTCAATTCTTACCGCCTGAACAACAACCCCAAAGAAGTGTGTTCGCTCGTCCGTGACTTCGTTGAGCCAGTCCAGGGCTGCGCGGTGTTCATCTCTGAACTCGGAAGCAATCCAGACAATTGTGCTCGGCTCTAAACCACCTGCATACGTGAGAAGCTGACCGAGATGAGAGTGGTCGGTTCGCCCCAGTTGGTTCTCCACAATCAGTGGAGTGTCGTTCGATAGGTTGGTGCCAAGTAGGTCGAGCGAAAAATCACCAACCTTGTGTTCATTCGCGGACAGCGAGACTTCGATTCCTAGGAGGTCTCCTAGCAGGTCTTCGTTCTCCAGCAGCCAAGGGGTGAATGAGGTCGCCTCATTTGTCCATACTTCGCGCACAGGAACAAACCGAACTCGCCCCAGGTTCAGTTCTTTTGCCACAGTCCTCAGCCTACGCGGGAGCCCTGACGCCACGTCAACCCGGCAAATCGCAGCTATGCGCTCGGGTTCTTCCGCGGCCTCGCTGAGAGTCTGGACTCGTCCCCATACTCGGCGAATTGAATCACCTGTGAAATCCTCTTCTTGGCCAAATCTCGCAGGTAAACGCGCTCAGAATCTATGCCAATAAATGTCCTTGCACTAACCAAGCACGCAACCCCAGTAGTGCCAGAACCACAGAATGGGTCCAGCACAACATCGCCTGGTTTAGTGGATGAAATGATGACTCGCTCCATCAGAGATACGGGCTTTTGAGTAGGGTGCCTGCCAAATTCTTTCTCGATTTTTCGTGGAGTGGTGATCGGCCACAGCGATTCTCGGGCATCAAATGTTTCCCAAACACTGCGCATCTGGCGGCCAGGGTTCTTAAACCGATCGCTCGGGAAATCCCCTTCCCGCAAAGCTTGATAGTTGAAGGTGTGCTTCGCCTTCTTGGATTTCGATGCCCAAATAATGTTTTCGTGACTCGCGGTGAACATTCGTCGACCCAAGTTTGGTGCTGCGTTGGGCTTGTACCAAGCAATGTCGTTGAGGACGCGGTACCCCAACAATTGCATCGCGTAGCCGCATGCATATATCGAATGGTAGGTGCCAGATACCCAGAGCGTTCCATCGGGCTTTAAGAGTCGATGAGCGGCCTCTATCCAGGAGTAGTGGAAGTCAAAATCTGCTTGGGTCCCGCGGCTCTTGTCCCATTGCCCTTTGTTGACACTCACTTGGCGGCCCGAATGGACACTAAATCCGCCATTTGAGAGCCCATAGGGCGGGTCGGCAAACACCATGTCAATACTCGACTCGGGTAGTCGATTCATCACATCAATTGCATCCCCCAGATATAACGTGGCCTCTCCAATGGAGGCATAGGGCTTGAGCGGTCGAGTCTGAGGCATCGCTTGCTGAGGCTATCTAAGTAGGACATCGAGGCAACGTAACGACGCTCGCGCTGCACGGATGTCATTGGTCAATGACACAATGACATTAGTCGAGAGAATGGTGTTTCAGATGCAGGTAGCCTTGTTACCCAGCGCAAAGCCTGTGTTGAAATGGGCGGGCGGAAAAACACAACTGCTCGAAGAGATCCGTGCCCGCCTCCCTAAGGCCTTGGGCCAGTACCACGAACCATTCGTCGGCAGTGCAGCAGTGTTTTTTAGCTTGGCGCCCGAAAAGGCAACTCTTTCGGACACCAATCAGAATCTCATTTCGCTGTACACACACATACGCGACGACACGAACTCTTTATGGAAAGAGCTTCAGCTATTGGAAGAGGAGTTCAATAAATTACGCAAAGAAAGCAGCCGAGCAGCTCATTACTACTCCTCTCGGGATGAGTTCAATGCTTCACAGACTCCGACCCTCCGGCGAAGTGCTCTGATGGTGTACCTGAATAAGGCAGGTTTCAACGGTATTTACCGCGAGAATGCTCGGGGGTCTTTTAATGTTCCCTTCGCCAAGAAAAAGGTCATTTCCCTGCCCAGCCGAGAACACTTGAATTCCTGCAAAGAGGTACTGGCACAGTCACAACTGGTTCACGCAGGGTACGAAACGGTACTGGAGAGGGTCTCGCCAGGAGACTTTGTCTACCTCGACCCGCCCTACGTTCCACTTTCTGCTTCCTCTTCTTTCACGGCCTACCAGGCAAAAGGATTCACGCTTGAAGATCAAGAACGTTTGGCATCCACGGTGAGAGACCTTAGCAACATGGGAGTCTCCGTTTTATTGAGCAACTCAGATACAGAAATAGTTCGAGAGCTTTATGCAGGCTTCACGATTGACACGGTGTGGGCGAGAAGAAACATCAACTCCAAAGGTGATTCCCGAGGCAAAGTGGCTGAAGTGCTGGTGTGTAACTACTAGATGCGAAGAGTGAGGGACGCCCAATGAGACCACTGAATATTTACAACACTCTTGGCTTAGAGGATGACGACGGAGTTTTCGACTACCTCACCTCCACGTTCCATAACAATCTCCGCCAATGGGACTATTTCGTCAATTGGGAAAAGGCTTTCGCAAACACCACCTCGAAAATTCCACTTATCGATGTATGGGATGTCCTCGTCGGTGCCCCAGACTTCGACACTGACTTTCGCTCATTGATTTCCGCGCATCCCGAGTTGGTGACAACTATCCCCCTACTCATCGTTCGGGATGGCTCTGGAACGACTCAATTCTCCATCGTCACCGAGGCAGAGGCGGCCGACTGGCGACTGGGACTTCGACACTTCGATTTCTCTCAGCCTGCTACGAGCGAAACCGACATCGAATTAGCGCTCGAATTTGTGACCAAGTCCGGTTTGAAGCAAATATTTCAGGAAGGGGGTGTCTCGCGTGCTCGAGACTTCCTTCTTGGGGCCGAAGCGGGCCTCGATAGCAATGGCAGGAAGAACCGGGGTGGAGACGCAATGTCCGCTATCGTGAGCCGGATTCTCGCCGACCACACAGGGGAGCTGGAGGGTGAATTTGGAAGCGAGATGAACGCTGCTGCAATCGCGAAGCGCTGGGGCATTGAATTCAGTGGGCTAAACCCCGGACGACGATTTGATTTTGTCGTAAACGTGAAGGACGCTCTCTTTGCCATCGAAGTAAATGCGTATGGAGGCGGCGGTTCCAAGCTGAAAGCAACGGCCGGAGAATACGAGGGCCTACAGGGAGAAATTAGGAACACCCCACTCACCTTTATCTGGATCACCGAGGGGGCGGGTTGGAGGAGTGGGCGCCGGCCACTGCGAAAAGCGTTCGACACCATTGACTACCTGCTCAACTTGAGATTGATAGAAGACGGAGCACTTCGCGAAATCATTGCTCGGGTTTGAGGTCGTGTGACATGAGCTTCAAAACCATCTGTACTTTTGAGCGATCGAACGAAGTTCTGCCTCGAATCCAGTTTTGTAGCCCGGCGACTGCTTTTTCCGGGAACGAATGGGATTGTCCGGAAGCGGGAGAATTTTTCCTTCGGCTGCAAGATCGGGCGTTAGATCGGGCTTTCTTGTTTGCACCCTCGCAATTCTTCTCGACTTTGTTGACCTGCTTTGTCTCAAATTTTGACCTGAGTGTCTAGCTTCAGAAGAAGGTCGAGCAGCCGTGCGCGGCCAGCGGCGCCGAAGGCTGATAAGGATTGTCGTGAGCTTCGGGCTTGCATGGCGAGAACTCTGAATCGCGTAACGCGGGTAGGAAATTATCTCGTCGAGTTCGGGGCGAGAGAGAAAACGGTCCTGCCAGGTTTGATCAAGCTCCCCATGTATCTCCTGCCAAAGAGCGAGGAACTCTTCCTTCGTGACAGAGTTAGCTGGCATACCGAGAACCTAGTGATTCCATTCCGCTTCCTCATCAAACTCACTGCCGTACTGGGTTTCCGGGTAGGCGGTGTTGGGTGAGTACCCGTGGGGACCGGAGTGCAAGTCTCCCTCGTTCATGAGCTCATACCCACACCCCGAACACTTCTCTTGGTCTTTGCGCCAGATGGCATTGCAATCAGGGCAATAGTCCGCTTCGTGTTCGATCATGAGGACCTCCCCGGATTAACGGAACTCTACGCGCGTGAGATGCCTATGCATAGGGCTTAGCGGAAATCCTCAGCTAATCCCGGAGAACGTGCCCGCACTGCACACAGAAATCATTTCCCCAAACCCACGGGGCCCGGCACCGGGGGCAATGCTGCGGTTCTCCCTGTTCCACGTTCCTCCTTCCGCGACGCTGAACTCCAATCCTTTCCTTCTAGTTTCTCCTGGCCACCTGAGGCGGTGTCAGTGGTGGGGTGTATGTTTCTTCATCCCAACAAACCAGGAGGCCTATGTTTGAGCGTTTTTTGTGCGATTTCATCTATCACCAAGATCATCGCATTGAGATAACAGAAGTAATAGCTACCGATCTCTTGGAGGCTTATGAATGGATGGAAGAAGCCTTTCTCGAGCTCCACCTCGAGTCGACCTCCACTCCTGATCTTCTTCGTTTGCGAAAAGACGACGAGGTTCTTGCAGAGTGGGAGACCCACTTCGATGCAGTGCGATGAGCGTGTCGGGGGTGCTCCCTAGCGTTAGAGACGTAAGGAGAACCCATGTTCATTGGAATCACACTGGAATTAGAGGACGGTCAGGAAGCCCGCATTCGGTTCACCGAAACCGCTGACAGCGGAGCCATCGTCCACTGCGAGCCAGCGAAAGGTTGTGTCCACGACATGACATCGGAGCACGTTGCTCTGTTGTTTGGAGCTATCGATGTGGACTACGACGGTGACGCCCTAGAGAGTGTGCGCGAGGTAGTGCGAGATAACAAAGCGGAAGCCCTCTTCCAGGCACTCCACACGTCCCCTTCTCTCCTGGATAACCCCCTGTTCCAGATCTGTCCTCCCACCTGGACGAACGAGAGCACAAAGGAGCTACTGGAGCTGTATCTGACAGGCTTCACTTCCCAAATGTTGGCAGCCCACTTCCAGGTCAGCGTGAAGGTGATCATCCGACAGCTATCTGCCGTGGTGTTAGGGGATAACAACTTGATGAAGGACCCCTCCAAAGCTCGCCACCAACAAACGTGGCATCGTGATGAGGTCATGTTCCTGGCATCACAGATGCAGCTGGGAAGGACCCCCACCGAAATTGCGGCCCTGATGGACAGAGATTCCCTCGGAATCGCGTTCAAGCTGTTCCAAGCTTTGCCGGTACCCATCCCTCGAGCAGTCCAAGAAGAATATGACATCACCGTGAGGCAGGAACCCTTGGGGCAGGTCCCCCTTGGCGGGAAGCCGTTTTAGCCCGAAAACTAGAAACCAGGCCGGAGGTTAGAAATCATGGAAACTTTTTGGGCGATTGCCATCGGTGGCATCATCGTGGGAAGCGTCGGCTATTACCTCGTCACAACAGGGTCGACACGAGCCCTGGCTGCGAAACGGTCCGAACACTGGGCCCGCCATTTGCACGAAATTGGGACGAAGATGCCCTACCCAGAGGCACCCTTCCCCCTCAGGCATGGCGAAAAATACGTCATGAGCCTGAAGGATCAGATGCTCGTTGAGCCGAGAAGAGGTACCCGGGTATCCACGCGGTCAACAGATGCTTTCACGGTGGCTCTCGCTAAAGGCTTCTACTACACGGCAGCAGCGGGCAAGAGTGTAAGTCCAGACCCTGGTGATGTCCTCAAGGAGATCGACACGGGGGTGGCGCATTTCACCACCCACCGGGTTGTATTTGTGGGGGCGAAGCAGACCCGAGAGTGGGACTTCGCGAAACTGCTGGGCACTACGGAAGAACCCGGTGGTCTCCAACTAATGATTTCCGTGTCTAACCGGCAGAAGACCTCTGGTCTTGCAAGTCACAGCGTCACGCAGATTTCTCCCGGGATGGCATACCAAATTACCGAGCAGGTTCGCGACCTGGGCTTTGACGATGCAAAGGCCGCCGCTCTCCACGCGGTCGGCCAAGTGAAGGCCCAACATGAAATCGTCCAGCAAAGCTTTTTCATCAAAGAGGAGGAAATTGCGCGTCGGATGGAGGATTGGCACAAGGCGAATCCGGTCAGTGACGATGAGCCCGCGACCGACGCTCCTGGGGAAGAGAGGCAGGACGCTCAACCGGCACAGACTGAGGAACTCGAACCCCTCGCAGAAATCGCGGTCGTCGGCGAGATGTTTTACAAGAAAAGCTTTGAAGCTCTTCGGGCTGAACTGAGAACAGAGGGCAACTCGGAGCACATTATTGAGGTTCAGCTTCGGAATGATCCGGGTAACGAGTACTCGGATAGCGGCAAAGCTGTGGCTGCCTATATCCGTAACAAAAAAGTCGGACATGTCCCGGAATGGTTAGCACCCAAAGTTTTCGACCAACTAGAGCCAGAAGGCGGGACTGTAATCCTGGGAGCACGCCTGTATCTCGACTACTTCGACGCGAAACCTCAGAAGAACTCGGTCACTGTCACCCTAGATTCCCGGCTCGAAATCAGGTAGGTCGGGGCCCCTATGAATCTAGAACGAACAAACTTCACTCATGACAGTGTTTTTCCATTAGTTTTAATAAAAGTTTGTTTTTATGAAAAGTTCTGATAGAGTACTTTTATGAACGCGACAATCACGAACATATCCAGAGCCCCTAATCTGGCGATTAAGCCTGAGACTTCAGCACGCTCCATCCACCTCATCGACGTGGAGAACCTTTGTGGAGAATCTAACCCGACGAAGCATCAAGTCGAGATTGCCCGCAAACGCTACCTGGAAGCAGTTTGGTCGGATAAGACTGATCACTTCATCGTCGCATCGTCAAGAGGCAACTTCATGAATGCGAGCCTCGGCTGGCCCGGTGCTCGCTACCTCGTCCGAGACGGAAAAGATGGTGCAGATTTTTGCCTCGCTGAGGTGATGACAAGCGAGAAGCTCGAGCAACGTTTTAAGAGAGCAGTTATCGCATCGGGTGATGGAGGACTTGCTCCGTGTGTTGCACAACTTGCAGGCTCAGGAGTACACACCGTTGTTGTTTCTTCTAGGGATCGCTTGTCCCGTTTGATGCGCCTCGCTTCCCACAAATGCATTGTCCTCACCCCCGAACTTGAAGAAACCGCCTAAGGATCGAACCCATGAACCCTAGAAACCTAATTTCGCCCTCCGAAATTGCCGAGCTCGCGAATGTCTCTATGCCAACCGTCAGTAACTGGATGAGAAGATTCGAGGATTTTCCAACCGGGAGACGAGTTGAAGGCACCAAGCGGCTGAGGTACGACAAAGATGAGGTGGTCGCGTGGCTAGAAGGGCGTCAGCTTTCTCAGGCTAAGTCAAGGACGAATACGGCGCTGCTCTCAATAGACCGCGATTCACGGCGTGATTTTCTCGGGTCGCTCTTCGCGACGCTCCACAACCTGCCGGAGGAACACCGAACATCGCTACCAGAAGTCTTGAAAGAATACGAAACACTGGCAGCGAGGTCCTCTGGTCTTCTGGTCAACTTTGACCTGAAGTCCGCAAGCAGCGTTGTGGCTGAACTACTTCCCGAGTACGGAAAGCGAACAAATTCTCAGCTTGCCGACATTTTGTCCGAGATGGACAGTGGGCTGCAGAATCGGATGGCTGGTGAGTTCTCAACCCCTGACGCCCTGGTGCTTTTCCTTTCGGCGTTAGCTCCTTCGTCAACACAATCTGTCGTCGACTTAGCCTCTGGCGAAGGACGATTGCTCCAACACTTTGCATCCCATAAGATTGGGCACCATCACTCAGGGAGCGACATTAACGAGCAGGGCGTAGTCCGCGCGAGACAATCGGCTCTATTGCGCGGCCTAGCCATCGACTTCGTGGTCGAGGACGTGACCACGCTGAACCCTCAAGGGAACGCTTCGCTGGTTGTCGTTGACCCCCCGCTCAATGCAAGGGTCTCCGACACGGCAATATCCGCTGGCACGTGGCCGTTTGGTCCTCCCAGCCCTCAGGACCTGACAACGGTGTTCCTTCAGCGAGCAGTTGAGTCTCTAGAACCTGGCGGTAGAGCCTTAGTCCTTAGCACCACATCTCTCTTGAGCCGTGGGGGTGGAGCATCCAAATTGCGCCGGAATCTGCTCCAGGCTGGAGTCATCCGGGGAATAGTGGCTCTCCCCTCCAAGATGAGAAAAAATACGGGAGTTCCGCTTGCGCTGTGGATATTGGAAAAACCCGATCCCCACCTTGACACGATTGTGATGGTCGACGCTTCGCTCAGCGCGATAGCTGAATTAGCTAAGAATGGGCCCGTTGCGAAAGCGACCATCGCCGAATTGGACGGTGATGCGGCGGGTGCTGATAGCACTTATGCCACAACGGTTCCGCGGCATCTCCTTCTCACGCGGGACGTGGATTTGCGGCCAAATGCGTGGGTGGCCAAGAAGAGGGACCTGATTGAGCCTCAAGAGCAGCTGAATTTAGCGACAAGAGGGCTTGAGTCCCTCGAGCAGCTCTCCCTCGAGTTGCCGCTAAACCCTTCCTCTCTCCATGTCGGCTTTGTTGAGCCACATCTTGTCTCGCTTGGTGAGCTGCAGGAGCAGGGACGAATCAAGCTCTTCACAAACCCTCGGGCCTCTGCTTCAGACGGTGGCATCGGAGCCCCGGTCGCAGATCTCAGCATCGTTCTCGGGGACCGCGAAAAAAGCTCTCCGAGGCGCTCTACGGATCCTCCGGGTGTCGGGCGACTTATCGAGCCGGGGGACATTGTCGTTGCGGCTGCGCCCAGGGGCCTAGCGGCAACGGTCTGGCAGGAAAAAGGTTGGATCGCCGGCTCAGGCACCCATGTCATTCGAGTACTGGACTCATCGACCAACTCACAATTCTTGGCCGCTGCCATTCAGCATCCTAGAAATTTTGCCCACGTCGATGCAGGAGCTCTCAGAGTGCAGCTCAATATTCGAAGTTTCGAAGTACCGGACCTGCCTCACATGGAACAAGAAAAACTATCTGTTCTACTCGAGGCGCTCAGCAAAGCCGAAGCCGAGTTACAGGACAAACTCACGTCCTTGTCCACGGCAAAAAATGACGTTGTCCGCGCAATCGGAACTGGGACACTGTCCATCAAGAATGAAAGGTAGCGATGATGTCCCGGAACAGTCTCAAATCATGGTGACCTTCGCGTACCACCCTCTCGCTGGAGACCTGTCATTGGCCCTCCAAGAGGGAGACTATGCCCGTGGCCTCGTCATTGACGACGAAGTTGAGAAGATTTTCGAGGTCGTTGACGAAACACGGACACTGGAGTCGAACGAAGCGAACCTGCCGGCCGGTGTCTATTGGTTTCTCGGGATTTCATCTCCAATCGTTTTAGTTGTTGCGTCTGGGCAGTCCGGTACTTCGGACCGCCTCGAGTTGGCGGCATGGGATGACGATTCCGAAGAGCCTCTCGCAGAGGCTTACCGATGGGCGGAAGCCCTCTGGGAAAAGGGTCGAAGTGTTCCGGAACCGAAGTTTGAGGTTGGCGCGCGTCTCGTGACTGTGCCCAGTGGAGCTGACGTGGAAGTGAAAGCACGGTCATTTTTGGCGGGATCCTGGGCTTACACCGTTTCGGGTCCGGCAGGGAGAGAATCCGTTCTCGAGTCCCGCCTCGCCGCAGCTGACTTTTCAGAGGAGCCGGAAGACTGGATTCACCATCCGGCTTCAACGGCTGCCCGCCTGGGAGCTACCCTCACGAGAACTAAACTGCGCGGAAAGTTCGCCGACACTGTCTACTCGTTCCAGGCAACGCGCACTGTTTTTCGCGCCTACCAATTCAAACCGGTGCTCAAATTGCTCCAGTCAGGCCAGGCAAGGTTACTGATCGCAGACGAGGTTGGGCTTGGAAAAACCATTGAAGCTGGTCTGATTTGGACTGAGCTAGAGGCTCGTCACGAGGCCGACCGAGTCCTCATCGTCGCTCCGTCAGGTCTCGTCGAAAAGTGGCGGGATGAAATGGCAGAAAGATTCGGATTCGACCTGAAACTCCTTGATCGGGCAGAGCTTCGCAAACTGTTAGAACTTCATCAAAGCGGTCGTATGCCCAGGAGACAGTCATACATCGTCTCACTGGAAACCATGCGTTCTTGGGATGGTCTCAAAGAACTCCAAGACAACCCACCAGAGTTTGATTTAGTGATTGTTGATGAAGCCCACTCGATGCGCAATAGCAGCACCAAGAGCTACCTCTTAGGAACACAACTCTCCGATTGGACTGGGGGAGCCAATCTCGTGTTCCTGACAGCAACACCCATCAACCTTCGAGAAAACGACCTACTCCATCTGTTGGGCCTTCTTGAGCCCGCTGACTTTGCGGCGATTGAAGATTTAGAGCTACGACTCAAACCAACCGCAGTTTTGAACGAGGTAGCGAAGAGGCTCAGCGATAAGGAAGCCACTCCCCTGGTTTTCGAGGAAATTCTTCAGCAGCTGAGCGGAATGGTGCTCGAAGATTCGATTAAGTCGAAGCCAGAGTTCACAGATCTAGTGGAAACACTCTCAACCGCTCCACTCGATGCGCCAAATATCGCCATTGCGCGCCGAGCAATAAGTCGGCTCAACACTCTGTCCACGACGGTGACACGAACACGTCGGGCCGAAATTGATGAGCAAAAACCCCTGCGCGACGCCGCCAACATTCAGATCGAATGGAGTGAAACCGAGACGAACTTCTATCAAGAATTCCTCAAATGGTGCGCGGTCCGCGCAAAGCAGGCGAAGACCGCCATGTACTTCGCGATGCAGATGCCCATCCGTTTGGCGAGCACCAGCATTCACATGGCAGCTCGAAACGTGCTCAAAGATGAGGCCGATACGTGGCAAGGAGACACAAATCTGCCCCCCAACAAGAACTGGGTCGACCCTCACCCCGAGCTAAGAGAACTTGCTCGACAAGTTTTGGCCCAACCGGATAGCAAAGTATCGAAGCTAGCTGAGGTCCTCGCCGAACTCCATAAGCTCGGCCGTCCGGCGTTACTTTTCACCTGGTCAAAAGGGACACTGTCTTATCTGCGTGAAAAGTTCGGTTCGTCGTACAGGATCGCAGTCCTCAACGGTGATGTTCCCCGCCTTCAGCGAAGGCAAATCATGAAGGATTTCCGGGCAGGCGGCTACGACTTCCTGTTCGCAAACAAAGTGGCCTCTGAGGGGTTGGATTTTGAGTTTTGTTCCGCAGTCATCAACTACGACCTCCCCTGGAATCCGATGGAGGTCGAACAGAGAATCGGTCGAATCGACAGAATCGGCCAAACTTCCAAAAAAATCCTGGTTCGCAACTTCTATAACGAAGAAGCAATCGACTCCAGGATCATGATTCGTGTCTTGGAGCGGATCAACATTTTTGAGCAATCAATCGGAGAGCTGGAGCCCATCATCGGCGAGCACATCGATCTTCTAAATGCTGCATTGGACTTTAGTTTGAGCCCCGAACAACAAGAGGAAAAAGCGCAACAATTCTTGACTGCTATTGAAGCCCAGAAGGTTGCTTTGCAGGATGTCTCAGACTCCTCGGCAGGTTTGATGATCGCGCAAGACGTCGAGATTGCTGGCTTAGAAGAGGAGCTCGCGTCAACTGGAAAATACGTTGGCCAGTCAGAGCTAGCCAACCTTCTCTCCGATTGGGCCGCAACGGACGATGATGGCCGTGTCGAATGGCTCAATGAAGGAAAAGTCATCGAAGTTCGGGGAAACCCGACAATGGCCGGTCGGGTTGTTGAACTAATCCAAAACGGCCGACGCACGCGGGCCGAAACAGGTTCGCTCACGGTTGATTTGCAAAACGGAAACCCTATTCATCTTTCCCTCGACCAGGAACTAGCGAGAGTTTCCGAAACAGACATGCTCTCATCCACCCACCCTCTGGTGATGGCGGCCACAGAGGTCCCTGGTCACAAGCACGCGCGCTTCGCCTCAGTATCTATCCCAAGAACCCACGGTGCTAAACCAGGTACATACCTTGTGACTTTGGCTCATGCTGTTCAGGCTGCCAGAAGTGGTGACGAAATCTGGGGTGCAGCTGTTTCCGCCAGTGGTGAAGACGCCGGAATGGGTCCGGTGGATGCTCTCATGGCGTCATTAGCCCGAGGAGCTTGGAAAGAGGGTCCCCCTGTGAACGCTCAGGATTTACAGGCTCTCGTGCCTCGGACAATGAGACAACTGGAGAAGAGGCACCGAGTGGTTCAGGCCAAGCGAGACGTGGAGGAAGAATCAATTTCTCGCACCCGCAAATCGAT
>Ga0255771_1004327_pt1 | contig 12995 bp, 9 predicted proteins | sample 011ome_19_FD_179969 | JGI IMG/M metagenome (GOLD analysis project Ga0255771, IMG submission 179969) | Coastal salt marsh microbial communities from the Groves Creek Marsh, Skidaway Island, Georgia - 011510BT metaG (version 2) | ecosystem: Environmental > Aquatic > Marine > Intertidal zone > Salt...
ATGAAAACCAAATTTACCTGGTTCCTGATGACCTGGACTCTGGGTGGTCTGTGGGTACTGATGACCATGGCCGCAGGGCTGGCTGCGATCACATCGAGTAACAGTGTGCACTTGAATGCCCTCGACCATATTGGTATTGCACTGTGGATAACTGGACTGGCTATTGAGGTTGTAGCGGATAATCAGAAGACCAAGTTCCGCAAACTTCCGGAAAACCAGGGCCGTTTTATCACCACAGGCATTTGGGCCTGGTCACGGCACCCCAATTACTTCGGTGAAATACTCTTATGGGCAGGTCTGGCCTTGGTGGCTCTGCCCGTCCTCGCCGGCTGGCAACTGGTCACGTTGATCTCGCCACTGTTTGTCTATCTGTTACTGACTCGTGTCAGTGGCATCACGATGCTCGAAGCCATGGGCAAAAAACGCTGGGGAGATGACCCCGAGTATATCGCCTATCTGGAATCTACCCCGCCACTGATGTTGCGCAAGCCACGTCGTCCTTCTTGAGCGACAAGCAAGCATGGTTTGGCGCTTTAACAGGTGGCTCTGTAACAGGTGGCTCTGTAACAAGCAGCGCTGCAACGCCCTTTGAGACAATTCTGTGCTGGCTACTCCACCACCGGTCGGGGGTGGAGTAAAGGCGTTTAACCCTGTCGCTTGAAGAAATCACCAATCTGACTAAACGCCTCGACCGCTTCAGGCAAGTGAGGATAAAAGATCGGCCACACATGAGGCACGTTATCCCACAGCATGAGAGTCGCATCAGTGCCCGCCTCAACCGCTTTATTGACATAACGACGGCCGTCATCCCGGAGAATTTCACTGTCACTGGCGAGCACCAAAATCGGCGGCAGGCCCGACAAATCTCCCAGCAGAGGTGAAACCACCGGATCTGAGGCTTTGTGGCCAGCCAAAAAGCGTCCGCCAAGACTGATCAAAAACCCTGGCATCCAGGCAAAACGCGCAGCCAGCGGTTTGAGCATAATATCGGTTTCAAGATTACTGCGAATGCTGGGGCTAGCGAAACGTGAGTCGGTGATGGGTGACAAGGCCAGCGCAGCGTCAGGCGTGCGCAACTGCGTATCTCTCGCCCAGGCCAGCAGTGCCAGTGTCAAATTGCCGCCGGCAGAATCACCCGCCACAAAGACTACCGAGGGCGCGTCTTCATCAGAGCCCTGAGGGCCGTTTTGCAACAACCACTGATAAGCGACACGACAATCTTCAACAGCTGCCAGACGCCCATGTTCAGGCATCAGGCGGTAATCGATCGAGAGCACCGCACACTGCGTTACTTCGGACAGCTTACTGGTAATAACCCGATGACTGCGCGGACTGCCCGCCATAAAAGCGCCACCGTGAATATACAGCAGGCGACGGCTGCTATTGCTGCCCGGCGCCATCACCCACTCTGCCGGAACACCGCCCGCGTCAACATCAGTAAAGCTGCTAACGGTCTCCTCGCTGGAAAAAAAAGCATCCATGGTTTCACGCATGGAAAATGCCCGCTGTTTTAGAGACAGTTTTTCGTGACGCTTACCAGCACTGCGCAGACGCTGATTAATATCCTGTAGCGCAGCGGCAGAGGCCTCAGCAGCCTGCTGATTGGCAGGGCCGAATCGCTGACCTTCAGGGAGGTCATATTTAGCCATACGGTCACGGGTAAGCAGGAAAACCAGTCCCGCCAGCGCAATAACAACTCCAGCGAAAATCAGCATCAGGCCGAGTAGTTGAGCTGGTTAAACTTCTTCTGATGAAAATCTCCGTTGCCAAAGCTGACATTAATGGTCATCAGACGCTTAACGAAATGGCCGATATTGAGCTCGTCGGTCATACCAATACCACCGTGCAACTGGATCGCCTCTTCACCAATCAGCTTGCCCGACTTGGCGATCGTCGCCTTTAATGCATGCACCGACTTGAGAAACTCAGCATTCCCAGCATCCGGGTTAGCAGCATATTCATTGGCCTGGCAGAGACCGCGATAGAGCATCGACTTCGTCTGCTCGCAGGCGATAAAGGTATCGACCATACGGTGCTGCAACACCTGAAACGAGCCGATTGGCGTGCCAAACTGCTGGCGCGTTTTGGAGTAGTCGACGGTAATCGCATTCAGAGTCGACATAATTCCCAGTGCTTCGGCGCTCAATGCGACCAATATCTGCGGCATAACGTGATCGATCAGCTGCATTCCCTGACCGAGACTGTTGAGCAGCTGGTCGTCTGTCACACGAACATTATCAAACTGCACCGTGGCGGCGCGCTGACCATCCATCGTTTGATAACTTTTAAGTGAGACTCCCTCGGCAGCCGCATCGACCATAAACAGACTCACGCCCTCGGCGTCGAACTGCTCACCGCTGCTGCGAGCAGTGACAATGAACTTGTTCGCCGTTCCGCCGTGCACCACCACGGTTTTCTCACCGTTGATAACGTAGCCACCGTCAGCGGCCACAGCAGTGGTCACCACATCGGCAATTTCATAGCGCGACTGGCGCTCCAGAAAGGCGAAGGAACCCAAGCAGCTGCCATCGATAATACTCGGAATCACCGCTTCTTTAAGACTGTTATTAGTGGACGCCGCAAGCAGGCCGCCGAAGGTCACCACGGTCGACACATAGGGCTCAACAACAATGCCCTTACCAAGCTCTTCCATGACGACGGCAATATCTTCAACCGTTCCGCCAAAGCCACCATACTCTTCGGCAAAAGGCACCGACAGCCAGCCAAGCTCTGCAAAGGTATTCCAGAACTCGCGGCTAATGCCCTCTTCCGAGTTGATTATTTTACGTCGGGTATCAATGTCATACTCGTCGCGCACAAATCGCGCGACGCTGTCTTTGATCATTGTCTGTTCTTCTGAAAAATCAAAATTCATCTATCTAAACTCCGCAAATCTGTTGGCGATTAAAGACCGAGAACGGCCTTGGCAATAACATTGCGCTGCACTTCATTGGAACCACCGTAAATGGTTGCCGCGCGGCCATACATATATTTACTGCGGGCTTCTGCTGCGTAGTCATGCCCCAGCTCCTGATTGCTTAAGTCACCCTGCAACGCGCCACCGTATTCAGCCGCCAGCTGCAGTTGAAGCTCTTGAATCGCCTGAGTGATCTCAGTGCCCTTGATTTTTAACAGTGAAGATTCAGGCCCCGGCATCCCACCACCCGCCATCGACGCAAACACACGCAACTCGGTGTATTCCAATGCCATCAGTTCCATCTCAATATCTGACAGACGCATCTGAAACACCGGATCATTAATCATCGCAGTACCGCCATTCACTTCTTCAGCGGCGCGCTGCTTGAGCTTGGCCAACATGCGCTTGGAATCAGCCACTTCTGCCATTCCTGTGCGCTCATGAGCCAGCAGCGCCTTGGCGTAGGTCCAACCCTTGTCCTGCTCACCGATCAGGTTTTCTCGCGGTACCAGCACATCCTCAAAGTGCACCTCATTAAGACTATGCTTGCCATCGATACTGACAATTGGTTTAACCGTAACGCCCGGGGTTTTCATATCGATCAGCAGAAAGCTGATGCCCTGCTGCTTGCGCATCTCTTTACTGGTGCGCACCAGACAGAAAATCCAGTCGGCATACTGAGCAAACGTCGTCCAGATTTTTCGACCATTGACGATGTAGTTATCGCCGGCGTATTCCGCGGTAGTGCTAAGTGCAGCGAGATCTGACCCAGCGCCGGGTTCGGAATAACCCTGACACCACCAGTCATCACTGGACAGGATACGCGGCAAGAAGTGCGCTTTCTGCTCTTCGGTACCGAAGGTGTAAATCACCGGCGCAACCATCTTTAAACCAAACGGTACGACATCGGGAATACCTGCGGCGCCACGCTCGGTCTCGTAGATAAATTTCTGAGTGACCGTCCAGCCAGTGCCGCCATACTCTTTAGGCCAGCCCGGCGCGATCCAGCCCTTGGCATGAAGCTTTTTCTGCCAGCTAACAATCGCACTCTTGTAATCACCACCTTGCGTAGCACTCAATTGCTGCGCAAGCTCGGCGTCGAATTCACGGGCAAAAAAATCGCGCACTTCATCTCTGAATGCCAGATCTTCTGCTGAAAAATTAATATCCACTTGAACCACTCCCACTATCGTTATTTGCGCCCCAGATTAGAATCTGGCACTTATTATGTCAATAAAATAAAGCCGCATAATGTGGCCGCAAGGTCATCGTCAGGCAAGCACTATTTCAACCCGCGTAATACGGCCAAAATGGCATTGCGGTTTGCAAAACGTTTGCAGCATTTGGCACTATCAATTGACCAGATCTGAACACTAAAAGCCTGCGCCCAACCCCTGTGGCGAGTCGTAGGCAGTGGCTTTCGAGAAACCGGGGCGCGCCTTCAGGCGCTCGTAATAAGCATCGGTAAGCGGCTTAAATCCGCCGCGCAAGCCGAGTGCTTCAGCCAGATAGAGCGCAAAGCCAACTGTTATATCGGCAACTGTAAAGCGACCGCCACAGAGAAACTCCCTGCCATCTTCCAGCGCCAGCTCCACCGAGCGCAAGCGCGAGAAAAACCACTTGGTATAGTCCTCGGCCACTTTCGGCAATCTTGTCTCCTCCGGCTCGAGAATGGTGTAACGCAACACCAGGGTCTGCGGAAACGTCAACGTCGCATCACTGCGGTGCAACCAGTTAAGGTAATCACCATAGGCAGCCTCGCCAGGCAAAATCGCAAGGTCGGTGGGGCCATAGCGATCAACCAGATATTGACTGATCCCGCTCGACTCGGTCATCTGCACCAGATTGTCCGCATCACTGTCGTCGGTAAAAAATGGCACAGTGCCGATGGGATTAATTGCGTCAAAGCCTGGATGCATAAAGCGCGGCGGGAACTGCATTACCTCAATCTCAAACTCAAGATCCATCTCATACAGGGTCCAAAGTGGGCGAATCGAACGGGACATGGCGCAATGCCAAAGTTTAAGTGACATCAGGCAGCCTCTTGTAATGGAATAATATCGATTAACAGATCGTCAGCCGCAACCTGACTGCCGGTAACCGCGCTGACATCAGCCACCGTGCCGTCAATCTCGGCCACAATCTCGTAGTGCATTTTCATCGCCTCGAGCACTGCTAGCACCTGACCTTTAGCGACCCTGTCGCCCGGTGCTACCATCACGTCCAGCAGCAGACCGTGCATCGGCGCGATCACGCGGCCACCGCCGACGCTCTCCTCAGCAGTACCATCGAGAATAATCAGATCTCTAAACAGCGCACTGCGACCTTCAATCGAGCAATACATTTGGCCCTTTTTCGGCGACATCCAGATTGCAGTCACCAGTTTGTCGTTGACCCTCAGCTCAGCGCTGTCGGATTTAAGCTTGAGCACGCTGACCGCGCAGCGGTGACCGGCCTGATCACCCTCAACCGCACCATTCCATGACACCATATAATTACCCTGAGTCAGAGGTGAGACCGCCAGATCATAGACTGTTTCCGCAAACTGGTACTGCTTGCGTGATATCAAAGGGCTGGCACTGGTCCAGTCACGAAGCTTTTCGCTGACCAGCAGTGCGCGGGAAAACAGACGCTGATGTTCCCCAACCAGATCAAGAACGGCAGCCACCGCCGCGTCGACAAAGCTCGGCACCGACTCATCAAGGTCACCCGAAGAAAACTCTTCGCCGATAAAAGCTGTCGTCGCATCCCCATTAATAAAGCTTTTCTTTTCAAGGCATTGCAAAAGAAACTGTATGTTGTTTGGAGTTCCAAATAACACTGATTCTTTAAGTGCGGCAATCAATCGTAGCCGTGCAACTTCACGGGTCGGGCCATAGCCAACCAGCTTGGCGACCATCGGATCATAAAATGGCGACATCGCCTGACCGCTGCAGATGCCGCTATCAATACGCACCCCCACCCCACTAGCCGGCCGCCATAGATCCACCGGTCCTGCGGTCGGTAAAAAATCCTGACTTGGGTCTTCTGTGTAGAGCCGCACTTCGATCGCATGGCCGTCGAAGGTGATATCGTCCTGCTGCAGACCGAGTTGCTCGCCTTGGGCGACCGCAATCTGTAACGCCACCAGATCAAGGCCGGTAATCATCTCGGTAACCGGGTGCTCAACCTGAAGACGAGTATTCATCTCCAAAAAATAAAAATGGCCGCTGGCATCGAGCAAAAACTCCACTGTACCGGCGCCACGGTAGTTAACGGATTTTGCTGCAGCAATCGCCGCCTGACCCATCTGATCTCGCAATTGGCCCGTCATAACTGGGCACGGCGCCTCTTCGATCACCTTCTGATGGCGGCGCTGCACGGAACAATCACGCTCTCCAAGATGGACAGCATTACCATGACTATCGGCGAATATCTGGATCTCGACATGACGCGGCCGAATAATTGCCTGCTCCAGAATCAGTTCCGGGGAGCCAAAAGCACTTTCAGCCTCGGCTCTGGCAAGTTTGATTGCATTGGCCAGATCAGCGAGATCATGCACCAGACGCATACCCCGCCCACCCCCGCCGGCCGCGGCCTTGACCATGAGTGGCAGGTCAATTTTGGCTCCCTCGGCGAGCAGTGTCTGGTCCGACTGATCACGCCCTTCATAGCCGGGAACACAGGGAACACCGGCGGCGATCATCAACCGTTTGGCCTCAGCTTTATTACCCATCGCCCTGATTGCCTCACTGTCAGGACCAATAAACACCAAACCTGCCGCCTCGACAGCCTCAGCAAACGCGGCATTCTCACTGAGAAAGCCATAGCCAGGATGGATCGCTTCAGCCCCACTGGCCACGGCCGCCTCGAGGATCGCTTCTGGCAACAGGTATGATTCACTTACCGGTCCCGGACCGATACGCACCGCCTGATCGGCAAGCTGAGTGTGCGGTGCCCCGGCATCAGCGTCTGAATAGACCGCAACCGTGCGGTAACCCAACTCGCTGGCAGTGCGGATAACACGGCAGGCAATTTCGCCGCGATTGGCAATTAAAATACTGTTAAAGCGCGTCATAGAATTTATCCCAACTGATTAGTTATCCGCCTGCTCGGCCCAGGCCGGCGCACGCTTTTCCACAAAGGCAGCCACCCCTTCAAGGCCTTCAGCGCTCAACATACACCGAGCAAAGCCCTGGGCAGCAAAATCCAGCGCCTCAGCGCGGGGACGACGCAAGGTTTCAAACAAAATCGCTTTGGTCACTGCATTGGCGCCGGGAGCACAGGCACTGATATGACCGAGAATCTCCTCGCATTGAGCCTCAAGATCAACACCGTCTGCCGCAACCCCATGGGCAATACCCAGCGCCACCGCTTCTGCTCCTTTAAACCGTGCACCGGTCAGCATCAAACGTCTCGCCTGAGTCAGGCCGACACGTTCAACGACAAAAGGGGCAATTTGAGCTGGAGGAATACCCAGACTGGTTTCACTGAGACGAAAACGGGCATCGACGGTAACCAGCGTGATATCGGCAACACAGGCAAGGCCTAGACCTCCACCAATAGCCGCGCCCTCGACCAAGGCGATCACAACCTGTGGCTGTTCATTGAGCTTGATCATCAGATCACCAAAGTCACGATTACCCCTGGCAATCTGTTCAGCACTAATCGCCTGCATGTCTGACTTAAAGCCCTTGATGTCACCGCCGGCGCAGAACACTCCGCCCTTGCCACGCAACACAATGCTGCGCACAGTGCGATCAGCGGCGACGCTGTCGAGCACAGCACTGAGCTCATTGGTCATATTCGCCGAGAGGGCATTTTTTGCCTCGGGACGATTAAGCCAGATCGTCAGCACTGAACCCTCGCGCTGCAGAATCAGCGATTGCGTCTCCGGAAGTCCATCAGGTGAAAGATCATTCATGCTGCACTCACTCCACGTTAAATTTTCCAGCCCTAGAGCCGGGCAACACCAAAGCTGTTAGGTCGGACAATACGATGGCGTGCCTCGCGCACGGTTTCCAGCAGCATCCCCAGCGTACTGCGCATATTGCGCGGATCGATCATACCGTCATCCATCATATGGCCAGAGGTATAAAAGGCGTCGGATTGCGAATCAAAGATATGCGCCATCATCTGTTCCTGCTGCGCCAACTGCTCTTCATCCGGCTCAACACCCATGGCTGCGGCCTTGCCACGGGCCACCATCGACATCGTTTTGGCCGCCTGCTCGCCCCCCATCACACCCATCCGAGCATTGGGAAAGGTATAGAGAAAATCAGGATCATAACCGCGCCCACACATACCATAGTTACCGGCACCAAAGCTGGCCCCGGTCATAAAAGTAATGCGTGGCACGTCGAGATTGCGCACCGCTTGAATCATCTTCGAGCCGTGCTTGATCATGCCGGCCTGTTCCGACTTGGTACCGACGATATAACCGGTGGTGTTCTGAAAAAACAGAGCCGGAATATTGGCCTGGTCGAGCAACTGCAAAAACTGGGTTGCCTTGTTCGCACCCTGGGGATCGATTGGTCCGTTATTGCCGATAATACCCACCGCTTGACCGAAGATCTCCGCTTGCACGCAGACCGTGGAAACACCAAATCGCGGCTTAAAGTCGAGGAAGTCAGAACCGTCGACCACCCGTGCCACCAATTCCCGCATATCGTAGGGCGTGCGGTAGTCGACAGGCACCACACCGGCTATCTCGTCGGGATCGTAGAGTGGTTCGAGAAAGCTGCGCTGGGGTGGCAGCTTGCAGTTGTCGTTCCACTGTAAACGGTCAATCAATTCGCGGCAGATCTGAACGCCATGACCATCATTTTCGGCCAGATATTCCGCCAGACCAGAAATCGTCGCATGCATTTCAGCACCACCAAGTTCCTCCTCCGTAGCAACCTCGCCGGTGGCAGCTTTAAGCAGAGGCGGTCCTGCCAGAAAGGCGCGCCCCCTACCCTTGACCGCAATCACATAGTCACTCAATCCGGGCATATAGGCGCCGCCGGCAGTTGACGAGCCGTGCAAAATCGAAATCACCGGAATACCCGCTTTGCTCAGCTGAGCCAGTGCACCGAACAGCGCGCCACCCTCACTAAATCCCTCGACTGTATAGTTGGTCAGGTCCCCCCCGGCACTCTCCACCAAATGTACAAACGGCAGTTTTTGCTCAAGGGAAATCTGCTCGGCGCGGCGAATCCGGTAGCCACCCGCCGTGGTCATCGAACCGGCCATAATACCGCTATCATCCACAACCACAGTGCAGCGAACACCGGCGATAAAACCAATACCGGCGATCACTGTGGACCCGGGGATAGATTTGTCGGGGTTTTTAGTGTCGACCAGATAGCCGGCCAAATTGCCGATCTCAAGAAATGGCATCCCCGGGTCAAGCAGCCGAGCCAGACGCTCACGGGGGGTCAGCTGGCCGCGCGCATCAAACCTCGGCTTGCGCTGCTCAGAAATTATTCGGCCGCGACCATTGAGCATATTGAGTTTATCCACTAGCGCGAGCATCTCGGCGCGCTGGCGCAGAAAGGTCTCGGACGTGGTATTTATTTTTGTGGCAAATACTGCCATTGGGGCTCCCCTCTAACGTCTTGTTCTTTTATGCGTCTTGCCCGGCTTGCAACTGGCGAGCGATTTCACCGCTTACCGGAATCTGCGCATTTAACAGTAATTGCCCATAACCCTTGCCCTGCGGATCATTGCGAATACTCGCCATACCCCCACCGCCGAGCACATTGTCGAGCAGGAAATTGATGCCGTGGCAGCCGGGCATAAGATAGCGCTCAACACAGTCTTCGAGCGAGCGCCCAGCCCGCGGCCGGATAAAATGGGCAAATCGCTCGGCCACTGCCGAAACGCTAAGAGCAGCATAGATATAGGGGAGGTATTCCGCCTTGCGGGCAATCACACCGATATTGGCTTTGTCGCCTTTATCGCCACTCCGCGCCCAAGCCAGCGCGACCAATGGCACGAGCGCTGTATCAGAACGGTTTAAAGCCGGGCTACCTGGCTCTGGTGGACGTGAAATGGCAGATTGCTGCAGCGCGGTGCCCTGAGTGTCCGGGCAATCAATCACGCGGCCATCAATTTCAACCTTGATTGCCAGCGAGCCTTTCGGCAACAGAAACGAAAACAGCCTGACAATGGGTGACGGCTTCGGCCGCCCACCGGCAAAGCCACAAAGCCCAGGCGGCGTGGCCAGACCAAGACCGGTCATCTCTTTAAGCAACACGCCAATTCCGGCAGCATCCACGTGTTTCGCGGCGACTTTTAACGTTACCTCGCGGCAACTTTCGATCTCGGCAAACGCGCCATACTGACTGTCAGCGCCGATAACCTCGACACTGATTTCACTAAAATCGGCTAACCCAAAGATGTTAAACGTGCGCCGGGAGGCGGCAAATATCGCCGCAGCCAGTTTCTCGGCTTTTTTGTTGGCATCGATGCCGTAGACAGTCAGGCTATGACCGCCACGCCACTGATCGGCAAAAGTCGTACACACTTTGTAGCTGTCTGGTGCCGGCAATCCTTTGGCTCCACTAACCGCGACCCGATTATCGGCAAGCTGTTGCAGCGCGACAGCGGAAAAGTCGCAGACCACATCCGGCAGAATGTAGGCCTGAGGATCGCCAATTTCATAGACCATCTGTTCGGCGACTGTTGCAACTGTGACCAGTCCGCCGGTCGCTTCCGGCTTGGTGCAGACAAAACGGCCATCGGCGCTGATCTCGGCAATGGGATAACCCATATTTTCAAGATTCTCGACCTGTTCCCAGTCAGTAAAATTTCCGCCCGTCGCCTGTGGACCACATTCGAGGATATGCCCCGCCAGCGAACCCATTGCTAACTTATCGAGATCATCGCGGCCCCAATCAAAAGCGTGAATGCAGACCCCCAAGGTCACAGCACTGTCAACGCAGCGTCCGGTGACAACAATATCGGCGCCCTGTTGCAACGCAAGCGCCACCGGAAACGCACCGAGATAGGCATTGATGCTGGCCACTTTATCCGTCTCAGGGAAAGACTCGCCATTAAACATCTCGATATGACCCTGGGCAGAAAGAGTCTTGCACTGATCGATAAGATCATCGCCCATCACACAGGCCACTTTGAGGTCGAGCCCCTGCTCTGCAATCACCGCTCGGAGCGCCTGAGCACAGGCCTGAGGATTAACGCCGCCGGCATTGGAGACGATTTTGACACCCTGCCGGGCGATTTCCTTGAGATTGGGTTTTATTGCCGCCGTAACAAAATCCACGGCATAGCCGGTCTGCGGATTTTTTGCTCGCGCTCGGGCCATAATCGACATAGTGATTTCAGCCAGATAGTCATAGACGATAAAGTCGACGCTACCATCGTTAAGCAACTGCGAGGTCGAGTGTGCGGCATCACCCCAAAAGCCACTGGCTCCGGCGACACGAATGCTGTTTTTAGCCATACAGCTAACTCTCCAATTGGGTCACTGGTTTCCCGAGTAGTGCAGATAGTACTTATTCCCCGTGTCTGGCTCTTTGGATTAGACGCCACACATATCAGAGACCGCGCCAATCACGCCATCTGCAATTTCCGCCGTCGCTCAAGATGCACAGCGGCGTAGAGGAAGCTGGGAATCGTTAGAAAGCCGATAACATCGCCAACCAAGAGACCTGAGGTATAGGGAGTGGCCACGTCCATAGCACGAAACATTTCGACAAAAAGGCCGGTCATATAGGCGCCGAGACCTAATCCGAGAAGATTGCAGGCAACCAGTAATACCGCCGTCATAACTCCGCGTAAGCGCGGTGGTGTGAGATCCTGGACGGTGGAAAAGGCCGGACCGTAGAACGAGCTGACACTAAACAGCGCCATGCACATGCCGAGATAAAAAATGGGGGACTCAGGCGAGGCAAATCGATACCCCACAGTAAGTGGGGCAATGGTAATCATCAGCAGTGCCAGAAAGCGCAGCCGGCCGCCTTTAAAACGCGCCTGATACCAATCACTGAGCACACCGCCAAAGAATGTCCCGGCGGTGCCAAAAACCACATAGACGATACCGTAAATCGTGGCAATTTCGGCACCGTCAAAACCACGCTCACTCTCCAGCCACAACATCGAGAATTGCCCCGCACCGAGTGGAATATGCAAAAAGATGGCTCCTATCATGGTCCACAACAGCGCACGGTTGGTTTTTAGTGTCTCGCCAACTGCCGCGACTGATTCGCGCCAATGCATAGTTTTTTCAGCTGCCCTGGGGATTCCTTCAACCGTACTCTCCGCAACCGTACTCTCCGCAACCGTATTCCCTTCGACAGCTGGCTCCATCGCCCCGCGCTTGGGGTCAGACATAATCAACAGCCCCACCGAGAGCAGAACACCAATACCACCGAGCAGATAGAAACAGTTGCGCCAACCGATCATTGGCCCGAGTATACCGGCAACCAAAAAGCTGCCGCCGGCACCGAGGGGAATACCCAGGTAATAGAGCCCGGTTGCGCTGCCGCGCTTTTCTGCCGGGAATAGATCCGAGAGCATCGACATTGACGCCGGTGTCATAGTCGACTCTCCGATGCCGATAAACAGTCGCGCGATACCAATCTGGAAAAAATTCTTGGCCGCGCCCGATACTGCGGTGAGAACACTCCAAAGAATAAGTCCCGCGGCGATCAGCCGTGGCCGGTTCACACGATCAGCCAGAGCGCCCATAAACAGGCCCATCAGCACATAGAAAAAAACAAAAATCAGGCCGGTCAGAAGACCGAACTGGGAGTCGGTAAGATTGAGGTCACGGCTGATTTGTGGGCCAAAACTGGCGATCAAGCTGCGATCGACCATATTGAGGATATTGAGCAACATTAAAAATATCAGGATCGTCCGGGCACGTGGTGCCGGTTTAATCTGTCCCATTGTTGCTCCCCTTTTATTATTTTTTAGTGGTTATGTCAGCATCGAAATAACACTGCAGCAACCATCATTATTTTGGTTCGAGGAAGTTTAATGTATTGCGCCGGAAAATGTTATTTGCATTTCTCTCACTACCTTATCTACAACTATTGGCATTCATTATGTCTTGATTTCTCAGAGAGACATTTCTACAGTTGAGGGGCTTTAA
>Ga0255771_1004347_pt1 | contig 12963 bp, 7 predicted proteins | sample 011ome_19_FD_179969 | JGI IMG/M metagenome (GOLD analysis project Ga0255771, IMG submission 179969) | Coastal salt marsh microbial communities from the Groves Creek Marsh, Skidaway Island, Georgia - 011510BT metaG (version 2) | ecosystem: Environmental > Aquatic > Marine > Intertidal zone > Salt...
TACCAGGAAAACTCACAATCTCATAAGTCAATGGATCTCCATCAGGATCGCTGGCGTCAAGGGTAATCTGTACCGTGGTGTCCTCATTTGTCGTTGACACAACATCATTAGCAACCGGAGGATCGTTCACAGCATTAACCGTTATGGTAACTGTTGCAGTATTACTGGGATCACCATCAGATGCACGATAAGTAAACGTATCGGTACCATTATAATTCAAATCCGGAGTATAATCGACTAAATTACCTGTAATAACCACTGCCCCGTTGCTCGGCTGGCCAACAATCGAGTATGTCAGCGGATCTCCCTCAACTGGATCGCTAGCGTCAAGAGTAATCTGTACCGTGGTGTCCTCATTTGTCGTTGACGCAACATCGTTGGCAACCGGAGGATCGTTCACAGCATTAATGGTTATAGTAGCCGTAGCGGTATTACTGTTGTTCGTCCCGTCAGATGCACGATAAGTAAACGTATCGGTACCATTATAATTCAAATCCGGAGTATAATCGACTAAATTACCTGTAATAACCACTGTCCCATTACCAGGAAAACTCACAATCTCATAAGTCAATGGATCTCCATCAGGATCGCTGGCGTCAAGGGTAATCTGTACCGTGGTGTCCTCATTTGTCGTTGACACAACATCATTAGCAACCGGAGGATCGTTAATGGGTAAGACATTTACATTTATGGTCGCTATATTGCTATTATCACCTGAAGGATCAGTTGCCCTAAAAGTGAAGAAATCTGAGCCATTATAATTTAAATTCGATAAATAAATGGCATCTGTTCCGTTAATGGTGACATTACCATTCAACGGTGGTGTTGATATACTGTACGATAAAGGATCTCCATCGACATCATCAGAAAATTGATCTAAATCAATGGATAATGAAATATCTTCATCTGCACTTACTGTTCCTCCCACAACAATTGGGACATCGTTAATAGGATTAATCACTAAGGTGATTAGTCCTATATTACTGAATTCTACCCCATCAAAAGCCCTGAATGTAAAAGAGTCGGTACCATTGAAATTTAAATCTGGTACATATTCAACTTCACCAGTTGTATTATTGATAACTGTGAGTATCCCGTTGGTTGAAGTTGTTACAATTTCATAAGTAAGTGGATCTCCTTCCGGGTCACTTGCCTCTAACAAGAATTGCACTGCAGAGTCCTCGTCTGTAGTGATAAGATTATCGTTCGCTACAGGTGGCGCAAGAAGGGTAGTCTTTTGATTAAGATCAAAATAGGACATTTCCTTTCCTGAAGAGTATCCATTTATAATGACATAAGTCAGAATAAAAGATATGAGATAAAATAGATATTTCTTTGTCATCTTCTATCAGATTGAGGATATGAAAAATTTCATAATTACCAAAAATATAAATTTAAAATCTTAAGTACAGTGATTATTAACAAAAAATGTTGATAAGTATTTAATGCTTTTTAATGAGAAGTATATTTCTTTTAATTTTTAACTTTGAGTCAACACAACTAAATTTGCTGCCTGTAATATCATTTATTATGAAAATTAAATCAGAAACCATTTTGGAAAAAAATTGTTTGAGTCACTTGATACTGTGGTTAAATAACCGAATGCAGTAGTCGCTATTGCCCATCCTGCTGACAAATACATTCGTCGAACAATTATAAGGTACAATTGTACTTCTTCAAGAATATTTGAATTGTGAATTTTTGGGCGGAAACAAAATCAATTAAACTTATGGAATGAATTAATATACAGATACTCGTGTGTTGGTTTAGCCATTAAGTAGCTAGATCGCTTTTATAATGGTATAATCGTTATGTTATGTTACAAACTGCGCACACCTTTGAGCACACCCCTAAAAAGAAAAAACCCGCAAAACCTTATATTAAAGGATTTTACGGGAATTTTAAGTGGTACCTCCAGGAATCGAACCAGGGACACACGGATTTTCAGTCCGTTGCTCTACCAACTGAGCTAAGGTACCTCCTGTTTACAGTCAAAACGCTGCAGCGGGTGCAAATATAAATTTATTTTAGCGTCTGCAAAACAAAAATTTCATTTTTAAATCTGAATGGAATAAGGCAATATGGAAGCCTATTTTGAGATCAAATTATTTAGATCCCAAGTACTGATTTCAGGATTAGCCCCCGCTTTAGCCGCAACAATACTCCCCATTTTCACTGCGGCGTCCAATGCTTGCTCTGGCGAGCGTTTTTCGATAATTAATTCCTGTATTAAAGCCGCCAAAAAACTGTCACCTGCACCCACAGTGTCCATAACCTCCACGACATAACCCGAATGAGCATACCAGAACCCCTCAACAAATAATCTTGCTCCTGCACCACCTAAGGTCACACACCAAATTTTATTAGGGTCAAAGGCCGAGAGTTTAGCACATTTTTCATCAATTGAATCGCATTCTTGAAAATCAGGTGATGTGGCAAATAAATAATCCAATTCTTCATCATTCATTTTAACCAGGTCTGCCTTTTTTATCATGCCTTCAATCCAGGACAAATCAAAATGTGGTGGTCGAAGATTGACATCGAAAACCTTCAAAAGGTTGTATTTCAATAAATCATTGAGGCTCTTTTGGTTGGGCGGATGACGCAAAGCCAAACTTCCAAAAACTAAAACCTGGGCGGACTCCATCAAAGGTTCAATCTTATTATTTACATTAATGTCATCCCAGGCTGCAGGATCCTCGATGGTATAGCGAGCCGAGCCTTGATGATCCAAGATAACATTGACCCTTCCGGTAGCCAAATGGTCGTGGCGCGAAACACCCCGTGTGCTGAGTCCCTTTTGTCGCATATAATCCAAGACGTTTTCGCCGAGTTGATCATGACCTATCGTACTGACCATGAGTGTACTCACGTCAAAACTATGGAGCCTTTGGGCGACATTAAATGGAGCGCCTCCGATAACAGAATGATCTTCAAAGACATCCCACAGAATTTCACCCCAACAAATTATTTTTGGGGAATCAGGCTTCATGATCGACCAATTCCTTTTCTAAATCCTCTAGAGAAATTCCTTTGGTTTCCGGCATTTTGAATAGGGCCCACAATAATTGTAAGACCATCATAAAGGCAAAGAAGTAATAAATCACCTCTAAATTATCGCGAAAAATTCCCTCTTGATCATCGATAAAAAATGGGGTAATCATGGTGATAATCGCCGCGAAAACCCAGTGGGTTCCAGTGCCCCAGCTCTGCCCATAAGAGCGCACCCGATTGGGAAATATCTCAGAGATAAATACCCATATAACGGCGCCTTGGCCGATGGCATGGGCTGCCACAAACAGACAAATAAACGTTAATAACAAAGTTGAACTTAAGGCGTATTGAAAACACACCCCAACCATCAAAAGACTCAAGATATAACCAATAGATCCGATAATTATCAATTGACGACGACCGAGTCGATCAATTAATCGCACCCCAATGAGGGTAAATATTAAATTGACAATACCAATCGCAATCGAATTAAAAAGCGAATCACTTCCTCCTAATCCGGCTTGCTCCAAAATTTGTGGGGCGTAGTAAAGAACAAAATTTATTCCTGAAAGCTGATTAAAAAAGGCGATGAGAAAACCTAGATAAAGTACTTTCTTATATTTCTTTTGAAATAAGCGATCCGGTCCGCTTGATTCTTGACGGTCTAATTTAATCTCGGCCAAATGTCTTCTGGCCAAATCGACTTTTTGATAAATGATGGTCAAAATTGATAAAGCGCCTTGCTCATCACCCTTTTGTAACACCAACCATCTTGGGCTGTGTGGCACCTTTAGGACCATTAGTGTATAGGCTAAAGCAGGAATGGCCTCTACGCCAAGCATCCAGCGCCAATCATTGGCCCCATCAAAACCTTTAAGTGCCCAATTCGATATAAACGCCACCAAAATTCCAAAGACTAAACAAAATTGATACAGTCCTCCTAATTGACCTCTTTTGTCAGAAGAAGTGATTTCAGATATATAAATAGGAGCCGCCACTGAGGAAACCCCAACACCAACGCCCCCGATAAATCGAAAAAATGAAAAAAGATAAGGATCAGAAACTACCGCGCTTCCTAAAGCAGACACAAAAAATAATACTCCAATCCAGAACAAGGTTTTCTTGCGCCCCATTTTCTGAGTAGGAATGCCCCCCATAAGAGACCCCAAAACAGTGCCCCAAAGCGCCATGCTCATGATAAAAGTACCATGCATGAACGGAGAAAGATCCCAAAGTTTTTGTAGCGGTTTATTTGCCCCGCTGATCACCACGGTATCAAAACCAAAAAGAAACCCCGCAAGAGCTACGGTAATTGAAAAAATCAAAATTTTATTGTTCATGCCAAATTGAATTGAATTCTGAAAAAATAATTTTATCGGTTATCGTCCCGTCTGAAACAATCTTTAAGCGGTTATAAGGCTCCTCAGGAAAGACTTGATTGGTAAATACATAGCGGCCGTCATCCACAAATATTTCTATGGAAGATGCATCACAAAAAATGGCCACCTTTGCGGCTCGATTCTCCGGGTTGAAATTTGAAATTTGCGGTCCCGGGGCAAAATTCTCGGAAAATTCAATTTTGCCAGAAAAGTGCCGATCAATCAACATTTGTCCTCGAGTTGAATTGATTGAAAAAACAAATTGATTCTGATCATTAGATAACTCAAATACTGTCTTTTCACTTAGGTCAACGTCAAATTCTATTTTAAATTGACTGGAGGGCAAAACAACCCCTTCTTTGACTTGAGAATTATCAAACTCCTCGGTCTGACGAACAATGGAAGGCTCAATAATAGGGCTTTGCACAAGGTAATAATCTGAGTTACCGCCCTTCAATTCTAGACGTCTCGGCAGGGTCATTGCACTGCGCCAGGTCGTGGTAGGGGTTACCTGTGCATAATCCCAATTGCTCATCCAACCGATTAAAATTCGTTGGTCCTCTGGAGCATCATTATAAGTTACTCCGGCATAATTGTCTCGGCCAAAATCCAGCCATTTACTCCCCTCTTGTACAGTGGTAAATTTTTGTCCATCAAAATCACCAATAAAATATTGAGTTGCTGACCCGCCTTTTGGCCCTCCAGGATTAACACTTACGATTAAAATCCATTTTTCATTCCCTTGATCAGTAGTTAAAGCAAATAAATCTGGACACTCCCACACACCGCCATGGGCACCTTCATTATGACCAAAATCACTTAAAAATGTCCAATTAATAAGGTTAGGAGAATTGTAAATGCGCGCGTGATCTCCCGCAACCAAAATCAAAATCCATTTTTGAGAAGGCTCATGCCAAAATACCTTTGGATCCCTGAAGTCTTTAATTCCGGGATTTTCAATTACTGGATTTCCATCATATTTCTCCCAGGTCATCCCATGATCAAGACTAAATGCGATGCCTTGAGTTTGATAATCCTTTCGTCCTGAGCGCTCGTGTTTCATATTATGATAGGTATATATGGCCACTAGAGCAGGCTGATCATCTCTTCCCAGTCCTGAAGAATTATTAGTGTCCATTACAGCGCTGCCAGAAAAAATATAACCCAATGAATCAGGATAAAGGGCTATGGGTTGATTGGTCCAATGGGTCAAATCTTCACTCGTTGCATGTCCCCAATGCATAGGCCCCCATACGGTGCTGTCCGGGTAAAACTGATAGAACAAATGATACTGATCGTTTTCAAAAATCAACCCATTTGGATCGTTCATCCAATTTGATTTTGGAGAAAAATGAAATTGCGGCCGATAGCGCTCTGAGTATTCTGTGCGATGATTTTCTCCCGCTTTAATCAAGGGATCAATACAGCTAAAAGGCAGTATGAAAAGGGCGGCAAATAAGCCAAAAAGCAGACGCATAATAAATTGCTAAAATATTGGTTAGGCTAAATGTAAGATTATTTTGGCGTTGAATCACGCTCAACTATTTTCGTCTTAAGCGTTTTGGTTAAGGGGGTAAAAGCAATTCCTTGTTTTTTTGCATTCATTTCTTTGCGCAAAAGTTTAAAAGTTTTACAGCCCATCTTATAACCTGGCTGGTCCACAGTACTTAGCGCAGGGGTTATAGCCTGAGACAAAAACCAATTACTAAAGCCCATTAGGGCAATATCTTGAGGCACTTTAATGCCATTTTCCTTGAAGACTGTCAAAGCTCCAGTTGCCGCCATATCGGTAATGGCAAATAGCCCATCGATTTTATGCCCATCCGCTAAGAGTTGAATTGCGGCTGCTCTTCCATCATCATAATCCACCTTTTCGCAGATATAAACTAATTTGGGATCAAAAGGCAAACCGTGATCTTCAAGTGCCTTTTTATAACCCAAAAATCGATCAATGCTATTTTGCGGTAATAAAGCCCCTCGAAAGTGTGCAATCCGCTTACATCCTTTATCAATTAAAAATTTTGTTGCGTCGTAGGCAGCCTGTCGATCGTTAATCACTACTTTGGAACAAGAAATCATTTTTGAAATCTTATCAAACATGACCAATGGTGTATTTGCTCTTTTTATAGAGGCAATATGATCGACCTCTACGGTGGTATTGGCTAAAGACATCATGATTCCGTCCACACGCTTGCTCAAAAGCAAATCCACCTGCTTGCGCTCGAGTTCTTCGGATTCATTGGATTGGAGAATAATAACGAGATATCCAAATTTTTCAGCTTCATTGATGATTCCATTAATCACACTGGAAAAAAAGTGATGCACCACCTCGGGTATTATTAACCCGACAGTCTTGGACTCCTTTGTACGTAGGTTTACCGCAAAAACGTTTGGTTTGTAATTTAATGCTTTGGCCTCAGCGCGAACTAAGGCCTTAGTCTCCTTACTGACATCTTTATAATCCTTTAGCGCCTTGGACACGGTCGTTACTGATATTCCAAGATTTTCAGCGATTTGTTTTAAGGTAACCTCTTTCATTTGGGTTTGATCTGATGTGCGAAATGTATAATTTTCAATTCAATCATTGCAAGTTATTTCAAGTAAATCGAAAACGAAAACGATTTCGTGTTCAAAATCGATAATTTGTATGGCAATCCCTTCATTTTTCAAAAAAAAGCTGGAAATTGGACCTTAAATTAGGTTTTCCTTATTTGCCTTGGCACTTGTTACTAAGGAAAAAACAAAATCTATGTAATAAAAAAATTGTATATTTCACCGCAATTTGCGGCATTCTTGACGGTTTGAATGCCTCCTTTTGTATTTGTAATATTTGAAAACGACTGATTAACAAGTAAATTAACCTAAAACCGAGAATTATATGAAAAACAAACTACTAACTAAACTTTTGTTGCTCCCTGTAGTTCTACTCATGGGAAGTACCGCATTTGCACAGATGACTGTTAGTGGAACAGTTTCCGATGCAAATGGACCTGTTCCTGGAGTGAATGTTGTGGTGCAGGGCACTTCAAATGGAGCACAATCTGATTTTGACGGTAACTATTCCATCAGTGATGTCGCAAATGACGCCACTTTGGTATTCAGTTATATTGGCTATGCAACCCAAGAGGTTTTTGTAAATGGCCAGTCATCAGTTGACGTAACTCTAGTTGAAGACGCTCAAGCTTTGGCTGAGGTTGTGGTTATTGGTTATGGTACCACCACGGTTCAAGACGCAACCGGGTCCGTAACAGCAGTAACTGCAAAAGACTTCAACCAAGGGGTCATCACTTCTCCTGAGCAATTGATCCAAGGTAAAACTGCCGGGGTCCAAATTTCTCAGAGCAATGGTGAGCCAGGTGCGGGTATCGATATCCGTATTCGTGGAGCAGCTTCTGTTCGATCTAACAATAATCCTTTATTCGTAGTTGATGGTATTCCATTATCTGGAGGTAATACTTCTGCTGAAACTGCAGACACTGGTATTGGATCTAATTCAGCCAAAAACCCATTGGCCTTTATCAACCCGAACGATATTGAAAGTATCAGTATCCTTAAAGATGCGTCTGCTGCCGCTATTTACGGTTCGCGTGGTGCCAACGGGGTTGTGTTCATTACCACTAAATCTGGTAAAGGAGCAAAAGGAAGTTCATGGGAATATTCTTCAAGCATGGCGATTGCGTCAGTAGCAAAAACTTTTGATTTGTTGTCTGCTGAAAAATATTTAAGCCGTGCGAATGATTTTGGATTCAATGTTGAAGAGCGTGATTTCGGATCAAACACGAACTGGCAAGACTTTATTTTTAGAACGTCGACTTCTACAAACAATGATATTGCATATTCTAACAACTATGGTTCAGGTAACTTACGTGCAACCTTTGGTTACAGCAAGAGCTTTGGTGTTGTAGAAAATACGTCTTTAGAGCGTATTACAGGTCGTCTTAACTGGAATCAAAGATTTTTAAATGACAAACTTAAAATTGGGGTTCAGTCTACACTTTCTCGCGTAAATGATGAAGGTGCGGCTACTGCAGCATCTGCTGGTTTCCAAGGAGATCTTCTCGGAGCAGCTTATTCAGCTAACCCAACTTGGCCTACCTCTCCTGACTTCGATGGAACTGGAGGTCTTTTGTCTCCTGCCACAATGTTGGATTATTACCAAAACCTAGCAAACACTAACCGTATGTTAGTTAACGTTTCTGCAGAGTACGCTTTAACGTCAGATCTTTCTGCTAGAGTGAATATTGGTATTGATGAATCTGAGTCAACTAGAATTGGTGTTTCTTCGCCAAAAGCGCGTAACTTCGGTGCGGGTGCCAGTGGTAATGGACGTGGAATATTAAGCGATTTGAATACAAGCAGCGAACTTTTGGAAGCAACTTTGAACTATTCAAAAGACTTCGAAAATTCTAGCCTTGATATCTTAGCCGGTTACTCTTATCAGAACTTCAACCGTAACGGTCGTACCGCGAACGCTTGGGGATTCTTCACAGAGAATTTGAACTACATGGGTGATGCAATCGAAAGTACTGCTAACGCTATTGAAGCAAAAATTACTGGTGACTATCAACAATATGGTTTTGCCGGTAATACAGGTGGAATTTTCGTAAATCGCTTATTCCCTGATCCAGCGACTGATATCATCACTGACCTAAATAACCTGGCTGTAAAATCGATCTTTGTTGATACTTTTGACAACACTGACGAATTACAATCTTACTTTGGTCGTGTGAACTACTCTATCAATGATAAGTATTTATTCACTGCAACAGTTCGTGCGGATGGTTCTTCTCGTTTTGGTCAGGACAACCAATACGGTTATTTCCCTTCAGGAGCTTTCGCCTGGAAATTACACAACGAAGACTTCGTAGGTGATGCATTCTCTACTTTAAAGCTTCGTTTAGGTGCCGGTATTACTGGTAACCAAGAAGGTCTTGGATATGGAAACTTCACCCAAAGACAGCGTTATGCTGGTGGTGGACCAGACGACGGTGGAAACATCAACATCCCAGGTATCGTAGACGTTTCTTATCCTAACCCAGCACTGAAGTGGGAAGAAACAATGCAATATGCCGCAGGTCTTGACTTCGGATTCAACAATGACCGTTTTAACGGTAGTTTAGATGTTTACCGTAAAGAGACTTCTGACTTATTGTTCAATGTACTTGCAGCTCAGCCTTCAGTTCAACCATTCTTATTCTTGAACTTACCAGATTCTAAAGTGGTAAACCAAGGACTTGAAGTAAGCTTAGGTTATGATCTTATCTCAAGTGATGATTTAACCTGGAATGCAACCTTAAATGCGGCTTACAATGACAACATGGTTGAGTCACTTCAAGGAGAGTTTGATGCTGGTACCATCCGTGGACAAGGTCTTTCTTTGGCCTTCGCACAAAAGCTTAAAGCTGGTGAGCCATTGTTCTCTTACTTCTTACGTGAGTTCGAAGGATTTGATCCTGCCACTGGACAACCAGTACAAACCGATGTTCAGGACTTCGTTGGGAAGAGCGCATTGCCTAACCTAACGGGAGGTCTTTCAACTTCTTTGAGCTACAAGAGATGGACTGCTTCAGCCTATTTCTCTGGTCAATTTGGTCACTACATTTACAATAACACAGCAAACGCCTTCTTTACAGCAGGGGCTTTCCGTGGTGGACGTAACGTAACTTCAGATGTGCTTACTGCCGGTGAGTCATTTGATGCTGCCGCTGACGTATCTACTCGTTTCTTAGAAAGCGGAGATTTCGTTCGTTTCCAAAATGCAACAGTAAGTTACAACTGGCCACTTTCTGGGGATGAGTTCTTCTCATCACTTGTGTTCTCAGTGACTGGACAAAACTTATTTGTAATCACAGATTATTCAGGTTTGGATCCTGAAGTGAGCAGCTCGCCTTCTGGTGGAGACTTGTTAAACGGTCTTCCAGTATTTGGTATTGACTACGCGTCATATCCAAGACCGAGAACATTTACTTTTGGACTTAACGCTAAATTTTAAAAAATAAATTATGAAAAGAAACATGATAAAATTCATGAAGCCCGTTCTAGCGACTGCGTTTCTATCTTTATTGACCGTTTCCTGTACAGACTTAGCGATTGAAGAATCTGATTCTATCATCGCTGAAGGATCTACAGTATTCGAAGGTGTAGCTGATGTAGATGCATCAATTACTAACCTATACAATGACACTTACGGACAACTTGGTGATCAAGGAAATTTCTTTGCCTTGAACGAAGTTTCTACAGATGAAACCCTTGTACCAACTCGTGGTACGGACTGGGGGGATAATGGAATCTGGAGAACGCTTCACGCACATACTTGGAGTCCTACCCACCAATACGTACTAAACACTTGGAACAACTTGAACCAAAACGTATTGCGTGCCTCTCAGATTCTAGATCCTTTGAGCGCACCAAACGCTGAACAAGAGTCTCAAGCGCGTTTCTTGCGTGCTTTCAGTATGTATTTCGTACTAGACCTTTATGGTGTAGCACCGTACCGTCAGCCTACAGATGCTCCAGATGTTAATCCATCTGTGCTTTCAGCGTCTGAAGCTTATGCTTTCATCGTAAATGATCTTGAAACAGCGTTGCCAAACTTGCCTATGGCAGGTCCTGGACCAACTGAAGAAGGTCACTCTAGAGCCAACCGTGCTGCTGGACACTTTATGTTAGCAAAAGTTATGTTGAACGCTGAGCGTTACACTGGATCTCAACCAAACTATCAAGCTGTTATCGATCACGTAGATGCTATTGCTGCTGAGGGTTATGCCCTTCAAGCTGGATATTTCGATATCTTCAAGCAAGACGTTCCTGATTCAGAAACAATTTGGTATGCTAAAGCTGGTGTAGGTAACCGTATTTGGAATGGATTGCACTACAACCAAAACTCTCCTGATAACTCAGGGGGTGGTTGGAACGGATTCACTACTTTGGCTGAATTCTATGACAGCTTCGAAGGGCCTGAGAGCAATGCTGCAGGTTCTGGTCAAGAAGAGCGTCGTGGATGGGTGCCAGGTGCTTCTGATGCTGACTCTCAAAACTTGGGTATCGGTTATGGTTTCCTAGTAGGTCAACAATACGAAGAAGATGGAACTATCCTAAAAGATCGTTCTGGAAACCCACTCGTATTCACTAAAGAATTACCAGGTCTTTCTGGTAATGGTGAAAATACTGGTATTCGTATTATTAAATATCACCCTGGTGATGACGGCGGATCTTTCCGTTCACATGAAATCGTATTCCGTTATGCTGATGCGCACTTGATGAAAGCGGAAGCTATGATGCGTATGGGCGGTAATGCTACTCCGATGGTGAATGAACTGCGTACACTGCGTGGTGCTACTCCACTAGGAAGCGTTACAGATGCTGATTTATTGGCTGAGCGCGGACGTGAGTTATACGTTGAGTTCTGGAGAAGAAACGACATGTTGCGTTTCGGACAGTTCACTCGTGCTTGGGAATTTAAAAACGAAGCATCAGTAGGTGACGATACTTGGAAACTTTACCCTATCCCGGTAAACGCCTTGTTATCTAACCCTAACTTAGTTCAGAATCCTGGATACTAATCCGATTGTGATTTAAATATTAAAGCCACCTCAATGAGGTGGCTTTTTTTTTAATCTTTTATTAATCTTTTTAATTTTTCAACTGCTCGAAGTATATAATCTGATGGCTACATTAGTGATTGGAAAATACTATCTAATAATGACCCTACTTGGAATAATAGTTCTTCAAAGATTTACTAAGAAAACGATGCTATTGCTTATCATTCTAGTGAGCTTAACATCGTGTGGGCATGAGACCCGTTTTAAATTAAGGTCTTCAGGGAAAACGGGTATTGATTTTATTAATCAACTGATCTCTTCGCCTAAGCAAAATATTTTAAACTACATTTATTTTTATAACGGTGGTGGGGTTGCGATAGCCGATTTGAATAACGACAATTTACCCGACATCATTTTTAGCGCGAATCAAACATTGCCGGAGCTTTACCTCAATCAGGGCGATTTAAAATTTCAAAAAGCGCCCCTCCCAAAACTCCCCCCGGGATGGAATAACGGTGTGGCTATAGGTGATATCAACGGGGATGGTTGGATGGATCTTTATCTGGCCCGCGTGGCCGCAGACTCCGTGCCAGAGGTTCACAATGCACTTTTAGTCCATCAAGGACTGGATGAACAGGGAAGACCAGTGTTTGAGGAGCAGGCTAATCAATATGGTCTTGACTTTCGCGGACTCAGCACACACAGTAGCTTTTTAGATTATGACTTGGACGGGGATTTAGATTTATTTCTTTTAAATCACAGCATTAATCCGAATATGAATTATGGAAATGGGGTCAAACGAGAAAAAGTAGATTCCATTTCGGGCGATCGTCTATATGAAAATCAAAACGGTGTATTTCTCGATGTTTCAAAACAGGCGGGTATTTTTCAAGGCAATATCGGCTATGGCCTCGGACTCAGCGTTGCAGACTACAATAATGATGGTTATCCTGATATTTACGTCGGGAATGATTTTTTTGAAAATGACTACCTCTACCTCAACCAAGGGGATAAATCATTCATAGAGGTTATTCAAACTCAAAAAGAGG
>Ga0255771_1004349_pt1 | contig 12953 bp, 10 predicted proteins | sample 011ome_19_FD_179969 | JGI IMG/M metagenome (GOLD analysis project Ga0255771, IMG submission 179969) | Coastal salt marsh microbial communities from the Groves Creek Marsh, Skidaway Island, Georgia - 011510BT metaG (version 2) | ecosystem: Environmental > Aquatic > Marine > Intertidal zone > Salt...
AACCCTTCAGAAGGGTTCTGGAAGTAGTGAGAACAACAGTAGACTTAAGATTGCCGAAATTGCATTGAAAACCCAACAGAACAAAGTGAATGAACTAGAAAAACTCTTAAAAAATCTTCAAACCGCCAAAATCACCCCGAAAAGCGCATGGATGATCAATAAAAATACATCTAAGAAAGCCACCACCGGGACCAACGCGACACCTGTGTCACCCAAACCAGAAAACAATGTACTCGAAATTAAGATTACACCAACACCAACTAATAATCAAATGATGAGTATATATTTGAATAATTTTAACCCAAACGCGAAACAATTACAACTTACATTACCAAATAATATTAAACCTGATAACGTAATTAATAGAACTGTTAATTTATTAAAAAGCATTCCAATCAATAATAAACAATTGAACAGTTTTGTTCTTGCTCTTGAACAACCACGAAACAATAATACTGTAAATATAACCAATTCCAATACTCCAAATTCCCAAACAATGGCACGAATTTTCAAGAATTATATTTACGGAAATCCAATCTCACGTCCCGAAATTATCTACTTGGAAAAAGGACTTACTAAAATAGTGGAAGACGCAAAAAAGAATAATAATAAGTCCTTAGCTTTAACATGGGAAACTCAAACAAATGCAAAAACGAAATCTGGTAAAAATGTATCTCTCCAAGATTGGATTGGTGCAGTTGCAAAATCCGATGAGAGTGGCTCTACTAAAAGTAAACCTATAGGAATTTTTAAAGGTTTATTTGTTGGTCTCACAGCTGCAGCCGTCCGCGTCATTATAACCAGTAGAAAAGCTGCTACCAAGCCCGCAATGTTCAGTAATCCATTATCTAATAATCAGCAATCTAATAATCAGCAAGAAATGTTTGTCAATCCACTGGCTGGATAAATTAATAATCTAAACAATTAGTAGATATGGCTAACGTCCCCGCCACAGCCAAACGCGAGGCCATCAAGAAGGTCAAAAAGACTCTTGCCAAGGAAGGTATCAAATTGGAAAATATCAAGCTTGCCAAGGGAAAGGCTCCCAAGAAGCCGTTGAAGGTGGTCAACCCACTCACCAGCCGTAAGATGGTCAAGGATGGACCCACGTTCAAGAAACTCATCGAGGAGGGCTACAAGTTCGTTCCGGTCAAGAAGGCAAATCGCCAGATGATTGCAGGCGTTCTGGTCCCTCCCAAGAATGTGATCGAGAGTTTCGCCAAGGAGAATAAAGTTCCAGAGGAAAACATCAGGCAGGTCGTCACCACCAGGGTCGCCAATATCGCTTCGGGCATCTTCGGCGGTGCACCAGTTACTGCTCCCAACCGGGAACCCAACCGGGTCCCCAACCTGCGCCAGATGCAGATGCAGAGGAACGTACTCGCCGAGAAGCCACGTCTCAATGAAGCCGAGAGGAAGGAGATGAACGTCCTCAACCGCAACATCAATCAGGTGACGAACCTGAATCGCGTGGAGAACCAACTCAATAACATCCGCCCCGTGACACCCGAGGTCCGTGAAAATATTGGCGTCGTTCGCGAGGCCCGCGCGGAAGTTCCAGTCGCGGAAAATAAGTTCAAGGCGGTCATCGGAAATGCAGAGAAGGTGGTCATCAAGGCCAACGAGAATGTCCTCACCCAACGCGAAAATCGCGAACCAAGACCCGAAGCTGTGAAAGCGGAACCGACTCCCAAAACAAAGATCAACGTGAATGCCAGTAGAAACCGTGTCAACGTGGGTAACAACCGCATGGGAGTCGCGAAAAACAACGGCAATCTCGCGACGAGAAACGCCACGTCAGGCGCAGCACCCCTCGTGGCTCCAGTGGGAAATGTGAGACCCATTGGAAACAAAACCAAAAATGGCGAAAAGGAAGCGAAAAATTTTGATAGAACCTTGGGTGAGGCTCTGTCAAAAATTGTATAAAGTAATTACAAGAATGACTCTTATTATCGCAGTCTTGCTTTTGTTCCTGATAATCTATTACGACAGGACTAGATCACTCTATATTATCCATGGAAGTCCAATCCGGGTTCCCGAGGCTCCATTTTCGGTCACCAAACCTCCAAATTTCGCAAACGTGAAGGAGCCCATTGGCGAACTCACCAGCATGATGTTGAAAAATAATGTCCAGGTAGAATAAAGAGAAATGGAGAGTACCGATCGATCTTTTACCGTTATTGATATACGCAAGCCGGCCCAGGGTGGCAAGAAGACTTCTCTGCCAACCGATGGTGGGCGTTACATTTCAAAAACTCCATTCGGAGCAGCAAGGAAGGGTTTCAGTCTTGCGTGCCGCGAAAAGAGGATCAAGGGTCAGTGTGCATTCATTGTCACCGTACAGGAGACCACTCGGGGCGAGGATGGTAAGATCTTTTCGTATAAGCTCAAGCGCGAGAAGCTCAAGGAGCCCAAGGAGATTACCCGCGGGGGTGGTATATTGGGTGGCGGAACTCCCATCACCATCGAGTACTCCATCTCAGGTAAGGCAGTCCCCGTTCCTAAGGGCATCTAAGCAACTCCCTGAAATCATTTTCATTTAGAATCTCGGTGTCGTGAACCATGGCGTTGCGACACTTGACGTTCCCGCGATCATAACCAGCCACGAGGTAGTCAGTCTGACCAGACACCTGACTCGTGACTGTCCCGCCGTGATTCTTAATCAGCGCAACGAACTCGTCTCGGCTCCATCGCTTGAAGACGCCAGTCACCGCGAACTTCACGCCCTTGAGTGCGTTCTTTGGCAACTTTGGAATCCGATTTTTCATAGTGTTCCTCAGTGGCTCCATGAACAAGTCCTTGAGCTTGGGGTCGTTGTGCATCTTGTTCTTCATCTCTTCCAGGAATGACTTAAGATTCTTCTTGCTTACCACGCCGACACATCCACGGTTGAGAAGGCGATCGCGGGAATACTTGGGCACCTTGAGACCATCCTCGTGGATGACGAGGAAGAACTTGTCGGTCTTGGTGTAGATCTGCTCGTGCTTCTCGAGGGTCGCCACAAAGTCAAAAGGCTGGTCACGGATCACCAGATCAAAGCAAGGGACAACGTCCATTTGGGTCATAAGATTGCGCGCGTAGGTGTTCATTGTTTTCGTACTTACCTTTGTTTTCTTTTCTTTAATCCAAGAATTCAAGGATCTCAGTTACCTGTTTCTTCGGCACATCCTTGATTATCCCTAATTGTTTGTAAATCTTTCGCCTCTTGTAATACATCGCATCAAAAGGTCCCCAGTTGTCATGAAGATCAACGATCTTGGGTGGGTTGCGTCTGGAACCACCTTCACGCATGCACCTTCCCACGGCTTGCACCACGTCCGACTTTGGTGTCACCATGAACACCGTGTCCACATCTCCAATATCTAAACCCTCGTGAGCCATGTTGAATGTTCCTATGATCACCATCTTGGTCGCTGACTCGTCCAGATCTGCTTCCTTCATTCCACCGATGTAGAGTCCAGAGTCTGGTATATTTTCCTTTAGCCAGAAGCAATGTCCCCTTCTGTCCGTGAGGATCAGAACCTTGCGATGTCTGAGGTCATTCATCTTTTCAAGGATGATCTTGTTTCGCTCCTCGTCCTCTACCAACATCGTGGTGGCTTCGGCCAAAGAAACCTTTCCGAAGCGACTCGTGGGAAATGGCTGGTAATAAATGTCAAGTTTGGGCTTTATGGTATCCATCGTGACTTCGTCGTCTTGCTTGCGTTCCACCATATAGGCCTGAGGACCAAGAAACCAGTAGAGGACGTTGGTGAGACCATCTTTCCTCTCTGGTGTCGCACTTAACCCGAGTGTGTACTTCGGACACATACGAAGCATCGATTGCGAAAAGACCCGCGCGCATATGTGATGGGCTTCATCCACTATTACAAGTCCCACAGACTCGAATGCCTCCATGGGAAAGTCCCGAGACGTGAATGTCTGTAGCATACCTATCACAAATGGATGTTCAATTTCAAACTTGTCCTGCTGAATCCGTCCTACGGTCATCCCTGGACAGAATTGTTCAATCCGTTGCTTCCATTGGTTCGCCAGAAACTCCTTGTGTACCATGATCATAGTTCGGACGCCCAGCTTACTCGCGATCTTGATGGCGCAAACCGTTTTTCCGAATCCGCACGGCAATGAAAGAACTCCGCCGCCACATGTCTTCATGGATTCCAGGACCGCACTGACAGCCTCAGGCTGGTTAATGTCCTTGCGGAGTTTTCCAGAGAAGGGAATCTCGTAACTTATTGGATCTGGACGCTTGTCTTTTGGGCTCGCTTCAACGTGCTGCTTTCCATAGTGCTGTGGAATGCACAGGTTGTCCTTGTTGCGCCTGAAGACCTTGAATGGAATTCCTCGAGGTGCATAGTCCGAGTTAACTTCAGGGGTGACCGTCAGTGCTTTTTCGATATCACGATCCCTGGGAACAATAAACCCAGAACGAGATATCATATTTTTATCTCCTACAATAAGTAAGAAATGAACGCTGTCCCTAATAACCACTCGTGTATGGCGGGTCTTGCCAACCTCGGGGTTGCGACTGCCTTCGGTGCTCTCATGGTGAGCATGGAACAGACTTGCGGTGCCTTCATCGTCGAGGGTCAGCGCCAGCGCCTGGACGTCATGAAGGCACTCAGGGCTGGGACCGAGGCTCCCGAGCTGGAGATCAACGACAACCAGATGGGACTCCTTCAGGCTGGTCGGGCGTTTGCCTTGGTCTGTCTGTTTGGAATCTTCTTCATGGTGACCACCAGCCCGCTGGTCTCGAAGAAGCGCATCTTCCCTATGAAGACCTTCACGTACCTGCTGGCGTTCCTGGCGTTCATGGCGTTCTCCCTCCAGATGTATCTGATGCGATCCATCAAGAAGGGCATCACCAGCTCCGAGCGGACCATGCGGTTCAGCCTCGCCGTCATCTACATGATCTTCATGGCCATGAGTCTTTTTGTGATGTTTAACTATTAGAGAGGTATGACCGAGTGCCCAGTGTGCTTCGATGATATCTGCGATAAGACCACCGTCACTATGAATCCGTGTGGTCATCAACTTTGCTATCAATGTGTCCGTGACTGGAATATTCATGGAAACATTGTTTGTCCTTTGTGCCGTGCCGAAACACTGCCTAGAGTCAACGGAGAACCCGAACAGGAACCCGAACCCGTCAGAAAATGTGAAGAACAAACCAACTTCATATTCTTGTCCACGGGTCTGGCGTGCTTCTTTTATACTAGTCTTCACCTCTTAGGTCTCTGAGACGTTTCATTTCACCAGTCGTCACGAACTCCTTGAAAAGTTCAAGAGTAGAGCGCCCCACGCCTTCCAGACCTTTAAACTTTTCAACGTCCTTTGTCGTTTTGATCGAAATATCAAACTGCTCGGCGTGGTTCACAATCTGCTGGACCGCTTCCGAAAATGTATTGGCTCTGGTGTGGTCTCCCATTTCTTCATAAATCTCAACCAGTTCGCCCATCTTCGTCTGCCACTCGTAGAGAATCATCCTTAATGGTAGACCTCTTTTTATCAATCAGTTTTGTGATGCACTCGGGCAAGGCTTTGACATCTTGCCAAGCCTTATTCAAACAATAAAGAAAAATTCTATAATTCTCATCAGGTATATCGTTAATATATTCATCAAAATCACCATACTTATCTTCACAGACCCACCATTTGAACATTTCATCCGGACAATTTCCACCAGGATGACGGATTTCGCATGTAATTTCTTTGACGTAAAATTTTAATTTACGTGGCTCTTTACCAGGTTCGTGAAATGTAGCCTCGACGTGCATGATATGATAGTAGTCCCTGTTGTAACCATTTTCTTCAAGGTATTTTTCCAAATAAGTTTGAGCTTCAGAATAATGCCATATCATTTCTAGATCATCTTCCGAATCATAACCATCTTCTTCCATGTAGATGGATGGCCACAACAATTTCTCCGCATAAACGTCTTTTATTTCCATGAAGCAATTTTCAATAATAGACACTTTGTCCTTGTCCTCTAGTGTTTCTTCTTCAAACCATCCAAGCCATCCCGGGAATGTTACCTTCATTTACCTTCGCAATTATTCTATCGTTTAATAACAGTATGGAGGTCAAAGATGCTGTTTTTGGCTTTTATTTGAGTCCATCGTCGGCCGTCTACATCCCTAAGGAGGGGACGGAGACCAAGAAGATGAAGGACGGGACGATCATCAAGGTGCCAAAGTATATGTATCACCCTTTGACCATCGAGATCATGCCCCGCGCGGACTACAAGACCATCCAGCACCCGAAGCGGAAGAAGTTTCTGTTCTCGATGCGAGAGACAAAGCCCGTCCCGGCGGACATCCGCAAGTACATCGAAAATCCCGAACCCGAAAAGTTGAGAGAGGCACTGGTGGTCATCCAGCGACGCATCCGCCAGATGTTCGAGACGCCTGTACAGACCATGACCCTGGTTGCCTTTCGTTTCGATGGAGTTCCGTGGAAGGTGCACAGAATGCATTGGGACGAAAAGCAGGAAGTGAGTTACCGCAAGGACGGGGAATGGGTCACTACGACCATGAAGAGACTCGGGAATCCGTGGGACCTAAAGAACAAGGTGGAGCGTGACAGAAAGAAGGCAGAACTTTTTAATGTAATTAGTAATTTATTAGAAGATAAAGACAAAATACCCTACGTGTCTAGGATGCTGATTGATCGGTTTCGGTGACGCGGAAGCACTCGAAGCGCTCGTCGAAGATGTTCGCGAGAACCTTTTCCACCGTGTCCTCCCAGAACTCATCGTCCCGGGTGAATGGAATGGTGTTCAACTTGGGATCCTGTCCCTCGCGACGAAGGCACTCCACCAGAAAGCCTCGCTCCAGATCCAGCATCCTAAGGTAAGCTTGGCACTGGGCCATCTCGTAGTCGCGCACCTCGTTGAAAAGCCTGCCGCCCGCACGGTTCTTGAACTCGAGGAGTTCGTTGTCCTCGGTGCGTCCGTCAACCAGACCGACCACAACCACCCTTGGGTGAATCTGGAGAGTGTATCTGTCCGTGGGCTTGAAGGCATTCTTACCGTTCTCACGGCACCACTGGTCGAGCGTCGAACCCTCCTTACGCGTCCCGTGATTCTGAAAGACCTTGGTGCGCGTGGCCTCCTCGAGGAACTGCTTCTGTTCGGCAGTGAAGGCGGAAGCACGCTTGTCGTCCGAGACAGACTTGAGCACCCCACCGATGTCGCCAGTGTTCTCGGTCTTGACCTTGCGCGCCTCTTCCATGATCTGCTTGGCGTTTGCATTCCCGTAGACAAAATCATCTTTCTTTTTCCAATTGGGCGTCCCATGGTTCTTCACATATTCCTTGAACGCTTCGGGTCGGTTGCGCTTCCAGAACTTTTCAGCAGCCTCGCGGGGTGAACAGAACTTGGCACCGTAGCCAGCCAAGTTACCTAACTCAGACGAGTTGATCTTGAGCGAGACTTGCATCTTTGTAAGTTCATGTCCCACTCCCTTAATTGGATCACCTGAATAATTTTTGGTCCACCGTAAGCGTAATCACCGTGATTAAATAATCAAAGTTAATATTAATGTCAGGTCCAAGTGGGGCAATTGTCAGACTTGTTGCCGTGGGCGAACAAGATACTTTTTTGACAGGTGAACCGCAGGTAAGCTTTTTTAATAATACGCTGTATAAACGATACACACATTTCGCACATTTCCAGCAGAGACAAATTATCGAGGGAAAACCTACAGCAGGTGGAACATCCGTCGTGAATTTCAAGAGGGCTGGCGATCTTCTCAATTATTGTTTTTTGACAGTTGATATGAACAACGTGTCCCAGTTGATTAGTACGTGGTCGGACGTAATTGAAAGTGCTGAACTTTACATCGGCGAACAATTGGTGGATACCCAGGACTCTAATTTTTCAGAGGAACTCGCCGTGGATCTCTTCGCCGATTCCATGTCCAAGTCCTATCTGGCAAGTTTGCACGGAGGACTTGGAAGTGAATCCTACTTTTATCCGTTTCGTTTCTTCTTCTGTGAGAAATGGGCATCGAGCCTGCCACTTATCGGTTTGCAGTACAGCGACGTGAACCTGAAAATTAAATGGTCGTCAAGTTTGAATGCGAATTACAACATAAATTTTTACGCAAACTACGTCGCACTGGATGAAATGGAACGAACCCATTTCGCATCTGAACCCATTGAAATGCTAATCCACCAGGTACAAAAACAAAAGGCATCAAACACGACTTCCATGGAACTCTATTTCAACAATCCCGTCAAGTTCATTTGCTCCAGCAATGCAAGTTCCTATAATTCTCTAGTTTCGGTCAGTAATACAGTAAAATTGCAAGCGAATGGTTCGGACATCACCGACGACAACCTCGCCATTCCCTTTTTCACCGCAGTGCCGAGCTATTACCATACAGATTTTTCATCGTCGAGTGCAGAAAATATGTTCTTTTATCCTTTCTGTCTACATGCATCCAGATTTCAACCCTCGGGAACTTTAAACTTTAGTAGACTTGATAGTTTTAGAATTTTGTGTTCGCAACCAATCAACAGAGACATTTATGCAGTCAACTACAACATCCTGAAAATCCAAAATGGGATCGGCGGGGTCATGTATGCTAATTAAATATCCTGATAGATATCAATGGGGCGAACCAATCATTCTTACAATGGAATGCTGTCTGCCATAGCCAGGAAATCCCTTCCTAGGTTTACCAACTATGCAAAAGATACTGCAAGCCTTTCAACAATCTTTGGCAATGAATATTCGACCATCAATAAGAGAGGGAACGATTCATTGACAAACATCATCAGTACGGTTTTTAACACGCCAGAGGAGTACATCAAAGAAACCAACGTGGGTCCGATCATCACTCTGAATGGAGATAGAACCGTCACCGTGATAGCCGACGAAGACTACTCAGACCTCGGTGCCACTGCGGATGGAGGCGAAACGGTTACCGTGGACACTTCCAATCTCGACACCAGCGCCGTGGGAACTTATACCGTGTCATACTCTGCCACCGATACGGCAGGTTACACGCGCGTCGAAAATCGGTTTGTCAATGTCGTGGCACCTACTACTGGTGGCGGGTCTATTTCATCATGGACTCTAAAGGATACGATTTCCGATCCTTATGGATTTAAAGGTGGATTTGCGTTTGGCGGGAGTGCATCCATATCTGGGGATGGTGCTTGGATTTCTATAGGTTCTCAAGATGATGGTGTCGGCCCCCCTTTTGGACACGGTAATGTGTTTATGTACAGCAAAAATACAGACATTACATATTCAAAGACACAAGACATTGCAGGCTCGGTTAGTGAGTATTACTTTGGACAGAAAACAAAAATATCAAGAGATGGCAACTATCTTTGTGTATTAATAGAAAATTCTGGTTATGGCGGGTATTTTCAAATGTTCAAAAGAACGAATAATACATGGAACAGTATCACCAGTACAATACAACTATTTAATACTAATTTAACTGATTTAGCTTTATCCGAAGATGGGACATATATCGTAATAAGTAATAATAGTAATGTCGATACAGTAAAAGTATACATTAAAAGTGCGGACGACACGTCTGTAACACTGATGACAAACATCAATCCACCCGAAGATTCACCTTCTGGGTATCGTTCTGTTTCTATATCCGACAATGGCGAATTACTTTGTTTTTCGTTTGGTTTTTTCGAATCAAACACTGGAAATGTATACGTTTACACAAGAACATCATCAAGCTGGTCGACCAATCCAACCGCCGTAATTCAAGGTCCAGAAACTGGCGGATATTTCGGTTACAGTGTTTCCATGTCAGGCGATGGAAATTTCATCGCTGTTGGAGCACCTATACTTGACAATGCGTATATTTACAAAAGATCGGGGTCTTCTTGGTCTTTGTCGTCCACGATTAATGGACCATCCAATTATGCATATGGGTTTATTCTATCATTAAGTCAATACGCAGACTATTTGGCGGTTGGTTCATTTTATGCATCTGGAGTTTACATTGGCGACCATGTGTACGCATATTATAAAGATGCCAACGATGCATGGACATTAGTACAAACAATTGCAGGTGATACAGGTACGAACTTCGGTGATAATGTAAACATATCATCTGAAGGAAATTATATACTCGTCACGGCAGACCAAGCAACAGCAAACGCGTATGTTTATTATGGCACAGGTGGAAATTGGACGCCTGGTTACACAACTGTTTCCGTGACTTTGGGAGACAAACTTCAACCAAACGTGTCCAGTCTTACACTAGGCCAGAAGTATGTATTTGATTTTTCACAAACCCGCGGAAATGGTTTCAACTTGTCTCTCGACGGAACTACCGAACTTACAGACGGAGTCATTGAAGCAGAAAATACACTTGTTTATACTGTCCCGAGTGATTTTAATTTACCTTTGTATTATTATTCACCTAATACACCGAATATTGGAGGTTATTTTTGGATTTATAATGTTGTTTATTTTGTTCTGGGAATTCTCAAAATTGGCGGAGTCACTTCGATCACCCGAGGTCAAACCTACACGTTCTATTTCTCCTCGGAATATGGAACCACGATCGCCCTCTCGATAACGGAGGACGGAACGGACTTCACGGAAGGTGTTACCACTACAGACACGTCTCTCACCTTTGTGGTACCAGTGACATACGCAAGTAATACGATTTACATAAAATCACCTACCACCGCGGGTATAGGAAGCTCACTTGCCGTCACGGGTGCCGTAACACCTAACCATGTATATTTTGATGCTAACGGAATTCTCAGAGCTTCGGGAATCACTTCGATCACCATAGGTCAAACCTACACGTTCTATTTCTCCTCGGACTACGGAACCAGGGCACTTCTCGCGCTCACCGAAGACGGAGATACCTTTGAAGAAGGTGTTACCAGTAACTTGGCCACCTCTCTCACCTTTGCACTTCCGAATACATACTCATTAAATACTATTTACATAAAATCACTTACCACCGAGGGCATCGGAAGCTCACTTTCCGTTACGGGATCTTTGGACTACGGAGTCATCTACTTCGACAACGGGATTCTCAAGGCTTCAGGTATTACAGAATTGGAACGTGGAAATACTTACACCTTCTATTATTCCTCGGACTACGGAACCAGGGCACTTCTCGCGCTCACCGAAGACGGAGATACCTTTGAAGAAGGTGTTACCAGTAACTTGGCCACCTCTCTCACCTTTGCACTTCCGAATACATACTCATTAAATACTATTTACATAAAATCACTTACCACCGAGGGCATCGGAAGCTCACTTTCCGTTACGGGATCTTTGGACTACGGAGTCATCTACTTCGACAACGGGATTCTCAAGGCTTCAGGTATTACAGAATTGGAACGTGGAAATACTTACACCTTCTATTATTCCTCGGACTACGGAACCAGGGCACTTCTCGCGCTCACCGAAGACGGAGATACCTTTGAAGAAGGTGTTACCAGTAACTTGGCCACCTCTCTCACCTTTGCACTTCCGAATACATACTCATTAAATACTATTTACATAAAATCACTTACCACCGAGGGCATCGGAAGCTCACTTTCCGTTACGGGATCTTTGGACTACGGAGTCATCTACTTCGACAACGGGATTCTCAAGGCTTCAGGTATTACAGAATTGGAACGTGGAAATACTTACACGTTCTATTATTCCTCGGACTACGGAACCAGGGCACTTCTTGCGTTCACCGAAGACGGAGATACCTTTGAAGAAGGTGTTACCAGTAACTTGGCCACCTCGCTCACCTTTGCACTTCCGAATACATATGGCTTAAATAACATCTACATAAAATCTCCGACGACATCGGGTATAGGAAGCTCACTTACCGTTTCGGGTGCCGTAACACCTAACCATGTATATTTTGATGCTAACGGAATTCTCAGAGCTTCGGGAATCACTTCGATCATCCGAGGTCAAACCTACACGTTCTATTATTCCTCGGACTACGGAACCAGGGCACTTCTTGCGTTCACCGAAGACGGAGATACCTTTGAAGAAGGTGTTACCAGTAACTTGGCCACCTCACTCACCTTTGTGGTACCAACGACATACGCAAGTAATACGATTTACATAAAATCACCGACGACATCGGGTATAGGAAGCTCACTTACCGTTTCGGGAACTTTGGATGATGGAACGGTCTATTTTGATAACGGAATTCTCAGAGCTTCGGGAATCACTTCGATCACCCGAGGTCAAACCTATACGTTCTATTTCTCCTCGGACTACGGAACCACGATCGCCCTCTCGATAACGGAGGACGGAACGGACTTCACGGAAGGTGTTACCACCACGGACACCTCACTCACCTTTGTGGTACCAGTGACATACGCAAGTAATACGATTTACATAAAATCACCGACAATCTCGGGTATAGGAAGTTCACTTTCACTTTTCGTTCGGAGTGTTGTTAAACTCTTGGCGAGTGACGGAGCGGACATTGACTATTTTGGAACTTCTGTATCCATTTCAAGTGACGGTCTGACTGCTATTGTGGGAGCAAGAGGGGATGACGATAAAGGTTCCTTCTCGGGTTCTGCTTACATATTCAACTACGACAACATCAGCGATACATGGACACAGACAACAAAACTCTTGGCGAGCGACGGAGAGCCATTTGACTATTTGGGATTCTCCGTAACCATTTCTGGAGACGGTCTGACTGCTATTGTGGGAGTATACGGGGATGACGATAACGGTTCCTTCTCGGGTTCTGCTTACATATTCAACTACGCCAACGGCACATGGACACAGACAACAAAACTCTTGGCGAGTGACGGAGCACCGAGTGACTATTTTGGATATTCTGTATCCATTTCCAATGACGGTCTGACTGCTATTGTGGGAGCATACAGGGATGACGATAACGGTTCTGGCTCGGGTTCTGCTTACATATTCAACTACGCCAACGGCACATGGACACAGACAACAAAACTCTTGGCGAGTGACG
>Ga0255771_1004357_pt1 | contig 12935 bp, 11 predicted proteins | sample 011ome_19_FD_179969 | JGI IMG/M metagenome (GOLD analysis project Ga0255771, IMG submission 179969) | Coastal salt marsh microbial communities from the Groves Creek Marsh, Skidaway Island, Georgia - 011510BT metaG (version 2) | ecosystem: Environmental > Aquatic > Marine > Intertidal zone > Salt...
GGGTTTTTCTTCAGTGGGGCTTGGCTTTCGCTATGACGGAAAACATGGCGGGCACCACTGATGGCTGCCCCAGCAAGGGTTTTAACGGGCCCAGCAGAAATGGCATTCACCCGAATATTATGCTTACCCAAATCTACCGCCAGATAGCGAACTGATGCCTCAAGTGCGGCTTTAGCAACACCCATGACATTATAATTTGGCGTAATGCGGTTAGCACCAAGATACGTCAAGGTTGTCATTGAGCCGCCATTTTCCTCCATCATTGGTAGCATGGCGCGCGCCAATTCCGTCATGGAATAGCAGGAAATCAGCATGGCATTATTAAAATTGTTACGCGAAGTGTTGAGATATGGCCCTCGCAATTCTGACTTATCAGCAAAGGCAATAGCATGGACAACGAAATCTACTTGTCCCCATGATTTAGCAAGCGTTGCGGCCATTTCATCAATGCCGCCTTCGGCCCCTACATCGCATGGCAAAGTAAGGTCAGAACCAAGAGATTCGGCAAGGGGAATAACACGCTTAGCAAGCATTTCATTTTGATATGTTAGCGCGAGTGATGCTCCGGCTTCTGCACATTTCCGCGCAATGCCATAGGCTATAGAGTGGTCATTAGCCACCCCCATAATAAGTCCGCGTTTGCCAGCTAAAATGTTCATACTAATCTCGTTTCATCTTCTTCGCGTTCACTGATGCCTCATAATGGCAAGGGTGGAATTGGTGCCGCCAAAGCCAAAGGAATTGCTGATCGCCAGATTGATCTGATGGTCGATGCTTTTTCCAACCACTGGAATATCGCCAATCCCCTCATCGGGGTTATTCAGGTTAGCATTTCCAGCGATAAATCCATCGCGCATCATAAGAAGCGTATAAATCACTTCTTGAACCCCTGTTGCCCCAAGCGAATGACCCGTCAGTGACTTGGTGGAAGAAACACGCGGCAGATATCCCTCAGGGGAAAACACTTCATGAATGGCTTCCAGCTCTTTGATATCGCCAACTGGTGTGCTGGTACCATGGGTGTTGATATAATCCACTTGCTGATTAAGGCCGTTGCCGTCATATCCGGCCAGAGCTAATTTCATACATCTCACCGCACCTTCACCAGAGGGGGCAACCATATCATGCCCATCGGAATTTGCCCCAGAGCCGACAATTTCACCATAGATTTTTGCCCCACGTGCGAGGGCGCGATCCCGATCTTCGAGCACCACCATACCGCCGCCACCAGCGATGACAAATCCGTCACGATCCTTATCATAGGGGCGTGATGCTGCCTCAGGGGTGTCATTATAGGACGAAGACATAGCGCCCATCGCATCAAAAAGAACCGAAAGCGTCCAATGCAATTCTTCACCGCCACCAGCAAAAACAATATCCTGCTGGCCATAACGAATGGCATCGGCCCCAGCAGAAATACAATGCGCACTGGTTGAGCATGCTGAAGAAATCGAATAATTCAGCCCTTTGATTTCAAAGAAAGTAGCAATACAAGCAGAAACAGTGGAGGACATGCAGCGCGGCACCATATAGGGTCCAATGCGCTTAGGGCCTTTTTCGCGAGTGATATCCGCGGCCTGCATCAGGTTATAGGTGGATGGTCCACCTGATCCTGCAATCATCCCTGATCGGGGGTTTGAAACCTCATGCGGCTCTAGTCCGGCATCGGCAATGGCTTGCTGCATGGCAAGCACAGCATAAGCCGCACCATCACCCATAAACCGCATTTGTTTGCGATCAATATGGTCTTCGAGGTTGATTTTAACCGTGCCATGAACTTGACTACGAAACCCAAGTTCAGTGTATTCAGGCGCAGCAACAATGCCAGACCGCCCAAGGCGCAGAGATTCCGACACTTCGTCTGCGGATGTGCCGATGGATGAGGTGATCCCAATTCCTGTTATGACAACGCGTCGCATATCAATCCTTTAATTGTTTTCAATAGTTTTGCCGATATGGCTTTGTGTTTTGGTCTTATACTCTTAACGCAACTTTAGGCTTTGGCGTCATCCTTAAACAACCCCACTCGGATATCATTAGCGGAAAACACAGATACACCGTCGCAAAGCACCTCACCATTGGCAATACCTAAAACCAGTTTACGCATAATAAGACGCTGGATATCCAGCTTAAAGGTTAGTTTTTTTGCTGAAGGCTGAACCTGGCCTGTGAACTTAACTTCACCAACCGAAATCGCACGGCCGCGCCCTTCACCGCCCATCCAGCCGAGGAAAAACCCAACCAACTGCCACAGCCCATCCATGCCTAGGCATCCTGGCATGACCGGATCACCAACAAAATGACAATCAAAAAACCACCGGTCAGGGGTAATATCAAACTCAGCTTCAATTTCACCAAGCCCTTTGCTGCCGCCATGATCATTTATAACAGTAATACGATCCATCATCAGCATAGGGGGCATGGGAAGTTGAGGATTGCCGGGGCCAAACATCTCACCCTTTGCGCAGGTAATCAGCTCATCATAAGTGAAATGATTTTTTTTGTTTGTCATAATGATTCCCATTGTTGTTAGCGCTAACAGAATAGAGGAAAACAACCTGCTTTCACAAACGCATTTTGCATAACTTGACTTTATTATTGCAAATTTCTATGTAAAATGAAGAAAAGGCAGGAATATGACAGCTTCTCAGACAACAGATTTGCTTCGCCAGCACGGTCTGCGGCCAACCCGCCAACGCATTGCTTTGGCCTCATTGCTGTTTGATGGTCATCCCCGTCATGTCACTGCTGAAAGTTTAAAAGAACAGGTCAAGGCCTCAGGCATCAAATTGTCACTGGCAACGATTTATAATACCCTTCATCAATTTACAGCTGCTGGCCTCCTCAAAGAAATTAAGGGTATTAGTGATGTCACCTGGTTTGATACCAATATCAACAGCCATCACCACTTTTGGGATACTTCAAATAACCACCTCATCGATATCCCGGCCTCATCTATCACCATTAGTAATTTACCCAAAACTCCGGCAGGTAAGGTCATTAATGGTGTTGAGGTGATTGTCCGTCTTACAGATGGTTAAATCGCTAATTTTTATTTAAAATCATTCTAATCTACTTGAATATTGCGCAGAAATAACAATATAATTTAAGTGTAAGTTATCTTATTTTGTTGCGTCAATTCATCGCCAATTGGAGAATATAAATGAATGAAATGAGCAAATGTCCTGTCATGCATGGCAGTCATACCACTCCGAGTTCCGGAACCAAAAATCAAGACTGGTGGCCTAACCAGTTAAATCTGGATATTCTGCGTCAACACGACAGCAAATCTAATCCGCTCGGATCTGATTTCGATTACCGCAAGGCGGTAAAAGCGCTGGATATTAACGCGGTAAAAGCAGACCTTAAAAAACTGATGACGGATTCTCAGGATTGGTGGCCTGCTGATTATGGACATTATGGCCCATTTTTCATTCGCATGACTTGGCACGCTGCCGGAACCTATCGGACAGGTGATGGCCGTGGTGGCGGCGGAACAGGCGCTCAACGTTTTGCGCCGCTTAATTCATGGCCGGATAACGGAAACCTGGATAAGGCTCGCCGCTTGTTATGGCCTATTAAGCAAAAATACGGCAATAAGATTTCATGGGCAGATTTGCTGATTATGGCTGGCAATGTTGCCATCACTTCGATGGGCGGTCCTAATCATGGCACAGCCCTTGGCCGTGAGGATATCTGGCACCCTGAAAAAGATATATATTGGGGGGCTGAAGATGAATGGCTTGGGGACAAGCGTTATGGCGGCACGCGCCAAGATCTTGAAAATCCATTAGCTGCCGTTCAAATGGGACTGATTTATGTTAATCCCGAAGGCCCAAATGGAAATCCAGACCCGCTTCTGTCCGCACAGGATATTCGTGAAACATTTGCGCGGATGGCGATGAATGATGAAGAAACCTTTGCCCTGACCGCTGGTGGTCATACTTTTGGTAAAGCGCATGGCAATGGTCCAGCAGACGCGGTTGGTGCAGAACCTGAAGGTGCTCCTATCGAAGCGCAAGGCTTTGGTTGGGCAAGCACACACGCATCAGGCAAAGGCGTTGATACCATCACAAGTGGCATCGAAGGCCCATGGACAACCAATCCTATTCAATGGGATATGGGGTATTTGGAGTTGCTCTATCATAACGAATGGGAGCTTACAAAGAGCCCTGCTGGTGCACATATCTGGCACCCTGTTAATCTGGATGAAAAATATATGGCACCTGAAGTCGATGGTAGTGGCAAGAAAGTTATGCCAATGATGACCACTGCTGATATGGCGATGAAGATGGATCCCGCTTATCGTGCGATTGGTGAGCGGTTCCTAAAGGACCCAGAAGCTTTTGGTGAGGCGTTTGCTAAAGCGTGGTTTAAGCTACTTCACAGGGATATGGGGCCAAAGTCTAACTATGTAGCTGGGGATTTCCCTGCCCAAGATTATATCTGGCAAGACCCTATCCCGGCTGGCAAAACCCTAAGCGATGCTGAAGTCAGCAAAATCAAAGATCAAATTGCGTCTTCAGGCCTGTCTGTTCAGGAAATGGTTGAAACCGCTTGGGCCTCTGCTTCAACTTACAGAGATTCTGATAAGCGTGGCGGTGCTAATGGCGCTCGGATCAGACTGGCTCCGCAAAAAGGCTGGGCGGTTAACAACCCTGCCCAACTGGCAAAAGTGCTGAATGTCTATGCTGGTATCGCTGATTCCACTGGGGCAAGCATGGCGGATATTATTGTTTTAGGCGGTGCCGCAGGTATCGAAAAAGCATCTAAGGCCAACGTACCAGTAACAACCGGACGCGGTGATGCTACCCAAGACCATACGGATCTGGATTCTTTCGCTGTGCTTGAGCCTAGAGCCGATGGGTTCCGCAACTATCTTGAAAAAGAGTTTGCAGTTAGCCCAGAAGAACTGATGCTTGATAAAGCCCAGCTTTTGGGTTTAACCCCGGCAGAAATGACCGTACTTGTAGGCGGTATGCGTTCCCTTGGGATCAGCGCCACTGGCGATGGGGTCTGGGGTGATGGCAATAGCCTTGATAACAGCTGGTTCAAAACTCTCTTGGATATGAGTGTGGCTTGGAAATCCACAGGCTCGAACAGCTATCAGGCTGAAGATCGGGCAACAGGTAAGCCCGTCCGCAAAGCTAGCCGGATTGATCTGGTCTTTGGCAGCAATTCAGAACTTCGTGCCATTGCCGAAGTCTATGCCCAAGACGATAATCATGACAAGTTTATCAGCGACTTTATCGCAGCTTGGAATAAGGTAATGAATGCGGATCGTTTTGATCTGATGTAAATGATCTTAGATATCACATTATTGTGGCGCATCTTTCGGGATGCGCCATTTTTTATAGGTCACTCTGAAACGAGAAGACGCTTAAAAAGCTTCGTCGCTAAATACACCCCAAAGATAGCGTTTTTGAATCCAACCGCGTTGGCGGCCAGATTCAATCCGGCACCAGTCCGCATCACAGACAAGCAACTCAATCACCGCCCCTTTTTCAGCCAAAGCCACCACCGGTGAAGACGCTGCCGCATTTTCCATAACATTGACGCCACTGGCGGTTACCATGGCCATGCGTTTTAAGGACAAGGTTGAGGAATGCATCCAGCCCTTTGTGCCATCTAAATCCACCACTTCCCGCCAGACATCAAACTCACGTACCACTTTAAGCGGCATGCCCTCGCGCTGATAAACATAGGTGATGGGGTATTTTATGCCGGGGCCAGTTCGCATATGCACTTTATCGGATTTGAGGGTCATAAACCGCGGCAAGGGTTGGCCTGTTCCTTGTATAGTGATGCGTGCCTCTTGGGCATGAGCGGAATAAGAGGTCAGAGCTATGCCGCTAATCCCCATGAATAGCCCAATCCAGAGGCTAATCAATATCCGTATTCCTAGTTTCACGACGCAATCCCTATCTTAAGGTTTCTTTCTACATATTGTGATAAGCGGAACAACGGATATGATCAAGCTGAAAGCATATATTTAGAAAGCGAGATGTTATGAGGCTTTGCCTCTACCTTTTACAATGCTATTGTATTGGAAATGGGGTTGCTAGAGGGATAGGCAGTAATGGCACGTCAGGATCAAATGGTAATTTTAACACGCAAATTGCCGGACAATGTCGAAACGCGGATGCGTGAGCTGTTTAATGCTGAGCTCAATCAGTCAGATGTTCCACTTGATCAGGCGCAATTGATTGATGCAATGCAACGGGCCCATGTTTTGGTTCCTACCGTTACTGATCGGATTGATGCTGATGTCATCGCAGCAGCTGGCCCACAGTTGAAACTGATCGCTTCCTTTGGCACTGGGGTTGATCATATTGATCTTAAAGCGGCACGAAGAGCTGGCATTATCGTTACCAATACCCCTGGCGTTCTGACGGAAGACACCGCAGACGTGGTGATGTCGCTGATCCTTTCTGTTCCTAGGCGCTTGGCTGAAGGTGATGCCTTGCTGCGTAGCGGTGAATGGAATGGCTGGGCACCTACAGGCATGCTTGGGCATCGAATTAATGGTAAACGTCTTGGTATTATTGGTCTTGGCCGAATCGGTCAGGCCGTTGCGCGCCGTGCCCGCAGTTTTGGCATGTCCATTCATTACCATAACCGTCATGCGGTTCACCCTGAGATTGAACAAGAATTAGAGGCAACATACTGGAAAGATTTGGATCAGATGTTGTCGCGGATGGATATTATTTCCATCAATTGCCCCTATACGTCGGCAACCCATCACTTGTTGTCGCGCGATCGGTTAAAAAAAATGCCTAGCCATGCGTATTTGGTCAATGCGGCGCGTGGCGGCATTGTTGATGAAGAAGCCCTAACCGATTTATTAGCAAATAATCAGATCGCTGGTGCGGGACTGGATGTTTATGAAAAAGAACCTGTTGTCACTGAAAAATTACTAACCATGCGCAATGTGGTTTTATTGCCGCATATTGGTTCCGCGACGATAGAAGGTCGATTAAGCATGGGTGATAAGGTGATTATCAATATCAAGACATTCCTTGATGGGCATTCCCCACCCGACCGGGTGATTGACGGGATGATCTAACCCCCACAGATAGGACAGTCTGGCCTTTTTTTTACATTAATGGTCTGCATGAAGTGATCTTTTCCCTCATACAGCATGAGCTTTCCGCATAAATCAGATCCAAAGGGCTGATCAGGCATCAGGCATTGTCGGATGACTTCCATAGCCATCAGGCTTCCTATGACCCCAGTGACAGGGCCAAGGATGCCAACCTCTGAGCATCGCGGCAACTGGCTTGCGGAGCTGATATCTGGAAAGATACAGGTAAAACAAGGCGAAGTCTCATCTAGCCCTGATCGGAAGCTAGATAATTGACCTTCCATCCTGCTTGCGCCGCCAAAGACCATGGTGGCCTTATTCTGATGACAAAAGCGATTAATCATAAGCCGCGTTTCCACACGATCAGTGGCATCAGCAACAATCAGCCCTGAGGATATGATTTGATCAGCCAATTTATCATCAAGCCAATCGTCACATGCCGTAATTTCAATAGATGGGTTGATCCGGCGGGCAAAGGCCGCGGCGGTACTGGCTTTGGGTTTGCCCAGATCATCCGTAGCAAAACACACCTGACGGTTAAGGTTTGTCATTTCTACCTGATCCCCATCAATGATGGTAATATGCCCTACCCCAGCAGCGGCAAGATAAAGCAAGAGCGGCGCCCCTAATCCCCCAGCACCGACCACAAGAACAGCGCTGTCTGCCAATTTTTCCTGATGCTCTTCGCTAACGCCGCTAAGAATTAACTGACGAGCATATCGGGCTAAATCATCATCATGGAGGGCCATGGCTTATCCCTTACCTGTTCCGGTTGAGCCAAAGCCACCAGCCCCGCGGTTGGTATCATCCAGCGTATCTGCCAGTTCTATCACCGCTTGCACCACAGGGGCGATCACCAGCTGCGCAATGCGCATGCCGCGTTGAATGATAACAGGTTCATTCCCTAGATGGATAAGCAAGACCATGACTTCGCCGCGATAATCCGCATCAATAGTCCCCGGGGCATTGGCAATGGTGATACCGTGATGCCGTGCCAGACCCGAACGAGGGCGCACTTGGCCCTCATATCCTTCTGGTATCGCCATCGTAAGGCCAGTGGCTATGGCTAGCCGCTCACCCGGTGCGATAGTGATATCTGCATCAATAGCTGCTAGCAAATCCATTCCTGCGGCTGACGTGGTTTGATATTCAGGCAAGGCGAGCCCATGGTAATGTGCCAGCGGCTTAATTTGTAAAATAGGGGCCTTGAATGTCATCGGTTAAACTCCGTGGCGATACGGTCTATCAAATGATTGGCGATCTCTTGCTTGCTGGCTTCGGGCCAAGCTTCGTTACCCATTGCCGTGATCAGATGCACCAAATTGTAGTCACTACCAAAGACAGGTGCATCCGCTTGCCCAACATCATTTGCTAACATCCAGTCTGCCCCCTTTCGTAACCGTTTTGCCATAGCATAATCGACAACATTTTCGGTTTCTGCGGCAAAACCGATGACGAGTCGTGGTCGCACTTGGTGGTGACTGATGGTGGCAAGAATATCAGGGTTTTGGCGCAAGGCTAATGTTGGTGCATCACCATCATCAGATTTTTTAATTTTTTGAGCGCTTTCATTAGCAACAGAAAAATCCCCCACCGCCGCCGCACAAATGGCGATATCTGATGGTAAAGCCGCAAGCGCGGCGGTTTCCATCTCGCGCGCGGTTTTCACAGACACTAGCGCAACCCCGCCGGGTGGCGGCTCATCCACAGGGCCAGAAATTAAGGTAACGATAGCCCCTTCCTTTGCCAAGGCAGCGGCAATCGCGTGTCCTTGTTTACCTGAGGACCGGTTAGCAATATACCGCACAGCATCGATAGGCTCATGGGTGGGGCCAGAGGTCACTACGGCTTTTAAACCGTTAAGCCGACCGTTGCCAGGAAGCAGGGCTTCAGTAGCTGTGATGATATCTTTGGGTTCTGCTAATCGTCCTGCCCCGTCCTCACCGCACGCCATATCACCGCTATCAGGCCCAACAAAGCGAACACCGCGCTGTTGTAGTAGCTTTTTGTTGGTCTGAGTGGCAGGATTTGCCCACATGAAAGGATTCATGGCAGGGGCAATTAATACCGGCGCGCCTGTCGCTAGCAAAACGGTGCTAGCCAGATCATCCGCCAGGCCATAGGCCATTTTCGCCATAAGATTTGCCGTAGAAGGGGCAACAACCACAACATCTGCCTCACGGGCAAGCCGGATATGTCCCATTTGCGCTTCATCTGTTAATGAAAACAAATCATGATAGGTTGTGTTTCCACTTAAGGCAGAAACGGAAAGAGGCGTAATAAATTGCTGGGCTGAGGCTGTCATCACTACCCGAACATGCCAATGACGATCACGCATCCGCCGGATTAACTCCAGTGCTTTATAAGCTGCTATTCCTCCACTGATAATTAGAAGTATGGTAGGCTCAAGAGGAAGCTTTGATAACGCTCTAGCGTCTGTTATCCCTATTTGAGGCGTGTCTTGTTGAGGTGTGTTTGGGGCCTCGAAGGAAAGCGTCTCTGGATCAACCATAATACCGCGCGCTTTCAGCGCTTGCCAAACCCTCACCCTCGCATATTCAGGAAACTGTCCACGAGCACGATAATTGCTGACAGCGCTGGGGCCAACACCAAGCAACGCCTGAACCTGTGTTGGCCCGCCCAAAGCGTCAATAATGGCGTCAATGCCCATATTATTATAAACCTCTTTAACAGTTCACAGTTTGTGAAAAAATAATATCACATACTTCACAATATGTAAAATTAAGCAGAAAGATATTCTTCTTTTCCGAGATCCCTGACCATTTCAACCATCATGTCATCAGAAAAATGGTCTATTTCTACAAAAATAGGGAAAAAAGGTAGGGCGGAGCCAAGCAATACTGTTAATTCGTTGCTAAACAGCGAAAACACATCCGTTTCTGGGTTTAGTTGCTGAAGAACCCCTTCTAGGGTCAATAAGGTTTTATGAAGTATTGGCCATGCTGGGGCAAACTGAATGTCACATTGCTCCATCACAAGCATCAGTGCCTTGATACGGCTGGTCAAATGCGGCTTTGCTAGCGCGGCTTTGATCCCATTGATCAAAACGTCTTGATCCGCTGGGCTCAAATCATCAGGAATGTGACCAGCCTGTCTATGGAGAGCGATCAGGGCATCAATACGTCCGGCCTTAATAGCCGCCATGATAGCTAGCATATGCCGCCGATCCGATGCACTAAGCCAGCCCATCACGCCAAAATCATAGAGGATAATCTGGCCATCTGGGGCAAGGTGAATATTCCCGGGGTGAGGATCAGCATGAAACCAGCCATTAATAAAAATATCTTTGAAAAATAACGCCGCCAAGCGTTGCGCTAATGCCTGGGGGGAATACCCCATCTGCTGAATACGCGAAATGGCATCTATGCGTACCGAAACCAGCCGCGTCATAACGAGTGTCTGGGCATTGGTGTTCTTCCAGTCCACTACAGGCGCAGTACTGTCTGAAGGGGCTGGATGTGTTAAATGGAAGCGATCAAGATTGGCAGCCTCAAGACGGAGATCAGTTTCTTTGAGAATGAGGGGTGTTAGGCCATCAATCATATCCTTTAGTGCCACACGGCGCAAAAGCGGAAACCATTTTTGCCCAAGCTGACAACAAGACTGAATGATTGCAAGATCAGATAGCAAATGGTCGCGGATAGCAGGCCGACGACGCTTGATCGCTATGTCATTTCCATTGTTATCTTTTGCCGCATAAACCACCGCAATAGAACCACTAGCAAGAGGGCGCTGATGAATATCAAAGACATGATGGGCCAAGCCATCTGAAAGATCAGATAACATATCTTGAAACTGAGAAGTTGAGAGTGGCGGCAAATCATCATGCAAAGACGAGAGCCGATGGCATAAGGAGCGGCCAATCAGGTCAGGACGACAGGCAAGCATCTGACCAAGCTTTACAAAGCCGGGGCCAAGTCGCCAAAGCCGGTGCGGTAAATCCTGCCAAACCGCCTGACGGCGATAGGCAAAAAAAACATCCAGGAATAGCCAGAAACGCTGACGCAAAGGAGAGAAATGAGCCTGCTTGGCAATATGGTAAAGCACGCCCAATCGCAGCGCAAGATAAAGAAAAGACAATAGCCGGAAAAAGCGAAAGATCATGTCGATTCTTTCCAGCCGCAATGAATAGCCGCAATGCCTCCACTAAGATCGCGATGCCGAACACGGGCAAAACCTGCCGCACCCATCATGGCGGCAAGGGTTTCTTGATTGGGAAAACGCTTTATGGATTCAACGAGATACCGATAAGAAGCGGCATCCTTTGCAACAATAGCCCCTATTCCCGGAAGAAGTTCTGACCAAAGCGCATAGATCGCAGATAAAGACCGTTTGCGTACTTGGCTAAACTCAAGACAGAAAAACCTGCCAGACGGTTTAAGCACACGGTGCGCTTCGGCGAGAGCTGCGTCTCGATCGGTCACATTGCGAAGACCAAAAGAAATCGTGATAACATCCGCCGACGCATCAGGAAAAGGAAGCTTGCTGGCATCACCAGCAACCCATTGAAGATGGTCTTGATAAGGACGCATCAAGGGGCGATCCATGCCAGCGCGCATCATCGCTGGATTAACATCACAGATCACGGCATCCCCCCCACCACGGGATAAAAATCGAGCGGCAATATCACCAGTTCCGCCAGCCAGATCAATAAGCCGATGGTTAGACTGAGGGGAAATGAGATTGATCAGACTATCTTTCCAAAGCCGGTGGATACCAAGACTCATAACATCATTCATCATATCATAAGATGACGACACAGAACGAAAGACATCGTTAACACGTTGCTGTTTTTGGGTGGCTGGAATAAGCTCCTGCCCAAAATCAATCAGCTCTTGCGGTCCATCGTGAGGGTTAGCTTGGTCGGAGGTGCGTCTGGTCATGCCTCAGCATATACCAGCTAAGGAAAATAAAGGAAGACTATAAATATGCCGGAATTGCCAGAGGTAGAAACCGTCCGCACAGCGATGGAAAGTCAGATGAAGGGATTGATAATCCGCAGGGTTATCATCTCAGACAAACGGATGCGCTGGCCAATCCCTGAAAACCTGCCAGAACAACTCAATGGTGGCGTGATCATGGGGGTAAGGCGACGGGCAAAATATCTGCTGATAGATATTGATGTCGGGCGAGAAAATTCAGAAAAATTAAACCAAGAACAGGGTGCAAATAAAACTACAGAATGGTGCCTTTTGCTGCATCTTGGCATGTCAGGGTCGGTGCGAATCTATCCCCCTGATCATCATCCGACACAACAGCAAAAGCATGATCACTTAATAATTAATGCAGATCACGATCAAAGTAATGACATGGATACAGCATGGACAAAAATGGTGTTGAATGATCCGCGACGGTTTGGTGGGGCTCAACTGATCAAAAGGCAAGACCAAGATCAGCATCCTTTGTTAAGGGCGTTAGGGACAGAACCGTTGGGCAACCAATGGAATGGGGAGGCGCTGAAAAAAGCCATAAAAGGGCGAAAAACCAGCATCAAGTCCGCATTGCTAGATCAAAGGGTGGTGGCAGGTATCGGGAACATCTATGCGTCAGAGGCGCTTTATCAAGCAGGAATATCCCCAAAAAGGCAAGCCGGGAAGATAAGCATATCCCGAATTGAAGCCTTAACAGGGGCGGTAAAGGATGTCTTAAGGCGAGCAATTGCTGCGGGGGGAACAAGCCTGCGGGATCATGTTCAGCCAGGTGGTGAAATAGGCTATTTCGTGCAAAAACTGCATGTATATGGCCGCGAAGGAGAAGCATGTCATCAATGCAAATCCCCTATTAAACTGATTCGGCAGTCAGGTCGGTCGAGTTTCTATTGCCCTCAATG
>Ga0255771_1004360_pt1 | contig 12921 bp, 9 predicted proteins | sample 011ome_19_FD_179969 | JGI IMG/M metagenome (GOLD analysis project Ga0255771, IMG submission 179969) | Coastal salt marsh microbial communities from the Groves Creek Marsh, Skidaway Island, Georgia - 011510BT metaG (version 2) | ecosystem: Environmental > Aquatic > Marine > Intertidal zone > Salt...
AACCGCCTTCCATCACGGTCAGCGTAGGCAGTCCCAATGCAGTGATCCGCTTGCCCATATCAATATAATCCGTACTTTTCAGCTTAAAGAAACTGATCGGATCATGTTCAAAAGTATCCGCGCCAAATGAGACAATCAGACTATCCGGAGCATAATCGCTAATAGCCTTAATGGCGTGATCTAACGCTTCACCCCAAATGGAATAAGGTGTTTTGGGCGGCATGGGATAATTGATGTTAAAGCCTTCACCTGCGCCATCTCCGGTTTCTGTATTATGACCTAGGAAATGGGGAAAGGCGTCATTAGGATCACCATGGAGAGATAAGAAAAGTACATCTTCGCGGTCATAGAAAATCGCCTGTGTACCGTTGCCGTGATGAAAATCAACATCCAGAATAGCAACGCGGCTAGCGCCTTGATCACGCATATGCTGTGCCGCGATGGCGGCGTTATTAATAAAGCAGTATCCGCCGAACTGATCGCTTGAGGCATGATGCCCAGGAGGGCGGCAAAGTGAGAACGCGAGTTGATTTTTACCAGATGCAATCATTTCTGCGCCGGTTAGCGCCACTTGGGCAGAGGCATAGGCGGCCTCAACCGTGGTTTTGGCGATAGAGGTTTCGCACGACAGCGCATAATAGCCTAGCTTGCCTTCGATAAAATCAGGAATATGTGGTGATGGCATAGACCGCGATGGCCAAACGGTGGGTATCATCTCACCTTTCATGCCAATAGCTTCCCATTCCTGCCACGCCGTATCAAGAAAAGCCAAATAGCCAGCATCATGAATAGCGGCAATCGCATCAGCACCTAATTTAGGGTTTTCATCAGGCGCTATGATAGGGCCAAGGGATTTGTCGGCAATCGCCTCAAGGATATAATCCATGCGCTCTGGACATTCAAATGGTGGTACCAATTCCCCGCCATAGAGTTCTGTTTTTGCCGCCCGAAGCCTGTGTTTTTCTGTATAGATAATATCCATGATCTTCCTCTTTCACATCCTTTAGCTATTTTCAATCTGGGCGACTTCACGGCGAAAGACAGGATCATCACCTTTATCAGAAGGCGTGTCCATTTCCATAGCATAGCGATGCCCGGCATAGGTAGCCCAAGCAATAGGCGCGGGCGCGGCGGCATCCCCGATCAATTTGATAGATTTGATACCTGCGCCCTGCCATTCGTCTTGCCGCTGTTTCAGGTCTTCCCATAATGTCGTTTCGCCATCTCTGGCGGTTACCATCAGCACAGCATCAGCGCGATATTCCTTTTCTTGGCCTGTATAGGCACAGGCCGTCAAAACATGATCTCTATTCACGGCGTTAAGCGCGTGTGAGGTCATAATGGTGATGCCCAATTCCATCAACCGCTGTTGGATTTTCTCTTGTTCCAATGTGTTCACTGTCCATTCTGACACTTTGGTGGCTGGGGTGATTAAAGTCACACGGCATCCAGCTTGGTACAGTTTTTCGGCTAGAATTCCTCCCATATAGTAATGATCATCATCATAAATCACGACATGACCGTCGGGCATTTTGCCAGCCATAATATCGTCTGGGGTAAAGATTGGCATATCCTTATCAATATCAAGGGGGATAAGCCGCGCCCGCGCCGTACCATCGCGCCGCCAATGTGATCCTGTGGCAAGGCAAATATGCTCAAAGCCAAAACTCATAACATCTTCGGCGGTTAAGGCACTTTCCCGATAGATGGAAACATTTGTTAATGGTTCAATCTGACCTAGCCGATAATCCATCACTCGTCCCCACGCGGACAGATTTGGCAACAGGCGTTCTTTTGCCACGCGCCCACCTAAATCACCACTTGCTTCGGCCAACGCGACCTCATAACCACGACCACCAAGCATTCGCGCCGCTTCTAAACCAGCAGGGCCAGAGCCAATAATTAGCACCGATTGGCTGTCACCTTTATGAGGTTTGTTTTCAGGATGCCATCCTTTGCGCCATTCTTCCATAAAGCTAGGGTTTTGAGTGCAGCGTGAGATGGACATGGTGAAATCACCAGTGACGCAAATGTTACAGCCAATACATTCGCGGATATCCTCAATTCGGCCTTCTGCCACTTTTTTCGGCAAGAAAGGATCAGCAATAGAGGGGCGAGCCGCTCCAATAAAATCCAGTACACCAGATTTAATTTGGCGCACCATGGCATCAGGTGAGGTAAAACGCCCAACCCCGACCACAGGTTTGCTTGTCAGGTCTTTGATTCCCCGGATCAGGTCTTCTTGTGTGCCTTCATCCTGAAAGCGTGAGGTCGCAGAGCAGTTTTCCCATGTGCCATGCGCCAAATCCCAGAGATCAGGTAAATCGCCGTTCATATCTATACATTCGCGTACTTCGCTGTTGGAAAAACTAAGCTCGTCAAAGGCTTCATCCAAAGAAAGCCGAATGGTAATACCCATGGTGTCGCCTACCGCCTCGCGGATATCTTCGACCAGCTCACGCATGAACCGGCTTCGGTTTTCCAGACTGCCGCCATATTCATCATCGCGTTTGTTTGTCGTGCGAGAAAGGAAATGCTGGATAATCCCAAAGCCATGCGCACCATAAAGGCAGAGCAGATCATAGCCGCAATCTCGCGAGCGTTTCGCCGCGTTGACATACCACCGCCGCACATCACGAATTTCAGATTTATCCAATGTCCTTGCATTGACGGGATCAGAAGTAAAAGTCAGGATCGGCCCGCCAGTTACGGCTAAGGGCACTTCCTTGGAGTAAAGGTTAGGCCCATTTATCCCTGAATACGCCAATTCAATCCCTGCCAGCGCATCATAGCTATGGATGGCTTCAGCCATTTTTGTCAGCATGGGCATATCTTTATCTTCCCACAGCCGCAATTCAATAAATGGCGCGATTTCACTGGTTTGGTGAATCTCTACTTGTTCTGTGAATATCACACCCCAACCACCTTCGGCCTTAACACGGCGCATTTCTGCAACGGCTGATGGGTCACGATAGCCTCCACCATTGCAATGCGGCACTTGATAAAAACGGTTTTTTGCAACCACAGGGCCAATTGGCATCGGCTCGAACAGAATATCATAACGATTTTTTGATTTATTTTCTGGATCAAGTGGCATGAATTTCTCCAAACATCTGTGGTGATCAATTACGCATCTATCAATGTCATGTTAAGTTTTTCAAGACTAGGCATCCAAGGGCGGAACTGTTCCAAGACACGCGCGGCGCGCAAAGGGGTAGCATCATCAAATCTTCGCCCAACCAGTTGAATAGCTGTTGGCAATCCTGCCGCCGTCAACCCATTAGGTACGCTTAATGCTGGGCATTGGCCGATAGAATTAAACAGACAAGTCATATCCAGACCATGCAGTTTTCCATCTGCACCAACATTGGTATAATCAGCTTCTTTGTCTGTGATTGGTGGTGTCGGCAGAGCCATAGTAGGGCAGGCCAATAGGTCTTGTCCGGTCATTGCCGTCACAAAGGCGTGCCATTGCCGGGTGCGGATTTCATCAAGTCGGCGAAAGGTAATGGCATTCATCGCGAGGCCGCGATCTACCAGTTCCAGAAAATCAGGGTCCATTTTTTCCCTGTGCTGATCGAGCAAATCTTCGACCGCCGCCGCCAGATATACGCACCAATAATCATACCACGCATCCACCATGGCTGGGGTAAAGCCAACTTCAACAGGCGTGATGATAGCTCCCGCCTCTGCTAGCGCATGAAGGCTGGCTTGAAAGTTTCGGGCAATTTCTGGATCAACATGAAAGCATCCTAAATCAACACTTGCGGCGATGCGAAGGCCCTTGACCTCAGCTTTATCCCCAAGTGGTAAAGGTGTCATCTGGCTTAAAATATCGGCATCATCAGGACCTTCGACGGCCTGCATAAAAAGCGTCAGGTCATCCATGCTGCGGGCCAATGGCCCAAAATGTGAGATGGTATCAAACACCGTGGATATAATATCCATAGGAATACGGCCTAGGCTAGGTTTTAACCCTAAGACACCGCAAAAAGCAGCAGGAATACGAACTGATCCGCCCATATCTGTCCCTTCAGCGATGGGGACGCATCCCGTAGCGACGGCAACCCCTGCACCGCCAGATGATCCGCCGCTAGACCGTTCAGGGTCAAAAGGATTTCGGGTATGCCCAAATAACGGTGAACGAGTGAAACTGGAATGGGCAAACTCTGGTGTCGTGGTTCGGGCGACAATAATGGCGCCTGCCTCAATCAGTCTTTTGACCAACACAGGTTGATGATCAGCGACATGATGTTCAAGCGCGGCAGACCCGCGAGTTGTGCGCTTGCCCTTAATTGGTGTGAACTCTTTTATGGCAACGGGGATGCCTTCCATCAGACGCGGCTTGACGCCAGAATTAAGGCGCGCTTTCACAGCCTCGGCTTGTGCTAGCGTATCATCATGATAAATCGCAGTAAAGGGATTGAGTTTGGCTTGAACTTGCTCACATCGCTTTAGGCATTGGGTGATAAGTGAAACGGGGTCAAGACTGGCATTAATGATACCGGCTTTGATTTCAACAGCAGACATGAAAGGAAAGGTTTTTCTCATAACAGCCCCGATAAGGGTGAGGAAGGCTCTGTTGCCAGAGCCTTCCAAAAGATTATTTTTTCAGTTGTGTCCAGATGGCGTCATAAAGAGCCTGTGTTTCTGGGGCGCAAACCTCAATAAAGGTTCCTGAAGGCGCATCAGCAGGAGGATTGTTTTCAGGTGAGGTTACCAATTCTGGATCAAGGAAAGCCTCAACACCTTTAACACCTGCGGTGTAACGCGCATAGTTGGTAACAGCGGCGGCGTTCTCTGGCTCAAGCAGGAAGTCCATAAACTTCAACGCAGCCTCACGATTAGGGGCATCTTTTAACAGCACCACGTTATCCATCCATACAATGTAACCTTGATCAGGATAAGAATACTCTAGGCTTCCGCGTTCGGCTCTCGCTTTGGCGCCAAACCCGTTCCAGATCATGCCTGCGGCGGCATCACCAGATGCCAACACATCCTTAGCGCCATCAGAATTGAAAGACGCCCAATCGGCCTTTGCTGTTTCTAGCATCTTGCTAAGTTCTTTCAGCTGGGCACGGTCATTAGAACATTGTGGGAAGCCCATATGAAGTGAAGCAAAAGCCAAGGTCTCTCCAGCAGTGTCAAGGATATTGATTTTGCCTTTTAATTCGCTAGGAGGATTAAAGATAATGTCTGTGGTGCGGATATTTCCGGAATAGACGTCACGGTCCACCATAAAGCTAGTTGATCCCCACTGATAAGGAATGGAGCTTTGGCGTCCCATATCAAAATCAACATTCACCCATTGGTCCATAATGTTGCCAAAGTTTTTCAATTCTGACGGAGAAAAGGTATCTAGCATACCTTCATCATTCATGATTTTGACCATGTAGTCACCGGGCACAGCAACATCATAGCTGCCTAGCCCACCGGCCTTAAGATTAGCAAATAAAGCCTCGTTGGAATCATAGGTATCCATAACCACTTCAATGCCTGTTTCGGCAGTGAACTCATTAAGCAATTCTTGTGGAATATATTCAAACCAATGATAGACGGTCAGTTTTTCTGCCGCCGCTGATTGGGCAAAGGACATGGCTAATACCGCGGCCCATAGTGTCATTGTAATTTTATGCATTACTTCCTCCATTATTAGATTTTGGGGTGGCAGATAGAATATTGACCCCCAATGTCACATCTTACCTTATCTGAATGTCAGATTTGAAAAAAGAAAATTTAATTAAGCACTGATTAGATATCGCCTAATCAGTGTTTTTCTTAATTAATAATTTCTGCTTAATCGCGGTTGTTACCGATGCGGCTGATCAGATAAGAAATCGATACCAACAAAATAGAGGCCGCCAGCATAAGGGTTGAGATCGCCATAATGTTAGGCTTGATCCCTTGCTTGACGGCACCAAAAATAGCTGTTGGTAGAGTTTCCACACCTGCGCCTTTAACAAAATTAGTAATGATAAAATCATCAAGCGAAATGATAAAGGCCAGCAAAAATCCAGATAAAATCCCCGGTAACATCATCGGAAATAAGATCAGCCGGAAGGTTTGCCCCGGTGTCGCGTAAAGATCACGCGCCGCTTGTTCATAAACATTGGATATGCCTTGCAGTCGGGCAGCAATCGGTAAATAAGCAAACGGAATACAGAATACGATATGGGCCAGCAAAATACTGAGCAAACCTCTTTCAAACCCGATAGAGGCAAAAAAGATCAAGGTAGCCACGGCGGTCACAATTTCTGGCACCATCAGCGGCAAATTGATCAAGCCAAAGGTAACCGCTTGCCCCCGAAAAGCGCGGCCCCTTATCATGGCGAGCGCGGATAGGGTGGCAATCACGGTTGATGTCACTGCCGCTAAAATGGCAATGGTTAGCGAGTTGACAGTTGCTTGTTTGAACTTTGCGGCTTCAGGCCCGAAAAACACCTCATTATACCAGACCAGACTAAAGCCTTTCCAGATGGTGATAGAAGGCGAATTATTAAATGAATAGACCGTTACAATAATCAGTGGCGCATAGAGGATGATCAGGCAAAGCCAAGCCATTTCTCTAAAACCGGGGTACCAACTGATGCGTTGTGAAGTGTTAGCCATCCTAATGCCCCCCGGAATTGTCGCGGCTTTGGGCGCGAGCATAAAACAGAAGGATGATCATAATAATCGTCAGAAGGATCATGGATACCGCCGCCCCAAATGGCCAGTCTCCGGCTTGGCCTTTGAATTGTTCCTCCACCAATGAGCCGATCATAAAATTCTTTGCCCCGCCCAAGAGATCAGGGGCCAGAAACGCACCAAGGCTAGGAATAAACACTAAGATACATCCTGCGATGATGCCGGGCCTGACGGCAGGAATGACAACTTTGAACAGTGTCGTCCAGCGATTAGAATAAAGATCGGCCGCCGCCTCAGACAAGGCAAAATTATAACGTTCTATGGAGGCGTATATCGGTAGAACCATAAACGGCAGATAGGAATAAAATAACCCTAACTGAATAGCAAAATTGGTGTTGATCATACTAATCGGATCATCAATCACCCCCCATGACATCAGCCAATTATTAAGTGGGCCGGTATCACGGATCAGAAATTTCATCGACACGGTGCGAATCAAAAGATTAACCCAATAGGGGATGGTAATCAGAAAGAGCCAAAATGACCGTGACCGGGGCGCTCGTGTTGCAATAAAATAAGCAGTGGGAAAACCGATAAGAAAGCAGAACACCATGGCAAAGAGAGCTTGCAGAAATGATCGCCAGAAAATGCCAATATAGGTCCATTCAATGCTAGGGGGTTCATCACCAAACAGACCACGATCAATAAAAAATTGGTCATAGGCCTCTAGCGTGAACTCCCATATCACTCCGCCTCTGAAATCTTGGGTGAGGAAAGAGTAAATCAACATCACGAGAACAGGGATGACTAGCAAAATGCCAATCACAAACCATGCGGGCATCAACAAAATATGCTGCTTGCCATCAACGATGGACGTTTGGGCACCGTTGCCACCTTTTGTGATCCAACCTGCCATTATTCTGACAACGCCCTGATAGCAATTTCTGGAATAGTGATTTCCACCTTATTGCCAACCCCAAAACTTGAGGTGGCATCAATGGTGTTCTGTAATCTTGCCAGTAAGCTTTCCCCATCATCTAGCAGCAATTGCACTTGGGTATCTGTGCCAAGATAAGAAATGCTTTTGACCGTACCACCTACCGTATTCACCTTACCGCGCCCACGGGAAAGGGGTTTAATCTGAATGCGCTCTGGCCTGATCATCACATTGATCTGCTTACCTTTTTGAAACTGAGATTGAGAGAAAATATTCAAACCTTTAATGCCGCATTCCAGATCAACACAAAGTTTGACTGGGTCTTTTGCCGCTGCTTTGGCTTTCGAAGCTTTGGCTTTTGAAGCTTTGGCCGGTGACTTGGCAGGGCCGGTAACCTTAGCTTTGAGGATGTTGGCCTCACCAATAAAATTAGCAACAAAGATGTTAGTGGGATTGTCGTAGATTTCTTTTGGTGATCCAATTTGTTGAACTTGACCATTGCTCATGACTGCGATGCGGTCAGACATGGTTAAGGCTTCCTCTTGGTCATGGGTGACAAAAATAAAGGTGATGCCAGTGTGTTTTTGAATCTCTTTTAACTCTTCTCGCATCGCTTGGCGAAGTTTCAAGTCAAGCGCAGATAAAGGTTCATCCAAAAGTAACACCTTTGGTTGCGGCGCAAGCGCACGTGCCAGCGCAACCCTTTGCTGTTGCCCACCGGAAAGTTGTGATGGTTTGCGCTCTGCAAACTCCGCCATACGGATCAACTCCAGCATGGCATGAGTTTGGGTTTTAATAAAATCTGTATCACGCCCAAGCCGCTTTAGGCCAAAAGCCACATTTTCATAAACGGTCAGATGTGGAAACAAGGCATATTGCTGAAACACGGTATTCACCGGCCTTTGGTTTGACTGCAGCCTACTGATGTCATCACCAAACAACAAAATCTGACCTTTTGTAATATCTTCAAAACCGCCAATCATGCGCAGCAAGGTGGTCTTGCCGCAACCTGATGGCCCTAGCAGGGTGAAAAACTCATTATCACCGATTGAAAAGCTTATATTGTCTAATGCCACTACAGGGTCAGTGCGATGTGGATATACTTTGGTAACGGAAACAATATCAATAGCGTGTGTGTCTGTCATATTCCCTGCCTTCATGATTTTTGCCATGGTGCATAAAAGTCATGCTGATGGCAAGTGTGGGGTTATTATCACATCTTATTTTATCATGTTTGTCTGATCCTCATTAAAAACTAATTTCATCATCTGTAAATTAGGTATAAACTAACTAATAGATTGAATATTCATGCTTGCCTTATGGCCAGTCTTTTTCAAAATTAGGCTTATGATTATGTCAGAGATGAGGACAGCACTATGATCAGAACAGGAAATGAATATAAAGATTCGATTCGCGGCAACCGTGAAGTTTACATGGATGGTAAGCGCGTTAACGATGTGACCACACATGCTATGTTCAAACCCTTGGTTGATATTCGGGCGCGTATCTACGATATGGCGCATGAAGAAGCCACTCGCGACATTATGACGACCCGGGATGGCGATGAGGTCAACGCGATCGGAAATGCTTTGCCCTTCACCCAACAAGATTGGTGGGACAAACGCCGTGCAACTGATGCTGTGCTCGAGGATGTGGGCGGCGTTGTTACCCGTGTAGGTGATGAAACCGTGGGTGAGATGTGGTCGCTCTATGATGGTCAGGATGTGCTGAATGAGGTTGACCCCCAATTTTCAAAGAATATTGAAAACCATATCTTTAAGGTCTTAAAAGAAGACCCTTTTCATGTCTCTGCGAATACGGATCCTAAAGGTGATCGGTCTTTGGCGCCTCAAGATCAAGACCCAGATATGCTGCTTCATGTGGTAAAGGAAACCGATGCTGGTATTGTTGTGCGCGGGGCTAAATTTGAAACCGCCGCCGCTTATGCTAATCAGGCCTTTACAAAGCCAACGATTGCGAATTGGGGTGATAGCGCCCTTTCAGATTATGCTGTTGGGTTTATTTGTGATTTGAACTCCCCTAACCTGAAGTTTATCTGCCGCACTGGATTTGCTGGTGCGCGTGGGGGTTGTCCACGCTCTGATCACCGGGATTATCCTCTATCAAATAAATTTGATGAAGTAGACACCATGGTCATTTTTGATAATGTCCTCGTGCCTTGGGAAAATGTGTTGTTCTATCGCCATACAAAGGCGGCTACTTTTATTCGTGCCACTTTGCACCGGTATTCGGCTTTTGCCTTTGTTCAGCGAACCTTGAAACAGGCTGATCAAATGATCGGCACCGCGATGTTTAATATTCGCCAGACTGGGCTTGAGAAAATACCAGCAATTCAAGAGAAAATGTCTCAGCTGGCGGTATGGCGAGAAGGTATTAATGCGCATTTAACAGCGGCAATTGCCTTGGGTGAAAAATCCCCAGCAGGCCTGTTAATGCCAAATCAGTCGTTGTTAATGACCGGGCGTTATCACGCTATGTCTAATTTACCAACAATGATGCATCTGACTCGCGAGCTTTGTGGTGGGCAGATTTGTGTGACCCCAAATGTGGCTTCTTTTGAATCCGAAGAAACTGGTCCATGGATGGAAAAGTTCTATACCATTAATGAGAAATGGATCGCAGAAGATCGGCGTAAGCTTATGGCCTATGCGCGTGATCTGTTGAACTCTGATTACGCTGGACACCGGCTAACTTTTCAGTTGTTTGCCCAAAGTCCGCCAACCGCGCATCTCGGTGCAGTTTATCGCAATTTTGATTGGGATAGTCCACTTAGCTTTGTTAAAGATGGGGCAGATCTTTCAGATCGTGTCCTCGATGAAGCAGAAACAAAACATGGTGACAGCGCAGTTAGACAATGGTTTGATGAACCTAAAGATATGGCGGCAGAATAACATCTGCTTGACCATATCCGTGGTTTAGAAACGAGGATTGCCGTTATGACAGAAATTCGTGACCAATTCCTATCAGCAATGTCCGCGGCAGGAACAACGGTTTATGTTGTCACAACAGATGGCAAAGGTGGGCGCAATGGGGTAACGGTATCCGCAATGTCATCGGTGTCTGCGGATATGGATGCCCCGACGTTGTTGGTTTGTATCCATTATCTTAGCCCGGCGGCAGATGCGATAAAGGCCAACAAAACATTTGCCGTAAACATGTTGCGCTCACATCAATCCACCATTTCCGATGTTTTTGCTGGCCGCAGTAATGCTGGCGAAGATAAGTTTTCTCATGTGAATTGGCATACCATCGAAACCGGATCGCCGGTATTAACCGACGCGCTGGTGTCCCTTGATTGCCGGTTGCATCAGGTGGAACGCGTTGGCACACATTATATTATGATAGGTGCTGTGGTGGCAATTCACCACCCCGAAGAGGGTGACGCGCTGGTTTATTCCAAACGCAGTTATGGCCGGTTTGAGAAAATTGCCTAATTCACATGGCAAGCCGAAAGGTCTGATCAGAAGGCCAGCTATTTCAACTGTGATCATAAAAGGCAAGAGGGGGGTATCATGTCAGTTCATAACCATTCAGAATGGAAAGCCTTAGCCGCAGAATTAACACCTCGGCATCAAATGTTTATTAATGGAAAGTTTGAAGACGCGGCATCGGGAAAGACGTTTGCTTCAGTCAATCCAGCCACTGATACGGTGCTTGCCCAAGTTAGCGAAGGTGACGCAGAAGATATTGATCGTGCGGTTAGCGCCGCTAGAGCTGCCTTTGATAATGGCTCATGGTCAAGGGAAAGCCCACAACACAGAAAGACCGTCTTGTTGCGGTTAGCGGAATTAATTCGTGCGAATCTTGATGAATTGGCCTTGCTTGACAGCATGGATATGGGCAAGCCTGTTGAAGACGCGGCAAATGTGGATGTGCCAGGCTCAGCGATGTTCTTTCAATGGTATGCTGAGGCCATTGACAAGATCTACGATGAAGTTGCCCCAACAGGTGAAGGCGATTTGGCCCTAGTTAGGCGCGAACCGTTAGGCGTTATTGGTGCCGTGGTGCCTTGGAACTTTCCCCTTGATATGGCAACATGGAAAGCTGCCGCGGCCTTGGCTGTGGGGAATTCCATGGTATTGAAACCTGCTGAACAATCGCCACTTTCGGCGTTGCGCCTTGCCGAATTGGCAATGGAAGCAGGGTTGCCTGAAGGTGTCTTTAATGTGGTGCCCGGTTATGGAGAAACCGCAGGTAAAGCCCTTGGCCTTCATCAAGATGTGGATTGTCTGGCTTTTACTGGTTCAACCGCAGTAGGAAAAATGTTTCAGCAATATGCCGGCCTATCCAACATGAAACAGGTCTGGCTGGAAACCGGAGGCAAGAGCCCTAATCTGATCTTTGCTGATTGCAAAGACCTTGATGCCGCCGCGTCCATGGCGGCGTTTGGTATTTTCTTTAATCAGGGTGAAGTCTGTTCGGCGAACTCACGTCTTTTGGTTGAGCGCTCAATCCATGAGGAGTTTGTTGCCCGAATGATCACGCATGCCAAAGCGCATCAACCCGGAGACCCCCTTAATCCTGATACGAAAATGGGGGCAATCGTTAGCCAAGAACAACTAGATCGTATGGCAGCAATGGTAAAGGAAGGCAAAGGCTACGCGGATTGTGTAGTCGGCGGTGAGACCGTCAAAATTGATGGCAAAGGGTGCTTTATCCAGCCGACCATTTTTGATCATGTGCCGCCAACTAGTGCGCTGGCAAAGGATGAGATTTTTGGCCCTGTGTTGTCGGTTATCCCTTTTGATACCGAAGATGAGGCCGTTGCCATAGCGAATGACAGTATCTATGGCCTTGCCGCGTCACTCTGGACAAGCGATCTGTCTCGGGCGCACCGCGTATCTCGAAGGCTTCAGGCTGGCACTGTGTCGGTCAATACGGTCGATGCACTTAGCCCGATGACCCCATTTGGGGGCTTTAAACAATCAGGTTATGGGCGTGATCTCTCGCTTCATGCGATTGATAAATATACAGCTCTAAAGACAACTTGGATCAAGTATTAAAGGATAAGCATATCGCAATTCGAGGTTGGTTATGACAGGGCGAAGCCACAGTATCAATCAACGCATCACCTTGCGGCAATTAGAATATGTGGTAGCTGTCGGTGAAACGGGCAGTATCACGGCGGCCTCAGACAAGGTGAATGTGTCTTCCCCATCCATTTCCGCCGCGATTTCGCAACTTGAAATGGATATGGGCGTGCAGATCTTTGTGCGCCGCCATGCCCAAGGGCTTTCCCTCACCAGCAGTGGTCGCCGGCTTTTTGATGAGGCCAAGGTCATTCTTAACAAAGTGCAAAACCTTGGTGCCGTAGCCGATGACACCGAAGGCAAATT